>Ga0272446_1000326_pt1 | contig 75243 bp, 63 predicted proteins | sample YNPCB0061_FD_194587 | JGI IMG/M metagenome (GOLD analysis project Ga0272446, IMG submission 194587) | Hot spring microbial mat communities from Yellowstone National Park, WY, United States - YNP-CB-006-1 | ecosystem: Environmental > Aquatic > Thermal springs > Hot (42-90C) > Sediment | place... | reverse complement strand
TGCTTCAGCGAGCTGGAGCAGATCACGTCGTGATTCTTCGTGCCAGTCCGGCCCTGTTGTCGCTCAGTCCCGAAGCCTTTTTTGAGGATGTGGTGGTTCGCCAACTCGCCGCACGGGGTATCGTAGAGGGTTACAACTTTCGGTTTGGTCGTGCCCGGGCTGGCACCAATGATTTGTTACACAGGTTGTGCGCTGTGGCCGGGTTGGCATTTGAGGAAGTTCCCCAGGTGTTGCACAAGGGAGAACCGGTCTCGAGCAGTCGAGTGCGGGTGGCTTTACTTGCTGGCGATGTGGCGTTGGCGGCTGAACTGCTTGCCCGACCATACCGAATCGCCGGTAAAGTCACGACCGGGGCCAAACGGGGCCGCACCATCGGGTTTCCCACGGCTAACCTGAGTGAAATACCAACAGTGCTTCCAGGCACAGGTGTCTATGCGGCATGGGCGACTGTGGCGGGTAAAATGTGGCCAGCGGCCATCAATATCGGTTCGAACCCAACTTTTGGTGAGGATGCCCGTAAGGTGGAAGTTCACCTGATTGGTTTCACGGGAAACCTTTATGACCAGCTACTTCAGGTTGATCTCGTTGCCCGGTTACGGGATACCCAGCCATTTTCGAGTGTTGCGGAACTGACTGCCCAATTGCAACGAGACGTTGAACAGGTTAGTACGGTTCTCCACCAGCGATCTCCGAGGGGTCATGAGTGACAATCTCAAAAAACGTGTCGAACAGATTCTGAAATACGAAATCGCTCCGGCGTTGTTGCTAGATGGCAACGGGATCGAAGTTCTTGAGGTAGCCCATGGTATCGCTACAGTGCGGTTGAACGGCGTCTGTGCCGGCTGTCCCGCAACCATTCTCACAGTGCTGACTTCGCTAGAAGACGAATTGCGCAAAATCGTTCCGGAAGTCGAAATCCTCGAAGCGGTCCCGTAACATGAATCCACTCGATCCGGCAGTCTTGACTCGTATCGACCGGTTGGAGCTGGAAGCCCGGCAGGTCGTCGAGGGCTACTTGTCCGGTCGGCACCGCAGCCCGCGGCATGGGTTCGCTGTGGAGTTCGCTCAGCACCGCGAGTACGCCCCCGGTGACGACATCAAGCATATCGACTGGAAAGTGTATGGTCGCACCGAGCGGTTCCACCTCAAGCAGTACGAGCAAGAGACGAACCTTGTCGCCTGGCTGATTGTCGATGCCAGTGAATCAATGGGCTACGGATCAGGTGCGCGGACGAAGTATGATCTAGCTTGCTGCGCGGCAGCGGCCATGGCGTACTTGGTGCTGAATCAAACGGATAGCGTTGGGCTGGCACTGCTAGCCACTGAGGTGCGGTCGTTGTTGCGACCGTCGGGGCAAATCAACCAGCTCCGGGAGGTGTGCCGGGCTATGACCGCGGGGCCCTTCCCAGGCCCTGCTCAGATGGGGAAGGTGCTAAACGAACTGGCGGGACGCACCGGCCGCCGAGGTATCGCGTTCGTCTTCAGCGATCTGCTTGACGATGTACCCGATATCCTCGCCGGACTGCAGCACCTACGCTACCAGAAGCACGAGGTCGTGCTCTTTCACACGCTCGATGCCGCCGAGATTGACTTCCCCTTCCGGCATACGACGCTCTTCCGCGGACTCGAGGAACTCCCTGAGGTGCTGACCGACCCACCGGGCATCCGTGAGAGTTACTTGAAGGCATTGCGAGAACATGTCGCGGCGATCGAGACCGGCTGCCGGGCCATGGAGATTGACTACGTCCGGCTTCGCACGGATGCCGATTTGGGCCACGACTTGGCCGCGTACTTGCAAAAGCGCCGAGCAATGTGACCGGTGGCCCGCTTGTGGCTTCACACCGGTCCAAAGCCACAAAGCGGCGTCTTCACTTCTCGATCGGTACGAACTTAATGCACACGGGCCGGCTCACCAGGATTGTGTTGCCCGTCTGCTTGGCTAATCCGGTCTTGGGGTCCATTTCCCAAACGCCGACTTTATTACCATCCTGGCTGGCGATGAGCATCCACTTGCCGCTGGGGTCGATGTTAAAATTTCGCGGAATCTTGATGTCCCCGGTGATATGGCCAACGGCGGTGAGTTTCTTGTCTTCGCCAACCTGAAACACGGCGATGCTATTGTGCCCGCGGTTGGAGACGTAAACAAATTTGCCGTCAGGGGAAAGAATACATTCGGCCGTGGAGTTACCCTTCACTGGCTCCTTGAGTGTCGAAAGCGTCTGAATCACCTTACCATTCTCGACCACATTGACGGTCGAGTCGAGTTCGCCGCAAACGTAGGCACAGCCTCGACCGTGGGCCATATGTCGCGGGCCGGAGCCGGGTGGCAGTACAAAGTCCGCATCGGGGTTCTCTACCAACTTCCCGTTATCAACTTGAAAGCCAAAAACTTTGACCTTGTCGATACCCAGATCCACCACATAGGCGGTCTTCCCGTCGCTTGAGAAACCGGCCCAATGGGCATGCGGGCCTTCTTGACGACCCTTGTTCGGGCCGCTCCCTTTGTGCTGAACGAAGTCAGTTCGCTCGACGAGCTTACCATCGGAGTCCAGCCGGAACACAGCAGTGCTGCCGCCGCCGTAGTTTGCCACAATAGCGAAGTTACCACTCGGGTGCACCGAGATGTGGCAGGGGCCAGCACCGCCAGTCGTCAGTTCGTTAAGCCTGGTGAGCAGGCCGGTCTTGCGATCCATTCTGAAGGCAAACACGCCGCCGCCATCCTTACCGCCTGTCTCGCCGACAGCATAGAGAAACTTGCCGTTGGGGTGGATCGCCAAGAAGGTCGGGTTGGTTAATTCAGCCACCAGCTCCGGATCACCAAGCTTGCCGGTGGTGCTATCGAACGTTGCGCGGTAGATGCCCTTGCTGCCGTCCTTGCTGGTGTAGGTGCCCAGGTAAACCCAGTAATCCGCAGCCGAGACGCAAGCAGCAGTGCTCAGCAACGCGGCCGTGATAACGACGGCACGGGAAAGTGACATGGGTCGTTCTCCGAGAATACTCTGGTCAATCGGATGCCCCTCACTGCGGGGTAGCGTCAGTATGGGGACTTTCAACCGTGATTGCACCAAGAATCGCCAGCCTTAGCTTCCGGTTTCAGGTAAAGGTGGCTTGGTCGTAGGAGAGTCGGAACGTGAAGGGGAGGTGGTTATGTCAGGGGGCGGTACGAGCGGGATCATCACCGAGCCGATACTATCTTCAAAGGTGGGAATATGTTGCGCGCCGTTGGCCGAGGACTTGGAAGGGACTGGCACAATAATGGGTTTGATTTCACCAGTGGTCAGATCCAGCACGATACACGTTTTCGGGTTGGCCCGAAACAATGCGCCGGGATTGGCAACCAGCGTTCGGCCAGTTCGGTGTTGCTCCCGGACGTGAGTATGACCGTAAAAAACGTAATCGAAGAAGTCGGCATTCTCAAGCTGACGCAACTTGTGCCGCTCGTGGCTATGCACCCAAGCCAGGCGTTTCCCGGCTAGCTCGAGCGCGCCGAAGGAGTCGTAGTGGGTGCCCCCGATGTCCTTGATGGCGGCAATGAGCTTGGGGCGGTCCTTATCCCAGTTTCCGAAGACAAAATGCGTGTGAATCGGCTTGAAGACGCGCACAGCGTCGGGGGATTCGATGTCGCCACAATGAAGGATCAGTTCGACTTGCTGCTCTAGCAATAGTCGAACAGCTTCCGCGATCGTCTCCTGACGATCATGGGTGTCGCTGACAACCCCAATCCGCATAATGGACTCGCCCGGCCTGTCGGGAATACCGCGCCACCACTTCTCACTGTAACAAACGATCCGCCTCTCGGGGAGCGGGGTTTGCCCATCCGGCTACAAACCAACCCACTTGCCGCCATCTTGCCGGCTCCCAAGTCGATGGTAAACCGGTGAATGCAACGGTTGCCATCGGCAAAGTAGTTCCGGTTTCTTATTATGAGTTGCCCCCGAAGCTGCGGATCGTGATGAAGGTAAAATCCATGCCCGGCACCGTCCGCAAACTCTTTGAGCTGATTCGGTTCAGTCACACTATTTTTGCGCTGCCTTTTGCACTATTGGCTGCGGTCCTGGCGTGGGCGGACGAGCCAATTCGCTGGCAAGACCTTCTTGGCATTATACTTTGCATGGTGTTTGCTCGCAGTACAGCAATGGCGTTCAACCGGTTGGTCGATCGTCGGCTCGATGCCGCCAATCCGCGGACGGCAGCCCGTCACTTGCCGGCCGGTACACTAACCCCCGCGACAGTGTGGGTATTCACCTTGGTTTGTGCAATCGGCTTCATCGCCTCAACCACGCTGTTCCTGATACGAGAACCGCCGAATCCCTGGCCTTTGTATCTATGTGGCCCGGTGCTTCTGATTCTCCTTGGTTATTCATTGACCAAGCGGTTCACGAGTCTAGCCCACTTCTGGCTTGGAATGGCGTTGGCTCTGGCTCCGGTGGCAGCATGGATTGCAGTGAAAGGGCTGACCGACTTGACCATACCGCTATTGCTAGGAGGTGCTGTCGCCTTCTGGGTCGCCGGATTCGATATCCTTTATGCGTGCCAAGACGCGGAATTTGATCGTGACGCGGGGTTGCACAGCATGCCAGTCCGGCTTGGGATTCCCGCCAGTCTACGTCTGGCCGCGGTTTGTCATGCCCTGATGTTCGTTTTACTCCTTGCCGTTTACATTGCCACGCCGCTGCTGGGAAACATCTACCTGATTGGCCTATTTTTCGTGGCCCTGCTGCTGATTTACGAACACCGATTAGTCCGTCCCGATGACCTCAGCCGTGTTAATCAAGCCTTCTTCCAGGTTAATGGCGTGATTAGCGTGGGCTTGTTGGTCCTGGTGTTGGTGGAATTGGCTATACGCAATTGGTAATGACTTGGCTGATCCATCAGGCCGACCGACTCGTCGGATGCGAACTACCTCCTCGTGAGAATAAAGGCTTTCAATAGGTTAGTGAAGCAATATGATAATCATGCTGATCAGAGCTAAGCCCAGCGCAGCAGCCAAGCCGATAATGACCGCGGTGGTACGATTGCGAGCGCCATGCGGCCGTGCGGCTGTTGCCACGGTACGAATGGTCGGCAAAGCAGGTACGTCGATTTTTGGTGTCAATAAGTCGGCCGTATCCGTTGTGATTGTCGTAGGCACGCGGTCGGCATCTGAAGTGGTTTCCCAAGCTGAATTGGGCAGTCGGTGGTGCATCGCCGATCGTGACCCTATTCCTGACCCGAATCGCTGGGTTGGCGGAACGATCTGTGCGGTTGAACCTGCGACTCGAGCCATACTTGGCCCGCCACCCGTTGATCGGACTAGCGCGACTCGACCTGTCAGTACCGGCAACAGGAGCGGGTTGGGTGCCGGGACATCTTCAGGCACAAAGGGAGCCAACGCTGCGGCCACCTCGGCAGGAGTGGAAAATCGGTTCGCCGGTTTTTTCTCTAACATCCGATGAACCACAGTCGCCAGTTCTGGCGGAATCTCCGGCCGCACCACCTCGAGCGGCAGAGGCTGCCGAATTTGTTGCCATATCAACTTTTGTGTCGCCCGGCCTTCAGGAAAGAGCGTTCGCCCTGTAAGAAGAAAGTACAAGGTGGCACCCAGGGAGTAAATGTCGGCACGGATGTCGACGGACGAACTATCCATGGCTTGCTCGGGGGCGACATAATCGGCCGTGCCGAGGATAAGCTTGTTGTCCAATCGCCTGGTCAGCCCTGACTGCGCATCCGACTCGGATCGCACCAAGCCCAAGTCCAGAATTTTTACAATCCCAGCCCGATCAACTAGCAGATTAGCCGGTTTGATGTCCCGATGAACGAAGCCAAGTTCATGAGCATGTTGCAGACCGAAGGCCACTTGCTGGGCATAATGGCAAGCCGTCGCTATTTCCAGTGGCCCGTGTTGCCCGACAAGGGTTTGCAGACAGATGCCCTCGACGTACTCCATCACGAGGTAAAGAATCTTGCCTTCTTGACACAAATCGAAAACCCGCACGATATTAGGATGATCAAGCGAGCCGGTTGCTCGAGCTTCGCGGAAGAAACGTTCTCGGGCGATGGGGTCGTCAAATGACAGCGGTGGCAACACTTTCAAGGCGACCAGCCGACGCATGTTCAAATGCTCGGCTAAATACACTTGGCCCATCCCGCCTGTTCCCAATTGGTCCAGGATCAGATATCTGCCGAGTTGGAAGCCCTTGTACTTTCCAGCGGCGAGGCGGTCGGCTTGGAAACCGGTTATCAATCCCGCTTCAACGAACCGGTTGAGTACTTCGGCGGGAGTAGCTGGTGGTTGAGGTAATGTATGTAATTCAGTCAAAAAAGATTCGAATTGCTCACCTGGGACAATCCCGCTCCGGCGAACCCGGTCAAGCAAGTCGGCAACAGTAGTGGGCGGCGGCATGACAACCGCGGGGACTCAGACAGCAGTACGCATAACATCAATATAGAATATGCAAAGCATTGAGGTGTCAGCAAAATTATAATTAAATTGTTAAATAAATGATTGGCTGTTGATTAGAATCGTTTTTATGGTTGACTTCACTGTTTTCCCTTGAGGTAAAGCGCTCCAAGCGGAGGGAGATTGAGTAGCACCGAGTAACGCTGATTGTGGTAAGGTATGTATTCAGCATACACTCCGCCTGCGTTCCCAACGTTGCTACCTCCGTAATACCCGGCATCGGTATTGAAGATCTCCTTCCAGAAGCCTGGACCCGGTACTCCGACGCGGTAGCCGAGGCGGGGGACCGGTGTGAAATTGAACACAGCAAGAATGATGTCGTCGGTCGTTTTCCCCTTGCGGATAAAGCTGACGACGCTACTGGCAGCATCGGTGCAATCGATCCACTCGAACCCGCCGGGCTGGTTGTCGAGTTCATGCAAGGCTGGCTCCGAGATGTAGAGCCGATTCAGGTCGCGAACCACGGCCTGTACCCCGCGGTGGGTTTCGTATTTTAGCAAATGCCAATCAATGCTTTGATCGTGTCGCCACTCCTGTCGTTGGGCGATTTCGCCGCCCATGAAGAGTAGCTTCTTGCCAGTCATAGCCCATTGGTAGGCAAACAATAGCCGCAGCCCGGCAAACTTCTGCCACTCATCACCGGCCATTTTGTCCCACAGCGGCCCCTTGCCGTGAACGACCTCATCGTGGCTAAGTGGAAGTACGAAGTTTTCGTTGTAGGCGTAAAGCATGCGGAACGTCAGGTCGTTATGGTGATATTTTCGGTAGATGGGATCATGCTGACAGTAACGCAGCGTATCGTGCATCCAGCCCATGTCCCATTTGTAGCCGAAGCCTAAACCTCCGACATAAGTTGGCCGGGAGACCATTGCCCAGGCAGTCGATTCTTCGGCAAATGTTTGAACATCGGGATAATGGCGATAGACTTCTTCATTGAAGCGACGCAGGAACGCAATGGCGTCGATGTTTTCCTTGCCGCCGTAGCGGTTCGGGATCCACTCGCCGTCCTTGCGTGAGTAATCGAGATACAACATGGAAGCGACCGCATCGACCCGTAGACCGTCGATGTGGTACTTATCCAGCCAGAACAAAGCACTGGATAGCAAAAAGCTGCGCACCTCGTGTCGTCCATAGTTGAACACATAGCTGCCCCAGTCGGGGTGGTACCCCTGCCGGCTATCGGAATGTTCATATAGGTGTGTTCCATCAAACACCCCAAGTGAAAAGCCATCAGTAGCAAAGTGGCTGGGCACCCAGTCGAGAATGATGCCGATATCGTGTTGGTGAAGAGTGTCGATTAGAAACATCAAATCTTGTGGTGTGCCATACCGGCTGGTGGCAGCAAAATAGCCGGTCACCTGATAGCCCCAGGAAGCAAAGAAGGGGTGCTCCGTGATGGGTAATAACTCGACATGAGTGAAACCCATGTCCTTGCAGTATTCGGCTAGCTTGATGCCCAGCTCCCGATAGGTTAACGAGTGGTAGGGCGGATCGGCTTGACGCATCCAAGAGCCAAGATGAACTTCGTAAATCGAAATGGGTGCGTTGTGGGCAATACGGGCCTTGCGTTTGGCCATCCACTCAGCGTCGTTCCAGGTGTAACTCAGATCCCACGTCACCGCTGCAGATTTTGGTGGGATTTCGCAGGTGAAAGCAAACGGATCGGTCTTTTCGGCCGTGAAGCCGCCAGGGGCCGCAATGTGGTACTTATAGCACAGCCCTGCCTTGGCCCCGGGGATAAACCCAGCCCACACGCCGCTACTGCCGACCCGTTGCAGCGGGTGACGGCCACGATCCCATGAATTGAAATCGCCGACCACGGAAACGTAATCGGCATTCGGAGCCCATACAGCAAAGTGGTAGCCCGGGACTCCCCCAAACGTTGTCGGGTGCGAACCGAGTTTCTCGTACAACCGCAGGTGGCTCCCCTCGTTGAACAAATACAGGTCCTGTGGACCCAGCCACGGCTTTTCCGTAGCGGATGCCGTGGTCGCGACTGATTCGGACTGGAACGGAGCGTGCTTGGTCGGGGTTGTCATGGAGCCACTCGATCTGGGCCGGCGGAGCAGTAATACACGGGTTGAACTAGTGGAAAGTCATGCGAAGTGCCAGAGAATACCACACGATCCGGCTGCGGGAGTCAATCGCTTGACTCGGATAATTGCCATAACCGCCCTAGGAGTCAGTTGACTATCAAGCCTAGGAAGAGGCGGTAACTTCATGGACCAGACCATCCCACAGAGATTCAAGCGTGGCTAATGTGTCGGCCGGCGGTGGATTCCCAGAATAACTTACCCCAGCACAAAGCTGTCCAAAACGAAGAAAACTGTCTGATAACTCAGGAAACAGTGCAGCCAGACGTGCGGCGAACTCGAGCTGTGTTTCGGTGGGGTCGCGGCCGCAACCGTGGTCCCAAGCCCAGGAGTCCAGCGCTTGAAACGTGTACTGCGTCAACTCGACAGGATCACGCGTTGGAGCCGTCCCATCAATGAACGGATTCGAGAATGCACGAAACGGCGGTGGTCGGACCGGTCGCAGTGGCTCCGGATCATCTCCAGCTAGCCGCCCCGGGTTTGAGCGTTGATGCCCCCATAGATACGCCCACCAACTTTGTAGCGCCTGCAGCAGTCGGTGAGCCCATATGGTAAAGGGTGCGAGGTAATGCAGAATTGCGACAGCAACCGCGATGACCACCAGTACCACTACGATTGCAAAGACGACCCACTTCAACACCGTGGTGATTTTCTGCAAGGCTGCCGAGAATTGTACATTCGATTGTGTCACCCTTAAGCGGTTGTTTCCGTTGGTGCCCTCTCCGGTTTCCTCTTCCTGTTCGTTCCCACCGCTTGGCTTGCGATCCCAGTTGTTCCTGTCATTTTTCGTCTCCGAAGGGCTGTTGCTCGATTTCCCGGTTGGGTTCTTCTCAGATCCGACCTGGTCCTTTTTTCCCTCAGAGCCTGAGTTGGCACCTTGGTCTTTGCCACTGACCTTTTCGGCCTTAGAGCCACCACCGGGCTTTTCCTGTCGAGCACTGGCTTTGCCGTTAAGGGACTTTGTTTGATCCCCGGTTGCACCCTCACCCTTGCCTGAGCTGGTTTTGTTAATGGCGTATTGCGATGCTTGGCGATCGGCCTTGCCGGCCCGAGCGATACCGAACCACGGCACCTCGGAATGTGGTCGTGGTAAAAAGGCACCCAGTACTAGAAACACTCCAATGATTGCCGCGCCCAAGCCGAGCCAACTTGCCGTCAGAGACCTAGGTATTTTCGCTTTGCGTTGGCGGAGATATCGCCGTAGTCCAAGCAGGCTGGTGGTCACGAGCAAGGCCAACGCGCTGCCGACGTAGACCGTCATCTGCAGGAACGTAGCCTGGCGTCGCTTATTGTCTTCAGGATCAATTAGGGATTGCCCAAGAGCAAACAGGGGTAGTGCGGCCAGAGCAAAGTAAATGACCCATACGCCGGGTGTGTGCAGAGCAGTTTGGCGCTCCTCGCGATACTTTTGGTATCGCTCGATCCAATCCCACAGGCGGGAGTGGTGGTGCGTTTTATTCTTTCCTAGCCGTGGATGCTCTCTGCTTGCTGGGGACTCGGGAGGCACACGCTCCCCGTTGGCAGTAGTGTCGGTGTCCAGTCCAACAGCCGACAGCAGCCCGCGGCCGGCTCCCTTGCGTTTCTCATCGATGTGCGTACAGTCCCATGTCAACTTGTGGGCGCTCCACCAGATCAATAGCATAAGACTGAGGTTAACAAGCCAACCGAACGAGGCGAGCCAACCGCCGCCGGGGTATTCGATGTAGCTCAGAAGTGCGATGTAGGTTACTACACCCAGAAACAACCCATAAAGCGACGCTCGGGCTGCATCGGCCTCGATGGAAATGCGGGCGATCAATACCGCCCCAACCACAAAGAAAAACAGCGTGTACAACAGCTTGCCCGAATACTGCCCGGCGTAGAGCACCTCGACAAGGAAAAAGACCAGGCTACCAACCATCAACATGATGAGTACCGGGCTGAGGGCAGTCACCATGTAGTCGGCAAGACTCGGGGACTCACGTTTTGTAGCCATGAAGAACCATTATGGGATTGCCGTATGTCTGCAACGGGCGCTTGGTAGGGCGGTATGACCGGTGGTGGTAATGAAGAACCATTATGGGATTGCCGTATGTCTGCAAGCCAGGTCGCGTCATCCGTTAGACGTGTCCCAACGGCCGTGATTTCGCAGGTTCCCCTGATGGATCAAACCAGCATATGAGACTGCATGTACTGGATTTTCGCGTGAACTACTGCTCAATCGTGGGGTTGCCTGCTCGCGGCCGAGTCGCGATGATGGAGCGGATTGGTCCTCCTGCCTCATGAGCCTTCCTCCATGCGCATCATTATTTCACTTGCAACGATTAGTCTGATTGGCTTTGCCGTCCCGGTTCGCGCCGGCGAGCCGATCGATCTCGATTTCTTCGAGAAGAAGGTGCGGCCAATTCTTGCGATCCATTGTGTTAGTTGTCATGGGCCGAATAAGCAGAAAGCGAATTTGCGGCTCGACTTGCGGGCAGGATTCGTCAGGGGTGGTGAATCTGGACCGCTGGTCACCCCCGGTGAGCCCGACCGGAGTCTGCTGCTGCAGGTGATCCGCTACGATGGCGACATTAAGATGCCGCAGAAGGGCAAACTGGCCGATTCCGACATCGCCACGCTGACGGCGTGGGTGAAGGGCGGAGCACCGTGGCCTGACGACCAAGCAACTGGGGGACGTGACTCCTCCGAGAGCTTCGACGTACACGTTCGGGCCAAGGCTCATTGGGCGTTCCAGCCTGTAAAACGGCCCGCCGTGCCGGTAATTCGTCAGCCGGCAGCCGTCATCCGGAATGACCTGGACCGCTTCGTGCTTGCAAAATTGAGCGAGAACGGATTGTCGTTTACTCCTCCGGCCGACAAGCGAACTTTGCTTCGTCGAGTGTATTTTGACCTCATCGGATTGCCGCCGACACCGCAGGAACTTGAAGCCTTTCTGAAAGATGATTCACCCAATGCCTATGAGCAGGTAGTCGAGAGGTTGCTGGCATCCCCGCATTATGGCGAACGTTGGGGCCGGCACTGGCTTGACTTGGTTCGCTATGCCGAAAGCCACGGCCACGAGTTCGACTTTGATATTCCAGACGCCTGGCGATACCGTGATTATGTGATCCGTGCCTTCAACGCTGATGTACCATTTAATCAGTTCCTCACCGAGCACATTGCTGGCGATCTGTTGCCAAATCCGCGACGCAACCCAAAGGATGGTAGCAATGAATCCCTTCTAGCGACTGCTTTTTGGTGGCTGGGCGAGGCTAAGCACTCCCCCGTGGATTCTCGAGCTGAACAGGCCGACCGGGTGGACAACCAAATTGATGTGTTTGGTAAAGCGTTTCTCGGGCTTACTCTGGCTTGTGCTCGTTGTCATGACCATAAGTTCGATCCGGTGAGCACGAGAGATTATTACGCTTTGTTTGGCGTGCTCGCCAGTTCCCGCTTCAATCAAGCAGATATCGACGACCCCACCCCGACAACCAAGCTGCTCGACGAGCTGAAACAGTTGCGAGCCCAACTGAAGGAGGGCCGGCGTGAGCCAACTCTGCCTGTCACCCACGATCAATCGCGTTCCACTGGCCTTACAGTGTTCGAACTGTTTGACGCTAGTTGGCGTTCCCGCTGGGACGCCGAGGGTCTGGCGTTCCGACCCGAGGCCGGTAATGACTTTCCCCATAGCGGTCGAGAAGCACGTAAGCTATCCGGTGCCCTGCGGTCGCCCACATTTACCATTGAGAAGCCATTTCTAGCTATCCGCGTCGCTGGGCGGAATGGCCGGGCGCGAGTCATACTTAATGGGTTGCAACTTATCCAGAATCCGATTTATGGTGGGCTCGCGCAGCCCGTCAATCATGGCGAAGAACTCCAATGGATGGTCTTCGACCTGACGATGTGGAAGGGTCAGCGGGCCTATCTCGAATTGCTCGATGACGGCCCGGGTTTCATCGCAATCCGGGAAGCCTGGTTCACCGATTCGCCTCCTGCTCACCAGCCTGGGCCAAACGTACCGATTTGGGATCCCCCTGTTACCAACGACCCTGCGATCCGAAAGCTCATTGAGCGAATCCAAGCTATTGAATCGCAGATACCCGATGCCCGACGAGCACCGACGATTCGTGACGGCACCGGTATCAACGAGCGGGTATTCATTCGCGGTAACCACAAGACTTTGGGTGCGGAAGTTCCGCGCGGGTTCCTGGAGGTGTTTGGCTCCTGCCAGATCGCCGGCTCCGGTAGCGGTCGACTGGAGTTGGCGAAGGCAGTCACCGATCCTGCCAATCCTTTGGTTGCTCGGGTGATCGTAAACCGCCTCTGGAAGCATCACTTTGGCGAGGGTATCGTTCGCACACCTGACGATTTCGGCAAGCAGGGTCAGCCACCGACGCACCCGGAGTTGCTCGACTGGCTAGCAGCGGAGTTGGTGCATCCGACGAATACTCTGGGAACAGCTGAGACCTTGCCCTGGAGTTTAAAGCACCTCCATCGGCTCATGGTGCTCTCGATGGCGTATCAGCAATCGAGTCGCACGACTCCCGAACAGGCGGTGAAAGCTGCTACCATCGACCCGCAGAACCGGTTGTTGCATCGGCAGAACGTGCGACGACTGGAAGCCGAAGCTATCCGCGATTCCATTTTGCTCATTTCGGGTCGCTTGGATCGCACGATGGAAGGGCCAAGTATTCTGCCGTACCTGACGGATCACCAAGTTGGGCGTGGCCGGCCCGCTTCTGGCCCACTCGATGGTCATGGTCGCCGGAGCATCTACCTGGCGGTGCGCCGAAACTTCCTCAATCCAATGTTCACCGCGTTCGATTACCCCACACCGTTCACCACGATCGGCCGGCGAACGGTCTCCAATGTGCCAGCCCAAGCGTTGGTGATGCTCAATAACCCCTTTGTGCTGCAACAGGCCGATTTGTGGGCCAAACGGGTACTGGCCCAGCCAGCCCTGACAGCCCAGGAGCGGGTCAGCCTGATGTACGAGTCGGCGTTTGGTCGTAAGCCCACGGTCGCAGAGTTGACCGCGTCGCTTGACTTTCTGACTGAACAAGCTGGGGAGTTTGGTCATCGCGATCACCCCAAAGCGTGGGCTGGTCTCGCCCATGTCCTGTTCAATGCCAAGGAATTCCTTTTTGTGGAGTGATGAACCGCCCACCCAACCCGTGGATGGGCGTTGTCCGGTTTTACTTGTCAATCTTCTGCAAATCGAGCAACTGATGGTCGGGTGGTGCGATCGAATCTTTCGTTCCGTCTCGATTGAGCAAAACAATTGACCCTGCTGTGATCTCATGAGTTGGGACCCCGAGGGACCAGATAGACCACGTCACCGGTGCTGCCGGGGCCGCTGGATTGAAATGGGGTGTTACAGCCACCTTGGTCGATCTTGTCGGTACCGACACTCCACAAGATCGGCTGACCGGAGCGGACGCTAAGCGCCCCCGTGGACGCAGTATTGGTAAGACGAGGGAAGGGCACGTTCTGATTGGTCGGTAGTAAAATTTCTCCTGGGGAAATCCGATAACCCAGTCCGCGGCTTTCATCGAAGGGATCTCGGGGTAAGTGCTCAAGGTAGCCGTCATGGACCAGTATTGCCAGTGTTTCGGTAAGCGGATCCGGGTACCGCCCTCGATCTGCATGGAATGCTCGCAACGCCAATTTAAGAATTGCTGCTCGGCGATAGCCTCTCAGCAAGCGATCGCTCTCAATTAGCTCCGACTCGTTGCGATTTCGCAGGATCAAGAACTCCACTCCTGGCCGCCCGCGCAGCAGTGCGATGTGGGTTAGTGAGCCAGTCTCGAAACCGAGGCCGAGAAGTCGACGGGTCCGTTCTCGTTCCCAAGGTACAGCCCAGCCCATACTAACCAGCTCCACTTCGAGGTTCGTGGCATCGGGATCACCGCCGATGGGAGTTAAGAGCTTGGGAAGCCACTGGTCGGGAGACTTTTGAAACTCGCGTACCGCAAATCGTTCGGCCAGGTAATGCGAACGAGGATCGAACGGTTCCGTGGGGTCATTGGCATTCAGGATATGAAGGGCTTGTCGCAGCATTTCCGAGTTTGGAACGATCTGATCGATCCAACTATTGACCCAGATCAGAGCCGGATGGCTTTCCGGGATGGAGGCAAGCGTCGTTCGGGCTTGCACAGACCATGCAGCCGCCGGTGGTAGCTCCAACCAGCGGTCGAAGGCGGCTAACGTCGTTCGCTCGATGTCGTTGCCCACCCGCAGGGCATCAATCCCGGATCCCGAGCGTAGCGTACGGGCCAGCATCAATGTGATACGAGCTGAGGAAATAAACGCTTTTGGGTCGCCGCGGGCCTGCTGTTGCAGCCCCCGGCCTAATAACGCGATAGCCAATTTATGGGCGTTCTCCAGTGCCAGATAACTACTGCCCGTTAATGTAATCGTTTGGGGATACTCGTAGATACCCACTGGATAAGTGGCGGCTGTTGCAGCTAGGACGTGCCACGGCACTACTTCACTGGCAGTCGGGGGTGTGGAATAGAGCTGATCCAGCCAGACATCGAGTTCAGGGTCATCGGCTGGCCAACCGGTTCGGGTAACAACCAGACTTATGCGATCCTCAATGCGCAGGCCACGTCCTCCCGAACTCACAAGCCGCGAGCCGGGTTGATCAAACTGACCGCTGATCACACTGGCCAGTCGCACGTAGCGTTCGGCGGCTGTCCGAAAGTCGCGTCCCCCAAGGTTGTCATCGAAGGGTAAAAGCTGGGCCACATAGCTGATATCATCTTCGTTTCCGGGCCGATCGGGTACTTCTAGAACGCGGTAACCTAACCCAACCCCTACGAGCGCCAGCACGGCAGTACATCCGCTGAGCAGTACGGTGAGGGGACCACGGTTGGCCAGTCGATCAGCTGTCCATGGCCGAATCAGTAACCGACCAATCGCGAGGACTCCGATTGCAGGAAGCCAGAGTTGCCAGTGATGCAGTCCCCCGGCCATAAGCGAGGGAATCCACACCGCCACTCCCACACCAGCCACAATGGTGGCAACACCACAAGCTACGACGAGCTTGCGGAACAACAAGCCAGCTAATTGCCCCATCACGAACCCATAGACGGCTGGTAACAACAGGTATTTCCACCCTTGTCGTCCCAATTCATCCAGCAGGAGGGATTTGAACACGATTGCTAATGACGTCTGGACATAAAGCAAACCGGAGTTGTTGCGAAATACTGCCCGGAGGATCAGCGGGAGGGCCAGTAGCAGCAACAACCACAGACAAAGGGCAAAATGCACGATGAGTTTGACGAGCCAGAAGCGGCCCAGCGGCAAACGTTGCTCGCCCCAGAAACGGGCAACACCGCGGGTTTGCTCATCGGCGAAAGCTGTAACACCCGCCAGAACCCCCGCGAGCAGTGCCAATTCCGGCCAGAGCAGCACGGGTTGCAAACCCGGTGTCAAGAGAGTCAGCCCAGCCAGCAAGGTAAAACCGGATAACACCAAACCTGGTACCACCGCTTGTCGGATTGTTAGCCACTGTAGAGCGTGTATTCCTAGCTGCGATCGCCGAGCATTGGGTCCGTCGTTGACCCGTCGCTCTCGATCCTGACGGGTGAATTGCCTTGCCGACACCACGATCGGTATTACGAACAGACCAGCTAGGTAAAGCAGTCCCCCAAGCGGTTGAGGCAGACTGCTACCGGGACGTTGGAAAAAGAGTAGAACCGGAATGATGAGGACAATCGCGGCGGCGCTTGCGAAGGGGATCGCAAGCCCCACGGAGCCAAGCGTGGTGCGGGCCGAGGTGGAACCAAACAATCCCCATGCGAAGGCCAGCAGGGAATAGACCATCACGGCGAGCACCCAGCCGAGGTTGGAAACAAACCCTAAGGCGGCAGCCACGAGTACCACCAGCAAGATCTGCACGGCAGCCAGGATGCTCCCGGCCAGGAATTTGGCTCGCCACAGTTGCCACCGGGTGCACGGCAGCGATTCCAGGAATGCCATCGTACCGGCTTCCCGCTCAGCGGCGAAGACCGCTCCGCCGCAAACCATCCCTGCTGTGACTGCCAACATGAGCGTTGCCAATCGGCCCACACCGAGATAACGGATGACATCCGATGGTGGGGCATTATTGACGGGAGGATCGGCAAGTAGGGCCGCCGCCGCCAGCACACCGGAGCCGAGCACGACCAACGATAGAGCAATCAGCCCTTGCTCGCGAAATTCCTTCCAAAAGATCGCCCGGATCACCGTTATTCTCCAGAGCTGTTCGATCCGATGCGGTTAGTCGATGCGCCGCACCAGGGGGATTGCGGTCTCGCCCACGGTACCACTCCCACTGCGAGCCATAAGCGCAGCATAGACCTCTTCAAGTGTCACTGGCACATCCTCGAAGTCGGTGATACCGGCTCGCTCGCGCAGGGCTGCCACTGCTTTGGGGTCGGGATCCTGCACCAGAACCTGCCAGAAACGACCGGTCCCATTGCGTTCGAGCACGGTTCCCAATCCGCCGGGGTCAGGTGGCTGATCGGCGAAACGCAGACTGAGCCGCCGGACTTTCCGACGGAGTTCTTCCAGGGTCGAGCATAGGATCAGCTTGCCATCCCGCAGAAGGCCTACGTGAGTGCAGGCCTTTTCGAGTTCGGCGATCGAATGACTGGAGATGAGTATGGTGCGCCCGGAAGCAGCCAATTCCACCAAACTCGCCAGAAACTCGCGGCGAGTCAGTAGGTCGAGACCCGAGGTTGGCTCATCGAGCAACAACACCTCCGGATCGGGAGCGAGCGCCAAAGCCAGCCCGACACGGGCGTAACCACCCTTGGACAGGTCCTTGAGCTTCTTGCTGGCATCGAGGCCCAGTCGTTGGATCCATTCCCGATATCGACCCTGGAAACCGGGCCGGTGAAAGGACGAAGTGAACCAGCCAATCTGCTCAACCGTCATCCAGTCATAGAATCGGGGACGCTCAGGCATATACCCGACTCGATGGCGCAGCTCCGTGGCACGGCTCCAGCAATCGAGACCCAAGATGGTAGCACGACCGCTGTCGGCAGGGGTTAACCCGGTGAGGATCTTCATGGTGGTGGTCTTGCCGGCTCCGTTATCGCCCAGGAAGGCGAAGACAGCTCCGCGCGGAACGCACAAGTCCAGCCCATCCAATGCGGGTTTGCCACGATACCGCACTACCAACCGTTCAATCACAATCACATCATCGGGCATAATACGAGTGCTCCGCATTGCGGCTAACCAGTCACCGTGTGAAGAATCGGTCCTTCACCTGCGGGTTGACCACCCATGCTTCAGGCCATTCACCAGCTAACAGTTTCACGATGGCCTGAGCAGCGACGCTCGCCATGTCTTCACGCGATTTTCGGTCGATACCTGCTGTGTGGGCGGTGAACAGGATATTGTCGAGTTCAAACAGTGGACTGACTCCTGGCGGCTCCTTTTCGAAGACATCCAGCCCCGCTCCAGCGATCCGCTTGGCCTTGAGTGCTTCGTAGAGATCGCCCTCGTGGACGACACCACCCCGCGAGGTATTCACCAGGAATGCGGTCGGCTTCATCAACTCTAACGTTGTCCGGTTGATCATGTTTCGCGTCAATGGCGTCTTGGGAACGTGCAACGTTACCACATCGGAGCGGCGGAGCAGTTCCTCAAACGGCACCAGCGATACACGGTTGGCCTCGCAAAAACCAAGATCGGGTGCGATTTCGGTAGCCAACACCTGCAAGCCAAATGCGGCAGCACGCGTGGCCATCGCCTTGCCGATACGCCCCAAGCCAACGATGCCCAGCGTAGTGCCACGAATGTACGCTGTGGCCTGACGGGGCCAGAGTCCTTGACGAATGCCCATATCCTGTGCCCGCAAATTGCGGACCAGTGCCAAAATCAACATAAACGCATGCTCGGCCACGGCTTCCTGATTGGTGCCCGGGGCGAAACACACGGCCACCCCGTGCTCCGTAGCTGCCTCGAGGTCGATCGCATCATAACCGACTCCGGCCCGGGCAATCACCTTCAGGCCAGCGGCGGCCGCCTTCTCGATCACAGCCCGCGTGTAGGGTTCGGAGCCGGCCAATGAGGCAATGCAGCCAGGCAGTTCGGCCAGTAATTCCGATTCCGGCAAGTGGGCATGGGTTTGGAAATCGGTTCGTTGAGGATACTGGAGCGTGTGCCCAGCTGCTTGGAGGATGGGTCCGTATGCGTATTCAATGTCCCGTAATGGGGCGGGACCGATAAGGACTCGGGACATGGTCGTTTTGGCTTCCGGTCTGTTGGGTTAAAGTCTTGGGTCTCGGGTTGCACAGAATGGTAACGACCATTTCTCTCGAAACACACAATTCGATGCGTTTTGAGAGAACGATCCGAATCTGTGTCCAGTTGGGTTCGCAAGTTGGGTGCGAACCAAATGCTCACTGATAGTGTACACATGTTAAGTCCATCTGTCAAGGCTTACCGATGATTTTTCGCGGATTTTCACAATCGGGGACTTCTGATTATCAGGGAAAGGGTGGTGGTTCCAGTGTCGGTGAGACGGCGAAACCAGTAAATCGCAGGAAACTCACCCTGCTGCTTGACTGCTGACACAACCCGACCGATGATGTGATATAGAGGTGTGGATTGTCCGCACCTATCATCAGCCGGCATGGTACGGTCGAACTCTCGACCCCGGAGGTAAGCCCACGACAACGGTGCGTTTCAGAGCCGTTCTGCCGCGGCACCACTGGCCTCCGGAGGCAACACCCATGCCCTGAAGGAGGTCACTTGAACACCGCAACGATGAACACGGTGAACAGGGTGCCCGCCCCGTCCGCCTCCCGAATCAGCAGTGCCTTGCACCGGGCCTGCGTGGCGGCCAAGGTGGCCGCCGACAACAAGGGACAGGACATACTGGTGCTCGACATGCGCGCGTGCACCCCCCTGTACGACTACTTCATCATCTCGACGGGCACTAGCCGCCGACAACTCCACACGCTCGCTGAGGAGACAGACGCTGCCCTCAGAGCCGAAGGGGATACTCGCCTGGGGATTGAAGGCTATCAGGCGAGCAAGTGGATCGTGCAGGACTACGGCGACATTGTGGTTCACGTGTTCGACCCCGACACCCGCGAATACTACAAGCTCGAGGAACTGTGGTCCGATGCTCCGCGGGTGGATTGGGAGCGGGAACTCTAATCGCTAAAGCGATTAGTTGTCACCCAGCGGCAAACACGATGACTCTAACGTATCCGTCGGCCGAGCCGCGCTTCCGACCGGGCGCAGGTTCCGGCCGACGTATCGTTTGATGCTTTCGTATCGTTTGATACTTTCTTGGTCGCACCGGCTTGTAGAGTGAACGTCGTGGTGGAGCCACCCACCTTGCCGGTGATTGAGAATTGGAACGGAAACACCAGCAACACGGCTGTCTCTCTCTTAAAAACTCAGACTATGAACCTGTTGCACCAAATCCGCAAGCTTTTCGAGCCGGTCCTCGCTGAGGTCGCACCGGACAAGGCCAAGCTGCCCGACTACCTTGCGGCGATTAAGCCCGCCGCCAACCCCGAGCACGGCGACTACCAGGCCAATTTTGCCATGCCGTTAGCTAAGCATCTTGGCCAGAAGTCCGCGGAGGTGGCCAAGGCGATCATCGCGAAACTGCCGGCCAACGACCTGCTTGAGGAACCCACCGTCGCTGGGCCGGGGTTCATCAACTTGAGCCTGAAGTCGGCCTTTTTGGCGACGGCTGTACGTACGATCGCCATCGACCCGAAACTTGGTGTCGAGACGGTCACTCAGCCGAAGACCATTGTCATCGACTACAGCAGCCCAAATGTGGCCAAACCGTTACATGTTGGTCACCTTCGCAGCACGATCATTGGCGATGCGATTGCTCGCATTTTGCGATTCTTGGGCCATACGGTCATCACCGACAACCACTTAGGCGATTGGGGCACGCAGTTTGGTATTCTGCTTTATGGCTACAAGAACTACAGGGACGACGCAGCGTTTCAGGCCGACCCCGTGCGTGAGTTGGCCCGCCTGTACGTTCATGTCCGTCAGTTGGCCAAGCTTGCTGAGGACGATGAAGACGAAGGAGATGCCAACAACTCCATTATGGCCGCCTGTCGCGAGGAGACGGCGAAGTTGCATGCGGGGGATCCCGAGAATGTGGCGCTTTGGAAGCAATTTATGCCCGCGTGCTTGGAGATGCTCCGCCCAATTTACGACCGCTTGGGCGTCAAAATCGACTATGCCTATGGCGAGAGCTTTTACCACCCCATGTTGCCAGGGATCGTCAAGGAGTTGCTGGAGAAAAAGCTCGCCTTCGAGAGTCAGGGAGCGATTGTCATCCCCAATGCCAACGGTGTGATCCCCCAGACAGAGGAGGAGTTGAAGAAGGAGGAGCCGCCGGCGATCCTCCGCAAGCGGGATGGAGCATTCACGTACACCACAAGCGATCTGGCCACCATCAAGTTCCGCGCCGAACACTGGAAACCGGACGTGGTGCTTTACGTCGTCGGTGCTCCCCAGGCATTGCACTTTAAAACGCTTTTTGCCCAGGCCAAGCGTTGGGGTTATGACACCATTGATTTCGTACACGTCAAGTTCGGCTCGATGCTGGGCAAGGATCGCAAGATGTTCGGTACCCGCAAAGGTGGTGTGATCGAACTGGAATCGCTTTTGAACGAGGCTGCCAGGCTTGGGCTGGAGAAGTACGAAGCGAATGCGGCCGATCGCCGCGCCCACGGACACGATGTACCCGACCTGAGCGATGCCGAGAAGCGCGACATTGCCGAAGCAGTTGGCGTCGGGGCGGTGAAGTATGCTGACCTGAGCCAGAACCGCATGACGGATTATGTCTTCGATATTGACAAAATGACGGGTACCGAGGGCAACACGGCTGCGTACATGCAATATGCCTATGCCCGCTGTCGTGCCATCTTCCGCAAAGGTGAGGTCGATGAAACTCGCTTCCGTTGCAATCCACCAACGGTCATCATCACTCACCCTGCGGAACGGGCATTGGCCCTCCAATTGTTACGGTTTCCCGAGGCGATCGAGGCAGCGGCAGCCGACTACTTCCCGCACTTGATCACTGGGTACCTTTGGGATTTGGCAAAAGCCACCAGCGTCTTTTACGAGAACTGCCCGGTGCTGAAGGCCCATACTCCTGAGCTTAAAGAGAGTCGCTTGCTGTTGGTCGATTTGGTTGGCCGAATCATCAAGCAGGCGCTGGACCTGCTTGGTATTCGCACTGTCGAACGCATGTAAATGGAATACGGAGATGTTCGTCGATCGTGTGGAGTTATACGTGAAGGGTGGGGACGGTGGTCGCGGGGCGGCAACGTTCCGGCGAGAAAAGTACGTCCCCAAGGGTGGCCCAGACGGGGGTGATGGCGGCAACGGCGGCTCGGTTATCATCCGCGCCGACCCCAACGCCGACAATCTCGCCGGTCTGACCATGAAGAAGCACTGGAAGGCCAAAAACGGCGAGCCGGGTGGCAGCGCCAAGTGCACCGGTGCCAACGCCCCCGATATCATTTTGCGTGTACCACCAGGCACGATCATTCGCGATCGTGATCGGGGTCATGTGCTCAAAGACCTTGTCGAGCCCGGTGATGAAGTGATGGTCGCCCGGGGCGGCAAGGGCGGGCGAGGTAACGTCCATTTCAAAAGCGCGACCAACCGTACCCCGCGGCAGTTTGAGCCCGGTGAGGACGGCGAGGAACGCTGGATCATTCTTGAACTCAAAGTGATCGCGGACGCCGGCTTAGTCGGCTTCCCAAACGCTGGTAAATCCACGCTACTATCGCGCTTGAGTCGAGCCACGCCGGAGATCGCGCCCTACCCGTTTACAACAAAGCACCCAAACCTCGGAATTGTTGCCCTTGGGGAGGATGCGAGCTTCGTACTTGCCGATCTGCCCGGGCTGATCGAGGGGGCAGCCCAAGGTGTCGGTCTGGGGCACGAGTTTCTCCGTCACGTAGAGCGAACTCGGGTACTGATTCACCTGGTCGAACCGCTTCCTTCGGATGGTAGTGATCCAGTCAACAACTACCATACGATTCGCAAGGAGTTGCGCGACTACGTAGTTCCCCTGGATACGAAACCCGAGATTGTCTGTGTCAGCAAGGCGGAACTACCCGGCGCTGAGGAAGTGCGTGACCGCCTGGCCGCGGCGATTGGCCGCGAGGTCTTGCTGATCTCGGCCGTTACTGGTCAAGGTCTTTCGGTGCTTGTCCGTCGCGTTTCCCAGATGCTCGCTGACATGAAGCGGATCGAAACCGAGCAAACCGCTCGCAACAAGCCGATCGTCTTTGCCACGGAACCGGCCATCCGCACGGAGAACTTCCAGACAACGCCGACGCCGGAGGGCCAACCGTGACGCCCGACGTGGTTGTGGACATCGGCAACACGATGATGAAGTGGGGGCGCAACTCCAGCATCGCCGGGAAGTGCGAGATTCACACAGTCCGACGGCTGAATCACAACGACCCGAAACAGTGGGCCACCGCGGCGGAGGAATGGGATCTCAAACCAGGTACCCATTGGGTAGTGGCTGGAGTAAGCCCCTCGGCCCAAGAGCGATTTGTCGCGTGGTGTCGGAGTCGAGGGGACGAAGTTCGAGTCATCGACCGATATGACCAAATTCCCATTGCGGTCGAAGTCGACGAACCGATGCGGGTTGGCCTCGATCGGCTATTCGGTGCACTGGCGGCGGCGAACTACTCCCCGAGCACCCCATGTGTGGTCATCGATGTCGGCACTGCGATGACCGTGAATTTTGTCATCCCGGACCGTCGGTTTGTCGGCGGTGCCATCTTGCCCGGTCCGCGATTGATGGCGAATTCGCTCAACGACTATACGGCGAAGCTCCCCCGCATCAACCCGAAGCCGTTGGACCCGAAGGACTACAGCTGGAGCAACACCGAAGCGGCCATCGCAACAGGTATCAACGCGGCCGTCACCGGCGCGGCCCGTGTGCTACTTGAACGATTCGCTGCCGATCACCCGGGGCGATTTCAAATCTACTTGACGGGCGGAGACATGCAGTTCCTCATGGGATTGGGTGCTCACGAATTCGACGCAGCTGTCTTACCGGCCAAGGCGCTCACCCTCACCGGCATCTGGATCGCAGCGGAGGCGTTGCCGTGAGTGACACCCGGGTGTCACTGCTTACCGCGCCGGGCACCGGTGCCATCGCCACGATTGAAGTCTCTGGACCGCGGGCATGGGAATTCGCCCGGAAGCTCTTCCGACCGGTTGGAAAGCCGTTGCCCCAATTGCTTGAATTGCACCGCTTCTGGTATGGTCGCATCGGGGACGGGGTGGGCGATGAGGTGATCCTCGCTGTCACTTCTGCCACGCCGCAACCGGCGGTTGAAGTCCACTGCCACGGTGGGCAGCGTGTCGTTCGCTGGGTCATTGAGCAGTTCGTTACGCTGGGGTGTGGAGAAGCTAAACCCACCGATTGCCATCTACAAGCTTGCGGCAAGCCACGGGTTTTTGAGTTGTTACAACGTGCTCCGACACTCCGAACTGCGTCTATCCTGCTTGACCAACTTCACGGTGCATTCGAGAAAGCTGTTCAACGTATCCTGAGTTCATCAACGGTGAGCGAACTCCGCCAACTCGCCCGGTACGCCTCCGTCGGTCGGCATCTGGTTGAACCGTGGAAGGTGATCATTGCTGGGCCACCGAATGTCGGCAAGAGTTCACTGGTTAACAAGCTGGCCGGATACCAGCGGGCGGTGGTGTCCGAGTTCGCCGGCACTACCCGCGATATCCTCACCGTGCGGCTGGCTTTGGAGGGTTGGCCCGTAGAGTTGACAGACACTGCGGGCCTGCGAGCGGCGGAGGGGCTGGAAGCCGAGGGCATTGACCGCGCGAAGCGAGTGCTCAATGAAGCTGATTTGGTCGTGTGGCTTCACGATGCAAGTGAAATAAGTGGAACTGACACTCGAGGGGTAGCTGTTACCTCTTCGCCAAATTCGCCGAACTGGTTGGAAGTGTGGAATAAGTCCGATCTGACCAGCGAACCGCTGCCTGGGTTGAGCATCTCTGCGAAGAGTGGCGCAGGTATCCCAGAACTGGTCACGGCGATCGTCCGCCGCCTTGTGCCAGACCCGCCGCCACCTGGAATGGCAGTACCATATACCCCGGAATTGGCTGATCGTGTCGTGGCGGCGATCAATAACTCGTCTGAGGCCCCTCGCTTGCTCCGCGACTGTCTCGCTGCCGGGTGATACAACGAAAAAATGAATCCGTTCAGGAGTGAGTTATGCAATTTGGGAAGATGCTACGGGCAGGAGGCGAGATTGCGGTAGTCGCTGTCGAGAACAATCAGGTCTTCACCATCGACGTGGCCCGGGTCCCGGAGGTGGCGTGCCTGGCAGAGTTGCTTCTCCAGCCCGATCCAGTTGCCACTGCCCGCGAACTCATTGACCCTCGCTTCGTTCCCGAGCCGCTAAGCGATCAGACGTTTGTCGCGCCGGTCGATCAGCAAGAAATTTGGGCTGCCGGCGTCACCTACAAGCGGAGCAAGATCGCCCGTGAAGAGGAATCCCGTGGGGCCGCGCAATTCTACGATAAAGTCTACACAGCCGATCGCCCGGAGCTGTTCTTGAAGGCCACTGCTGCGCGAGTCGTTAGCCCAGGGCAACCAGTGCGTGTGCGCTCCGATTCCAAGTGGAGCGTGCCGGAGCCCGAGTTAACGTTGATCATCGCTCCGGACGGGCATATCGTCGGCTACACCATCGGCAACGACATGAGCGCGCGAGACATCGAGGGCGAGAACCCGCTCTACTTACCCCAGGCCAAGATCTACAAGCAGTCCTGTGCGATTGGGCCGCTGGTCACGCCAGTTGGCGGCATGCCTCCGTTGTCCAGCGTCGAGATTAAGCTCCTCATCACTCGCGCGGGCAAGAGCGTATTCGAAGGCAACACCACGTTAGCCCAAATGGCTCGGACGCCCGAAAGTCTCGCCGACTGGCTTTTTCGCGAAAATGAGTTTCCACATGGGGTACTTTTGCTCACCGGCACGGGCATTGTACCCCCTGATGAGTTCACCCTGAAACCGGGCGACGAAGTAGCTATCACCATAACCGGGATTGGCACGCTGAAAAATCCGGTGGTGTGATTCACCGAGGGAATTCACAGGAGTGGTTGAAAATCAAGCCTTGCCGGTCATTATTCACGTTGTCCCCAGACCTGCACCCCGAAGCCGTTGAGGTCAATATCCTCGCCTTTCTCCGCTTCGCCTGGGCCACCACGATCCAGGGCCAGGCGGAGGTAACACCAGAAACTCGCCCGTTCGCCTCCCATGTCGTAGCCGGCCGCGTCCACGTCAGCCTCAAGCAGCCAACGCCAGCTGCGTCGCTCCTCCTTGCTGACATCGCTGCCTTCTTCTTGCCAGCCCTTGAGTACCCGCGACAGATTCTGAATCGCTGCCTTCCAACTTTTGGGTTCGGTGATATGAAGTCGCACTTCATCGGCCTGTGCTTCCAACGTGGCGTTGGGAATTGTCCGTAGCGACTCGAAAAGCTTATGCTCGAGCACCGAACACCGCCAAGGTGACCAGAGATAAAACGTGACCCCCGGGGCTTCCATGGCCAGCCCGAACAAATCAACCCGCATGGCGCGACTCCCGTTCCGAACCATCGCTTGCCGGTAGGCAAGCTTGTACCATTCTACTCACCGCTGGATATGGTCGGGGCGAATGCCGGTGCAATCATCCGCATAGTTGATTGGGTGACCTTAATCGAACACAAGATTCACAACTAGAGTAATGACGCCCACCAAAACCACTAGCAACAAATGGAAGAGGAACGCAGCCAGGGCCGCCCGGCCAGAGGTAGTCGGCAAGTACGACGTGAGCAAACCGAGCAGAGCGGCAAAGCCAGCCCCTAATCCAATCAGATGTGCGGCAATAACAGCCGGCCAAAGCTCCGAGGAGTCTCGACCAACATTGAACGTCAAGACAAGTCGAACAATCGCGCTAACGATGAGGTTGGCTACACCGGCGATTAGCACAAACCCGATTCCTCTTAGCATGCTCAACTCGGGGATTGCTCCGGTATTCTGCGGCCAACCTGGCTCGTCTTTCTCGTCGGAATCCCAGTCCCAGCCGATGACTGCCTCCGAAGTGGTATCACCGATCATGCGATAGCTAAGGCGAACGGCTGTTTGCAACAGGCTGGATAGCACAACAAGCACCCCAACCAGCGATGCTAAACCGATAAAAAGTCCAATGCCGAACAGCATATCTATCCATTGCTCCATCTGGATTGTGCAGCGATTGTAGCCATCTGAAGCAGGGTAGCAATCGGGAAAGCAGCCGACGCGGGTTGGAAGTAACTCGATACAACACACTGGAGGAGGCCTAAGTCCTGTCGTTGTTTCGGACCGGGAGGCGGAATGGTGCGTATGGTGCCAGGACGGCTAGCGGGGATGATGTTCTTGCAATTCTTTGGTTTGGGGGCATGGGTCGTTCCGTTGACGCGGTATTTGCAAGCTGGCCCGAGTCTGGGCGGTTTGGGATTCACTCCCACCCAGACAGGACTGGTGTACATGACGCTGGCGGTTGGAGCTCTGATAGCCCCGTTTATACTCGGTTTACTGGCCGACCGGTGGTTTGCTGCCGAGAAGGTATTTCGTGCCTGTCACCTGCTCATGGTCGTGGCCATCGCTGGAGCTGGTTGGTGGTGTGAAACCCACAGTGGTCTGGCCGCTGATCCAGCCAGGACGGTGGGTCCACTCGTCGGGTTCATGCTTGTCTATGCCATGGGCTGCCAGATTACACTGACGTTGGCCAACGTGATGAGTTTTCGCAATCTGGTCAATCGAGATGGTACATTCGGTTATGTGCGTCTGGTCGGTACTTTTGGTTGGATTGTTGGAGGTGTATTTGTTGGCTGGGCGATGAACCCGTTGTCAGCCGCGCCACTCTACGTGGCGGCGATCACTTCCATGCTTTTGGCAGGCTATTCCTGCGTCTTGCCGCATACGCCACCCCGCGGCTACGGACGACCGATTCGTGAAGTGCTTGGCCTGCCTGCCATCATGATGTTCCGCAATCGGTCCTTTCTCATCTTCGCGGTAGTCATGGTGATCGGCAGTTTTCTGAACCAATTCTATGTGTTGTTTGTCCCAGCCTACCTGGATGCGTTGGGTGCACGGGTGAACCTGGGCTTGCTGGGTGGCTGGGGGCCTGAGGTCATCCTCACACTGGCCCAGTGGTGTGAGATCGGTTGCATGGCGGCGACCCCCTGGTTAGTTCACCGTTTGGGCTTGAAGCGGCTTATGATGTTAGGCGTCGCTGGGTGGGTCGTCCGCGGAGGTCTCCTCTATTTGGGCAATATGTCCTGGATAGTAGCGGTTGCCTTGCCGATGCACGGATGGAGTTATGCATTCTTCAACATGCTGGGCACCTTGTTCGTCGATCGAGAAGCACCAGCTCATCTGCGGGCGGGTGCTCAGGCGTTGGCGACCTTTCTTTCGAGCGGTCCGGCGGTGATTCTGGGCAACCTTGTCGCTGGTTCTGTCGTGGAGGCGAACCGGATCGATGGAGTTACCAACTGGTCCCCGGTATGGTTGGTACCATTTGCAGGCGCTGGTGTTGCTCTGCTGTTGTTTGCCACGTTATTCCGTGACCCGCTGCTGAAGAAAGTCGCCTAGCCACAAACAGGGGAGACAACCCAGATGGCCCGATTCTTCAAGTACAAGTCTTGCGCTGAGATTGCGGCAGAGAATCATCGCCTTGGTATCGACTTGCGCTTCAGCGACGATCTGACCTCACTCTTTCAGCCCATCACGGTTGGCGGTCGCGTGGTTGGCAATCGCTGGTGTATCCAGCCGATGGAAGGGTGTGACGGGGAACTGGACGGTCGACCGGGAGAGTTGACCTTCCGTCGCTATCGACGCTTTGGAGCCGGTGGAGCCAAACTCATTTGGGGGGAAGCGTGTGCCGTCACCGATGATGGTCGGGCGAATCCTCGTCAGCTTCTTTTGAATGACCAGACAAAGGCGGATTTCGCCCAGCTCGTTGCCGAATGCCGACAGGCCCACCGCGCCGCCAACGGAACCGATACCGATCTGATGTTCGGTCTGCAACTCACTCATTCAGGCCGATATAGCTATCGCCGTCCCATGATTGCGACGTACGATCCGCTGCTGGTTGGCCGTTACCAGGTGACTCACGATACTCCGCTCATCTCCGATGATGAACTCAAGCAATTGGTAGATGCCTATGTGACCACGGCGAAATTGGCAGCGGAAGTTGGTTTCGACTTTGTAGACATCAAGCAGTGCCACCGATATCTGCTCAACGAGTTGCTCGGTGCCCGCAACCGTCCCGGTCCATTTGGTGGCTGCTTCGAAAATCGTACCCGACTGGCTCGGACTATCATTGAGGCCATCCGCGCTACTGTACCCAATTTGCTCATCGCAACTCGGCTGAATGTCTACGACGGCATCCCATTCCACATACCCTCGGCAAACAAAGGTTGTCAGTCCCCTGAATCCGCAATCGGTGTTCCAGTCGATTACACACTACCGTTGCTTAACGGCTGGGGACTGTCGGAGTCCGATCCGCTCACCGTTGACCTAACCGAACCATTGCGGTGGATCGATCAGATGCGATCGTTGGGTGTGGCTCTGGTGAACGTGACGATGGGTAATCCTTATGCTCAGCCTCATGTTGGCCGACCATTCGAGACGCCACCGCCTGATGGCTATCAGTCGCCTGAGCACCCCTTGATCGGCGTGGATCGGCATTTCAAAGCTACTGATGCGGTCCAGAGAGCTTTCCCAGAACTGTCAGTGGTTGGCACCGGTTACAGTTACTTGCAAGAGTTTCTGCCACAAGCCGCAGCCGCGAATGTCCGAGACAACCGGGTGTCATTAGTCGGTGTTGGACGTGCTTCGTTGGCCCAACCGGATTGGGTTCGGCAATTACTCGATCACGGTAAGCTCGACCGCAAACGCCTTTGCCGAACATTTAGCTACTGTACCGCGTTGATGCGTGCCAAGAATCATCCCTTGGGCCAATTTCCGACCGGCTGCCCCCCATTCGATAAAGATGCCTATGGTGCGCTGTGGAAGCAAGTACAACAATTGGGTAGCACGACAAGTTAGTTCGCATGAGCCGACATTAGCAACCCTGCGTTGAGGACATAAGCGAGGTCGGTCACATAGAGAGCCATTCTGGTCACGCCAAGCAGACCGCAGATCGGATATGACGAGTAGCCAATGAGCCAAGGGGGCCCTTTGTATTCCACGAAGGGTCGCGATACTTGGCCAACGAGCGGAATGGGTAGCCCCGAGCATCGCGAAGTCAGCCCATCGGGCGTGATACCCAGCAGTTGCCCACTACGTAGGCCGCGAGTGGTTCCGCTGCCCAGCGAGCCTGCTATCTAAAGTGTGGTAATAGTTACGCTCCGGATTGCTCTTCGCCGCACTATGTTCAGCAGTTTCATGGCTGCCTTACCCCGAGATCGGGAAAACTTTAAGGTCAGAATTGGCAACTGATGCAAAGCGACTTGAAAGGTAGTGGGCAGCTTATGTGCACCGCACTACGATGCCCGAACCAACCCCTGAGGATCCTGCGATGCGCACGAATTTGGTGAAACGGCGGTTGAAGGATGGCCAACCCGTGATCGGAACCTGGCTGTCGTTGGGCAGCATCACGGCTGCCCGCTTCATGGCGCGGGCCGGCTTCGACTATTTGACCGTGGATGTGGAACATTCACTGGCCAATGTCGAAACAACCACTCACATGTTGGGGGCCATTGCTGATGCCGGTTGCGTGCCGCTGGTCCGGGTGCCGAGTTGCCGGCACGACCACATCAAGCGAGTACTGGACAACGGGGGTTATGGCGTTGTCGTTCCTATGGTCACCACTCGCGAGGAAGCCCAAATGGCTGTGGCCGCTTGCTTGTATCCACCACGGGGTAACCGCTCGGTTGGTGGAAGTGTTCACGCTTTGAACTTCGCCGCTACCCCCGCCGAGTACTACGCGAAGGTTGATGATGAAATCTTGATCGTACTACAGTGTGAGCATATCATTGCCGTCCGCAATTTCGACGAGATTTTCTCAGTTCCCGGTATCGATGCGGTCTTCGTTGGCCCTAATGACCTTGCTGCCAGTATGCGAGATGCTGCCGGTCAGCCTCCGGCTCCCGAGGTATTCAAGCAAACCCTGGCAGATATTCTGGCCAGTTGCCGCCGCAACCGCATCGCCGCTGGGATCCACACCTTCAGTGTTGAAGAGGCAAAACAACGCATATCGGAAGGGTGGCAATTTATTGCCATCAATAGCGAACTCAGATTCATGACTGACGCAGCGAAGAAGGTAGTCGATGGCTTGGGTCGTATGACCGGCGAAACTGCCAAGTACTGAGTAGGTGGGTGAATGTGCAACGAGATGCCACCCGGTTGGCCCATAGCGTGACGTATCCGGTTCGTTACACACGAGTTCCGCACCTGCCTGGATTGTCCCTGGACAATTTTGAAGCAATCAAAATCTGCAGAGACTTAGTTAAACGGTGATTTGCAATCAAAGAAAACTTCAAAGGAAAGTTGCTTGACCGCTCATTCGCCGAGATAAGACTCGAAAAGTGGGCGGTAGCCAAACCGCATCGCTTGACGTTAGATGCCTAGGGTGTGAACCTGACTACATCTCATTCCGGAGCCAAGCTATGCAACCGCTTGTTCTGAAGGCTAGCACAGCTGCTGAGATCATGACCGCCGGACCGGTCTCGTTACATTCCTCCGCCACTGTCGCTGAGGCGACGACGTTCCTCACCGAGCGAGCCTTCGGCGCAGCTGTGGTGATCGACGAGGCTGGACATCCCCTTGGTGTGGTGACCAAAACTGATTTACTTGTTCATGCCCGGCAGCGCCGACCCGGTCTGGAACCCGATGACACACCGGTTACCGAGGTCATGACCCCCGCGGTGTTTTCTGTTCGCCCAGAGACACCGGCTCGCTCCGTGGTCGAGCAATTGCTGGCCCTTAACGTCCATCATTTGTTCGTAGCCGATGCCGCCGGCGCGATCATCGGAGTAATCAGCCCAATCGATGTGCTCCGTAAATTGACCTGATACTTATCAATGAAGTCGTGATTGATTGAGACAGGCCAACTGACCTGCCTCAATTGCTTGATTTTAAAAGTATGTTGATCCAAAGTTACTTCTTTAGTCGCTTGTGAACGGCGTCTATGATGGCCATCTCATCGGGAAATTGTCCGGTTTGGAGCTTGGAATAGATTAACTCGCCATCGACCATCACTTCAAAGCAACCACCACTCGACGGGACCAAAGTGATTCCTTTGATCTTAGTCTTGAATCCATTGAGAAGTTTGTCCGTCAAACTGACGGCCTTTGGCTCGTAACCTCAAGCTGAACAGTATTTTAGCTCAATGTTCATCGCCCACCCTCCAGTGACTCTTCATGCGAGGTGCAATCTTAACGGTATTATAGCAGTTCTCAGGAAGGTTTAAGTCACACTTTGGCGACAGAACGGCTGGATCGCAAGAAGGGTCGCATTAGATCGTCATTGGGACCGACCGGGTGGACCGTATGAACGATGACGTAAGTTACTCCCTGGCTGACTACAATGCGGGCTACAGTCATCGAGGATTGGGCGTTTTGTACGCCGCGAGCATCGATTCTGCTTCCCGGTGGGAAGAAGTAAACCTTGGCAAATCCTGGCTCGGTGGGATGATGAAAGGTAGCAACCGGAACGTCTCGGCTTTGAACTCGTTCCATCGCCAAGCTGATGAGTAAGTCGGTGTTTAAGGGTAGGGGCAGTTGGGTCGGAAGCTTGTGATCGGCCAGCCATTGCCGTAATGCTTCATCGGGGTTCTCACGCTGCTTGTCGGCACGAGTGAGCAGCCCGTTAATGTCGAGTTTGGGCCGGGTGATCGTGAAAAGACCAAAAGCCAGTCCCAGCACAAGGAACACCGAAGCGGCCAACGCGGCAAAGCGGTAGACTTGCCGACGAATGACACCGCCTCGGTAGGCAGCCGCTTGTGTTAATAGCTTTTCTCGCAACCCCACTGGAACGGGCACGGCGTACATGGCCTTGGCGACGGCCCGATCGAAAGCCAGTGCAGTCCGGGCATCAGCGGCGCACGTCGGGCAGCCGGCCAAGTGCCGCTCCAAATCGGTGCTGACCTCAGCACCCAGTTCATCACCAGAGTGCCGGCGCAGTCGCAGGTAAAATTGTGCATCACGACACTGCATCCGACACTTCCTTCCACCCGTCGGCCAGCGCCAACTCATCAGCACCAGTGGCGATGAGCTTGGTTCGCAAGTAGGCTTTGGCTCGGGCCAATCGCGACATCACCGTTCCGATTGGCAGATCCATCTGCTCGGCAATGTCGCGGTAACTAAACTCTTCAAAATAAAACAGAATTAGCGGAGTTCGAAACCCCTCATCGAGCTCATCCAGGGCCTGTTGCAGCCGAGCAGGATCGATGATGGGCGGGCCATCCGCTTCGCGGCCCGGCACATCTCCTACTGCATCCAATGGGATTACCCGGTGTCGCTTCTCATCGCGAACTTTGTGCAAATACAAGTTGCGAAGGATGCGAAATAGCCACGCTTTGGCCCGTTCCGGTTCCCGGAGCTGGTCGAGCCGCGCCACCGCCTTGCTGTACGCCTCCTGTGTCAGATCCTCGGCATCGGCTACTGAACCACTTAGCCGATAGGCGTAGCGGTAAAGCACCTCATAATGGGCGTCAATCAGTGCCTGCAATCCAGCGGCAGCCGACCCCATGCGCCAGTCCTCAACACTTTTGAACCCACTGGGGCTAGTTTATTCCCACAATTTATTCGCTTGTCGAATTTCCAACTTGGCCTTCAATTGCACGCTTCGGTTTGGTTGATAAACGCAGGAGCCTCGAGCATGCGGAAATTTTCCGAGAAAGAGAAAATTCCCGGGAATAACGCCGCTGAGTTTGTATCTCAGTGATTGTGGGTGTAATCGATGGAACTGCTAGAGCCCATTTGGGACAACTTAAACCGCTACCTGGAATGGGTTACGGCTAGTTTTCCAGTGGCATTCTAGTGGAATGCGGTTGCCGGTTACGACCCAACAAAACAGAAGGTCCGGGTCAGGATCGGCCTGTCCCCTCGACGAACCTCTCTGTTGTTCGATCTGTGGCCACAGTTTTGAGGAGTTTTCGATGAAGCGCGTTGTGATTGCTCTGGTTTTGGCTCTGGGTATTGCCTCGGTCGCTTCCAGCATCGGCTGCAGCGGCGGCGGCGGCACCACCGGTGCTAAGGCTACCCCCAAGAGCTAATTCCAATTCACCGAGTTGGAATTACGAACGATACAGGGTCGGCTCCCTGGTTTTTTGGGGCAGCTGACCCTGCTTTTTTTATACATACAGTCATTACTCAGCATCCACCGGTTTGGAACTCAGATCCGGTCACGAACGAGGTAAAACTGTGGGTCGCCGACAGGTATTGCTCTTGCTATGCGGACTGATGCTGCTCACTCTCTTACCGGGCTGTGGCGGTTGCGGAGTCAGCGGCCGTGGACGCAACAGCGATTTGGATCGCCCCAAGAGAACTGTGAAGGCTTAACCTCTGCGCGGATTTGTCAGTACTACTAATCCTCAAACATTCGAATGGCCTTCTTGATTGCCTCCGCTGCTTTGTTCATGGTTGCTTGGGCGTCGGTGGTGTTGTGTTGTTCCTTTAATTGGGCAATTGCTCGCCGCATTGCTCCCTCTGCTGCCCGAAGAGCCTCCCCGATTGCCAGTTCGGAGTGCGTCAGTTCTGCGTTTTCTTTGGGGATGCTCTGACTAAGCCCTGTTAGAGCTTTAGCCAATGCGGCGGTAGCAGCCTTACGTGTTTGTTCAGCTTCGCGGAGTTGGCCCATACCTGCCTTGGCGGCAGATTCCTGAAGCAAACGCTCGGCGGCACGAAGGGAATGTGCGGCGTCTGCCAAGGCTCTACCGAGGGTCGTATCTACGCCTATCTCTTTCGCAGCAGTATCCAACTGAGCTGTAACAGACGCCATACTTGTGGCCAAGCTCTGATGCTTTTGGATGAGTGCAGCCGAAGCCGAGCCTTCAATGGGGTTGAGTTGGGAAACTAGATCCGCAGTCAAATTGGCTATCCGACGGTGCAGCAGCCGATATTGGTGGGCTAATTCCCGCAGTGCGTCGGCCAACTGCTTGGAGGGCAGATACGTTTCGGCAATTGAGATTGGTTCCGGTTGGGCTCTCAGATCAGCGGTCGTGATCAAGTCCGCCACATCGACCATCAAAGCAGCGAGTTCGTCGAGTTTCTCAGCTAAATTCGCGTGAATTCCAGCCCATTTCTCAGGTGTGGGGTCGTCCTTAAGTTTGGTGTATTGATCAAGCAATTGTCGTTTGCGTAACTGAGCCGCGGCCCCTACCCGTGTGTGGGTCAGTTCCTCAATCTCACGGCTCAATTGCCGCGCGACTTCTCCTGCTGGCCCTGCCGGTGGCGTAAGCCCCAACAACTTCCGTGCTTCCTCCGCGCCCAGACGACGATTGGCGGCAAGCCGGCGCACCCGATCCAAATCGGATTCCCGACCATTCATCCGTGCGGCAAGCCGGTCTAACGCATTGGCAGCAACTGTGACCAGCCGCACCACTTCGCCCGGTTTCGAGCCGTTGCGAAAGGCCAAATCCGCAGATTGCACTGCATCCCGAGCTTCATTCAACAGCAATGGAGCTTCCGGTGCCAGGAGGCGTTCAAGATGCTGCCGGATTTCTTGCACCTCGGTGGACTGCACCTTTAACTGCATTTCGGTCGGATGCAATCCGATGGCAGCCTGGATAGCTTTCATGCGGCGGGCGAGTTCGTTTGCTTGCTCATCAGATGCCATGGATCCGTCCAGCACTGCTTTCAACCGGTCGAGTTCACGTCGGACCCACGCCTGTGAGGCGATGACATCGAGCGGGGAACCGTCGCGCAGATCGCCGATGGTAGCACTGAGGGCTGAACGGATCCGCATGCAACGACTTTCGAGACCGGGTAAATCCAGTGTTGTGAAAACTGCGAGTAGGTTCCGTTGTCGTTCCAGCACCGGGCTCAATCGTTTGGCAAGCTGCGTTGTTGATGCGGGGTCTGCGTTCCGCAGGATTTGCTCGACGGCAAGCAGGATTGCGGCCTGTTCCAGCCGGAGTTTCTCGATGTCGCCCCGGCTTTTTAACAGTCGTTCAGAGATTGTTGGAATTTTCTCCGCCAGTTGGTTGAGGTAATTGATGGCCATTTTCATCGCTGTGTCGGCATTTGCCCCAGAGCCAGCGAGAAAGCGATTTGCCGCTGCCAGGTGGTCCTGAGCGTTCTCGTGAATCGTCCGGATGCTCGTATCGCCAGGAGGTAACCGGGCCGCAGCAACGGCAGTGGCAAGGGCCCCCTGCTCGGCGCGGAACGCCGCCTGCACGTTTTGCGGCAAGTTGCCAAAAGCAGTGGCTATGCCACTGGTGGCTGTCTGGAATCGGCCGTAAAGGTCGTTTTGCCAATTCGCCAGATCCTGTACGGCCCGTTTGGGATCCGTTCGTAGCAAAACTTGGCTCTGGATCTGGGCAGCACACTGGTCTAATTCCCCGGCGAATTTCTGTAATTCAGTTAGTACTTCCAGTATCTTGCCTTGCTCCATCATTAAAGCAACATGACGCAAGTTTTCAGCTCGAGGTAAACGCAGGTTGCCAAGACGAGCCGGAGTTTCACTTGTTCTAAAAAGTTCAGCCGTTTGCTGGCGGAGCTTGTCATGCTCGTGCAAGATTCCGGTCAGTAGAAGCGAATGCTCATCCGCGATCAGTTGCCGTATTGCCACGTCCAGTTCATGAAGTTGCCCACTCAGGTTATCGACCCGCTCGAGCAGTTGGCGAAGCCCGACAATTTGGGCCGCCGCTGTGGTGGAACGGATTGGCTCGGCCTCACTCAGCAGTTCGCGGAAACGTTTTAATAACACCTGCTGACGTTGTGCGAGTTCGTCGATCGTCAACTTTGTGTCAGGTCGAATCTGCCCGGCAAGTTCTGCCTGAGCCGCGGCCAATGACGCAAGCTCGATACTTGCCATACGAACTCGAGCCAGTTGGTCATTCCTGCGGATTAACTCAGGAAGAGCAAGCTCCACGGTCCGTAATTGATGGCCGACCATGGCGAGGCGAATGGCGCGTTGAGTTGGATGATCAGTAACAGATTCTCGTAGTTCTGTCTCGGCTTGAATAAGGGGCTCAGTGGCAGTGCTGCGAATCTTCTGCGCGAGGGATCGGAGGGCAGGGGACAGAGCTGCTATTGTGGCAGTTCGATCCAGTTCGATGCCAAGTTGATGGATCTGGTCCTGAGCAGTTTGCAGACGAACCACCTGATCAAGGACGAGTGGGGTTTGCCCAGTGGTCGTCGCATCAAGTTCACGGATTTGAGTGGCGACTTCGCGCAGCTGGGTTAACAAAGCTGTCAACGATTCGTCAATCGCCTGCTGGTGACCAAGTACCTCTTGCTGCTCCTGGGGTGGGGCAGTGGGATCCACCCGCACAGTTATCCATCCCGTCCTTGGGAATACGGTTTCCTGCGGCTCGAGTTGCAACTCATCCAGTTTTCGAGTGTCAGAAACCCGAATTCGCCAGCCAACTACCCGACCTGCCTGCTCGGGAACAGTCAGTTCGATCTGGCCCGTTGCCCGTGCTGTGCCGCTTCCAACAAGTCGGATCGGCACGAGTTGTGGCGGTGCAATCACGGAATCCTCTCGATATTCCACTACGGCAGAAGCCACGGCGATATCATCATTAACCGCAAACCCGATTCGCAGCCGATCCCCGGGGCGGATCATACGAACCCAAGCACCGGAAAGCTGTTCGAGGCGTGGCGGTTGATCGGGTTCGACATCCACCCTGATCGCTGTCTCCCAACGTAACGACTTGCCGCCGTCATGGGTGTAAGTAATCAGCCTGAGGGTTCCCTGTTGGATCAGGTGCAACCTGGCTTCAGCTTCCAGCCGGTTGGTGGCAATTGTCAATGTCAGTAGTTCGGATGGGCTACTGGTGGGCTGCCATTCCAGAATGGCAGTCGACAGAGGCCGGGTAAATCGCAGATGCACTTCGGCAGTCGTGTGTTGGAAGCTCTTGAAGGGCATGAAGCCGCGGATAACTTGATGTGTTGCAGACGAAGCGTAACTCGGCGGGCGGATCGTGATTCTGGAGCCGTCTGTCACCTCGGCGGCCTCCATGGCTGTGATGTGGTACCAGTTGCTCTTGGCCATGCCAATTTCGATGTGATATTCGAGGTCGGCCTGCACGCTGGGCAAGGTGACGTGGAACGCGCCATTGCCATCGCCCATCATAGGCAGTCTTCGTTCAACTTGATTGCCTCGGTTGCGGAATACCAGCCAACCGGCTGTCGGTGTTGCTACATTCGGGTCGAGCTTCTCCGCATATGCCGAGAGGGTCACCGGATTGCCCCGCCGCACCACCGGATCACCAGACGTTACCACAATGTGGTAGGGGTCGGTCGTCGGCCGTTGCCAGGGCAAAGCTACCCGGCGCAGATGCTCCCCCGCACCAGGAATTATTAGTCCTGATAGTATACACCCGATCAGTGACACTGCCGCTGCTGCTGCCGCCGCTAAATTGCTCGGCAATTCGTTTTGGGCAGTTGGTACAACCGCGTTAGGTTCACTTTGCCATCGCCGAGCGAACCATCGCCACGCGAGTACAGCAACAGAAGTGACCCACACCGCCAACCCCAACCCCCGACCCCAGCTTGGTAACGTAACCGCTGCATCAAGAAACACCAATCCGGTGGCGCCGATAGCGGCCGCGACGATCACCCAGCACGCATCTCGGGCGATGCGCATGCGCCGTAATCGGGCTGCGAAAGCAACCGCGTCGCTTTTCTCCGAAAATCGAAGCTCGCCAGCCATGCACGCTCCACAGTGGGTCGTTAGACCAACACCGCGCGTTTGCTTATGCTATAATTATTTAGTTTACAGTTGGTTTCATAGCGTCAGCAAGCGGTTGGGATGTGTCAGTAGCAGTGGCAAAACAGACTGCCTTAAGCTGGCTTCCGCATCAATCATTTGAAAATTCTGGTCTAGCTAATTTTCGGATGAGCTGTGTTTGTTATAGATAACACAATAAATATACATATGTTCTTAGCTCAACGGTAGTTTCAATGCAAGGTGTTCACGATAAGGAATTTGCGAATGGTCTACTGGCTCGACGTATGCCCTTAGGCAACTTAGTTATATTCGCCGTACTCGTAATCAGTATTTGGATTTGGTTAAATTATTTGTATGTTAAACAGAACGGAGTATTTCATGCTTGTGGGATCGATTACGCTCTCTTTATAACTGGATCGCGACTAATTCATTCAGATCATCCTATCGATGTTTTCGACCGAGATGCTATTGTTCAAGAACTCCGTGGCTTTGCCACGTATTATGGCAAAACGGAACCAGGGGACGATCAAATCGGACCACTTCCGTATCCAGTCCCAATGTTCTGGCTCTACACACCTTTTAGTTACCTGGACCCGATTCGCGGCTTCAAGTTTTGGGTTGTCGTCAATTTGTTGATCGCAGGCTTTGTGGTTTGGCGGTTGTGTCAGCCACTTGGCGGCCTTCGAGCTATTGCAGCAGCGTGTCTAGCTCTTGGATTTGCTCCGATGACCGCTGCGATTTTCTTTGGACAGCCTGTTGCGGTATTGCTACTAGCATTTTACCTTGCCTATCGGTCGCTCCAACGCGGCAAAGATTTCCAGGCCGGTCTATTCGCTGGTTTGTTGTTTCTCAAAGTGCAGTATCCGATGGTTCTGCTGTTGGTTTTGGCGCTGCACCGACGGTGGCAGGCGGTGGCTGGCATGGCAGTGACAGGCTCAGTGTTACTTTTCACTTCTTTGATTGTTTGCGGATTGAGGTGGATACCAGCCTACTTGGACTTGGTGCAGTCGATGTCGGGGTTCCGAGAAGGCGCTTCAATTCTTTGGCCTACATCGATGATTAATTGGCGGGGTTTCTTAGTTCGGCATACCCAACTCAACGAGGAACTGGGTAAGGTAATCACAACTGGGCTGTCGCTAGTAACCCTTGCCAGTCTGTTGCTGATCTGGCGCGGGCCGTGGCAAGCAACCAGCCCGCGCTTTTCTTTGAGGATGGTGGCTAGTTTACTCGTTACAATTCTCTCAGCATATCACAGCCACATTCATGGGGCTGCCCTGTTACTTGTACCGGCTTTGGATTTTCTGGTCACTGGTGCTCCCCCTCGCTTGATCCGCTATCTGTTTATCGGTGGGTATATCGTTACTTTGTTCATGGTTTGGGCGACAGGTTGGGGGGCAACTACGGCAGTTGTGGTCCACACTGCCATGCTTACTTGCCTATTGGCTATTCTTTATTGGGAAGTGTTAGGCCAACCCACCAAGCCGGCCTATAACACTCGATGATACCCGCCGGTATCCACAGAAGGATTCGATTCTTTATTCCATCTCAGCAGAACTCATCCGGTGGCGCCGATAGCGGCCGCGACGATCACCCAGCACACATCTCGGGCGATGCGCATGCGCCGTAATCGGGCTGCGAAAGCAACCGCGTCGCTTTTCTCCGAAAATCGAAGCTCGCCAGCCATGCACGCTCCACAAGCTAAGACAGGCACAGACAGCTTTGGGTCGCTTATCTAAACTATATCCCTGTTGGACCTGCCACCGCAAGGAACCGACCTGTGCCGTTGGTAACGCAACAGGATGGGGTGAAGCTCCTCGAACACTACGGGGTTGTGCCTGCGGATGCTGCACCGGTATTCGAGCTTTTCATTGTTGCGTACTCGGCACAGGATCGTTTCTACCATAACCCGGAGCACCTCTCGGAGCTGTTTCAGGTTGCAAGTGTACACGCGGGAAATACTGACGACGCCGAAGTAGTGCCACTGGCCATCTGGTTCCATGATGCCGTCTATGAACCTCGCCCCCACGATAACGAAATGCGAAGCGCCGAGCTTGTTGTTGATCTGCCCGACCCGATTGGTGTGCCGGCTTCGGTTACTGAGAAGGTGGTGCGACTAATCCGTCCCCCATCGCACCATCGTTTGAGCGATCAGCCTGCCGATCAAGACACTGTTACCTTGCTCGATGTCGATCTTGCCATCCTGGGGGCTTATCCACACCGTTATCAAGGCTATATCGCCGAACATCCGCCAGGAATATGCCTGGCTGCCTCCCAGCGAGTATCACAAGGGCCGCATCAGTGTGCTGTAGCTGTTCTTGGCTGGCCCGAATCTACTACCATCCGTTCACTTTCGAACACTACGAAGACTGTGCCCGAGACAACCGGAAGTTTTGAATTACATCAATTGGATAATTCGATGATCGGATTCTGAATCCATCGGATTCTGAATCCCGTGTGGCTGGACCTGACTCTAATTTTCAGCGACTAGTGTTTCCGAGCGAAAACGGCCGTACCATTAAGGAACCAATCATGGATCTCAATAAATTCACCGAGAAGGCCCAACAGGCCCTAGCCGGCTCGCAAAAATTGGCGGCCAAGCTCAACCACCAACAAATCGACGTTGAACACGTTCTGCTTGCTCTATTGGACCAGGAAAAGGGGCTGGCCCCCGCTATCCTTCAAAAAGCTGGCGTATCACTCGATGCTCTCACCATCAAATTGCAGCGCGAGCTCGAAAAGCTTCCGCGTGTGACCGGTCCATCGGGGGCTCCCGAGCAGATGTACGCTAGCGGTCGGTTTAACAAGCTCATTGCCCATGCCGAGGATGAAGCCAAAAAGCTTAAGGATGAGTTTGTCTCCGTGGAGCATCTCTTGCTCGCCGCTACCGAGGATACCGGAGCCACCGGCAAGACGCTCAAGGACTTCGGCGTGACCCGGGAACGACTCTTGTCGGTCCTGAAGGACGTTCGCGGTCACCAGCGCGTAACCACTCAAAATCCGGAAGAAACCTATCAATCGCTCGAAAAGTATGGCCGTGATTTGACCCAACTGGCCCAACGTGGCAAGCTTGATCCCGTGATTGGCCGTGACGAAGAAATTCGTCGCGTAATTCAGGTGCTCAGTCGGCGCACCAAGAATAATCCGGTGCTCATCGGCGAGCCGGGTGTCGGCAAGACCGCCGTGGTGGAGGGCCTGGCGCAACGCATCGTCCGGGGCGACGTGCCTGAGGGTCTCAAGGATAAGCGGCTTGTCGCGCTCGATATGGGAGCGCTTATCGCGGGAGCCAAGTATCGTGGCGAATTCGAGGAGCGGCTCAAAGCGGTTTTGAAGGAAGTCACCGAGTCGCAGGGTGAGATCATCCTGTTCATCGACGAACTGCACACCATTGTTGGAGCGGGCAAGGCGGAAGGGGCGATGGATGCCGGCAACTTGCTCAAGCCCATGCTGGCCCGCGGCGAGTTGCACTGTATCGGCGCAACGACTCTCGATGAATACCGCCAGCACATCGAAAAGGACGCGGCTCTGGAACGTCGGTTTCAACCGGTGTTCGTCGATCAGCCGAGTGTCGAAGACACAATCTCAATTTTGCGAGGACTCAAAGAGCGGTATGAAACGCACCACGGTGTGCGTATCAAGGATGCCGCACTTGTGGCCGCCGCGGTGCTTTCCAACCGCTATATCACTGATCGCTTCTTGCCGGACAAAGCCATTGACTTGGTCGATGAGGCTGCAGCCAAGGTTCGCACCGAAATCGATAGCTTGCCGACCGAGCTGGACGAGGTGTCTCGACGTGTGATGCAATTCGAGATCGAACGGGAAGCACTCAAGAAGGAGACCGACCGGGCTTCCCGCGATCGACTGGCCAAACTGGAAAAAGAACTCAGCGACCTGAAGGCGGAAGCCGATGCGCTCAAAGCCCGTTGGCAGGCTGAAAAGCAAGCGGTGCAACAGATTCAGTCCGTCCGTGAAGAGATCGAACGGGTCAAGCTCGAGATCGAGCGAGCCCAGCGGCAAGCGGAATATCAGCGGGCCGCCGAACTGCAATACGGTAAGTTGCCCGAACTCGAAAAGAAACTGGCTGCCGCCGAGGCAAGCAGCGATCGCGAAAAAGATAACAAGCTCGTCAAGGAGGAGGTTGGGGAGGAGGAAATCGCATCTGTCGTCAGCCGTTGGACTGGAATTCCTGTCACCAAACTTCTTGAAGGTGAAAAGGAGAAACTGCTTCATCTCTCCGATGAATTACACAAACGGGTGATTGGACAGGACGAAGCCGTCGATGCAGTCGCCGAAGCGGTCATCCGTGCCCGCAGTGGGCTGAAAGATCCTAAACGACCAATAGGGAGTTTTATCTTCCTGGGTCCCACGGGTGTCGGAAAGACGGAACTGGCGCGAGCACTTGCGGAATTTCTGTTCGACGATGAGAAGGCGATGGTCCGCATCGACATGAGCGAGTACCAAGAGAAGCACACCGTTTCGCGACTGGTCGGTGCACCTCCGGGCTACGTCGGCTACGAAGAAGGTGGGCAATTGACCGAGGCGGTTCGCCGGCGACCCTACTGCGTTGTGCTTTTCGATGAGATTGAAAAGGCGCATCACGATGTGTTCAATACCCTACTTCAGGTGCTGGACGATGGTCGGCTGACCGATGGCCAAGGGCGAACGGTGGACTTCAAGAACACCATCGTCATCATGACAAGTAACATCGGCAGCCAACGGATTCTCCAGTACAAGGGTGCGCAAATTGGTGAAGTCTATGACCGGATGAAAGCGGCCGTAATGGAGGAAATGCGAAAGCATTTCCGACCTGAATTCCTTAACCGGGTGGATGAGATCATTGTCTTCCATTCTCTCACTGAGAATGACTTGATGAAGATCGTTGAGATTCAATTGGGTCAACTGCGAGCACGGCTAGCCGAACGCAAGGTCGGTATCGTGTTGACGGAGGCTGCTAAACGGCATCTCGTCTCGGTTGGGTATGACCCCGCCTATGGTGCCCGGCCCCTCAAGCGAACAATTCAAAAGGAAATCGAAACGCCGTTGGCTCGCATGATGCTCAAGGGAGAAGTCCGGGATGGGCAGACCGTAACGGTGGACTTCGACACCCAAGAGAACCGCTTGACGTTCGCCGCTACGGGTGAAGCGAACACCTAAGCCAATTCCATTGACTTCTCCCTCGAAAGCGCGTTCAAGCGTCTTCGGGAGGTCGATGAGACCGACAGGACAGGTCAGTTCAACGTGTAGCTGATTTTCCGCAACACGATCCCATCGAAGGTCGAGCAGTTGGGTTAGTCCCAACTGTTCGATTAGCTGACCTTTTGTTTGCCGTTACTTCGCGAGTGCCTTGGCCTGTTCCTCGGTCACCTGCCGGAATGGAATCCCGAGTTTGGTGCTTATCCAGCTACGTACGGCGGGCGTGTACGGGAACCGACCCGCCTTGATCAGTTGAACCATCCGGACATCGCGGCTGGCCCGCTCCTTGCGTTTACGGTGGCCGTTCACGGTGCGGGAGATGGCACCATTATCGCGAATCCGGTCGTACCGGATACGAGTCGACATACGTTCGGCCATCATACGTCTCCAAATGAGGACATCATGTAAGTTGAGAATTGTAATTTTTAGGAGTGAATACCAGTGACGAACAGGGGGCAAGTGGGTCCCGCGTCGATGCCAGCTAGCTCAGGCACCGACAACATATGGCAGCACATATGGCCCTTTAGGAATCACGGCGAGTTTTGCCTCCGGACCATATTCGGCCAATGACTCGGCAACGGCAGCTTCCACGCTAACTGCTGGTTCAACGTGGCAGGCTCGGAGTGTTTCGGCCGACAGACCGTGAGTGACCACTTTTACTTTGCATTTCTCGAGCACCTTGCACAACTCTTCCAACTGCCATTGATCCATGATGAAGTAATCTGTCTCCAAAATGCGTTTCTTGAAGAGCTTCAAGTCCGGATTCTCACGAAGTAGTTGCTGGAATTCCGGACTGCCGAGCCCCTCGGACAGGCTTGCAGCCAAGACGATGGTGCCTCCCTCCTTGACAATCGGCAAAGCTCCGGTCAGCCCTTTGACCGCCTGATACCAGGTCGTGTCCAGTGGGTAGCCGGCACAACTCGTCACTACGACATCAGCTGGTCGCGGAACCCCTGCTTGAACCACCTCGCGGCAAAATCGCACTCCCTGTTCCCAGGCTTGCACCATGTCGCCGGCCCACAACCCAGTTATCTGCCGTTTGCCATCAATGCACACATTGACGATGAAATCACAACCCGCCATCTGGGCTATTCGTGTGTTCTCTTCGTGAACTGGGTTTCCCTCAATAATGCCACAATCGGCCTTGGGGTGTTCCAAAAACTTTGGTCCATGCCACACCTTGACTGTTTCCAGACCGGCAATCCCAGGACAGATGACTTTCCGCCCACCTGAGTAGCCGGCCATCAGATGGGGTTCAATTAATCCGGTCGTGATCTTGAGTTCTGCCTGGGTATACCGTCGGTCAATCCAAACGGGGACACCGTTGGGAGTGGTGCCAAGATAGTCATGTTCCTCAATCAGTTTGCCATGGTGGTTTTCACAGCGATAGGTCGCGGCGATTTCGGGGCCGACCAACTCGATTAACTCTTCGCCCTCGTTGGGACGGTGCAGACCGGTAGCGATGAGGATCGTGATGCTGGCCCTGGGTACACCGGCAGCTTCGATCGTGCGAAGCAGGGGGGGGAGAATCAGGGTGTTGGGAACGGGTCGAGTGATGTCGCAAACGACAATGCAGGCGGATTTTTTGCCACGGGCTAATTCAGCCAATGGCCGTGTGCCAATCGGGTTGGTTAACGCGTCGGCCAGTTTGGCAGCAGGATCTGGCAGTGGATCAGCCGGGCGGATAGTCAGTGGCGGAGCCAGAAGCCGATCTTCGGGAAGGTTCACTTCCAAACCGGTCTTACCATAATCAAGGGTGATTTTCATACAGCGTCAGCAATGGAGAGATTCTTCGTTCAGGAGGGCAGGGGTACTGACCCCCACACATCGCTTGTCGGTAGTCCTATCTTGCTATACTATCATAATTCGAGCAGAGTTAGAGCGGTGATTCGCTGTGGCCTGCACCCCCCTATTTCTCCCGAATTCGGATACCAGGCGACCATGAGCATCGACAAAAGCCTCAAACGCAAGGCCGGCTTAATCCGACAACGCTGCGTGTTGACCCGTGCCGAACGCATCCAGAAAATGATTGAAAACGGCCGCTTCGTCGAAGGACAAAGTCCTTTTGGATTACCCAAAACCCGCGTTCAGAAGATCGTACTCAAGAAAAAGGCCAAGAAAGAAGCTGCCGAAGGCACCGAAGCGGGAGCTGCACCGGCTGCGGGTGCTGCTGCCGCCAAGAAGTAGCAAGCGCGTATCGGTTGTCGGTGCCTGGTATGTTGCCCTCGTCCCGCATCTCACCACCGACAACCGAGATCTCCATCATCATGCCTATCGCATATATTGCATTGGGCAGCAATCTGGGCAATCGTGGGGGGACTCTCGCGGCTGCCATTCAACGATTGCGTGCTGAGCCTGGTGTCCGCTTGATCGCTAGCTCCGCCTTCTACGAAACCGCTCCGCTGAATTGTCCTCCCGGCTCTGGTGACTTTCTCAACGCTGTCGTTGCTGTTGATACATATATTCAGCCTCTGAGGCTGTTGCACCTGCTTCTGTCCATCGAGCGGAACTTTGGTCGGATCAGAACCGCGCCGAATTCCCCCCGCATACTTGATCTCGATCTGCTGCTGTATGCGGATAGTATCCTCGATACGCCTGAACTGATCCTTCCTCATCCACGAATGCACGAGCGGGATTTTGTGTTAGTCCCGCTTGCCGAAATCGCCCCGAACGCCATTCACCCTGTCCTCGGCAAGACGGTGCAGGAACTCCTGGAAAAACTCCTCGCTGGCATGGCTAACCCCCTCGTTACACGCCCACGGGGGTTCGCCGAACGGCGAGTGCCGTTTCTGGAACTCGCCGGCCTCCGGGCACTGGTGACTGGTTCCACCTCCGGGATTGGTGCCAGCATCGCTGCCGAATTCCAGGCCCATGGGGCAACGGTGGTCCGACACGGTCGCCGAGCAAAGCCTGACCTAGCCGAGCGATTCGTACCCGCCGATCTGACCGATCCGGTTCAAGTCGATCGACTGGCACACGAAGCCTGGGCGATGTTCGGTGGGCTCGACGTGCTCATTTGCAACGCCGGAGCCGACACGCTGACCGGTGAGGCGGCGAAATGGTCATTTGAGAAGAAGTTAACCGTCCTGCTCGATACGGATTTGAAGGCGAGCATCCAGCTCACCCGGTTGATCGGCTCTTGGATGAAGCAGCAAGGTCGTGGCTCCATCATCACACTAGGTTGGGATCAGGCCGAGACGGGTATGGAAGGCGACAGCGGGCAGCTATTTGCAGCGGTTAAGGGCGCGGTCATGTGCTTCACCCGTAGCTTAGCGTTGAGTCTGGCACCCGAGGTGCGCGTCAACTGCATTGCCCCGGGCTGGATTCGCACAGCATGGGGCGAGACAGCGAGTCCGCTCTGGCAAGAGCGGGTGCGACGGGAAACGCCGCTCGGTGTGTGGGGTTTGCCCGAAGACGTAGCATCCACCGCGGTGTGGTTGGCGTCACCGTCCGCCAAGTTCATCACCGGACAAACGATCTGTGTGAACGGTGGGGTGGTCCGCAGCTAGGTAGAGCCGAGCTTGCTGCAACACAGGTGGACCAGACCTGAAAGCAACCCGCAGGTCCAGGGGTGTGGACCCGCGGGCATGGAATTGTCGGGAACCCGAGCAATTCGGGCTACTCAGCGTTGCCCTTAGGCCCGCTTTTCCCAGTCTTCTCTTGGACCTTCGGTGCGTTGTTGCCTTCGACCTTGGGTTCGCCCTTCTTGGAGCTGTCACATCCAATCAGAACGAGTGCCACGGCGACAACCACCGCACTGGCGAGCAATCGGGCCGGATAACGAAGCATAGACATTGCCTTCCGTTTGATGAAAAGTGTAGATCCTTGTAGACGGATCAATCAAAGTTCACAATCACGCCATCCATGATGCCGTTCATGTACTGGAACACCGTCCAGTTGGTGCCGCTGCGGAGGGAGCGAACCGAACCATCGCCAAAGCAGAAGTTGACGATGTTGGTGTGCTGGCTGGTCCAACCATACCACCGGCTCGTCGTTTGGTTGGCCGCTGATCCGGCATAGGGTTCACCACCACCCCACCCGGAGTAGTTGAAGCCCGAGGCCACACCGAAAGCCGACACGCCATTGGGGATACCACCGCTGCCACCCCACCCGATGTACCCACCAGCATGTTCGCCGAACATGATCGTGTTGGAGCTGCCGTCCTGAACATTCACAACATTCTTGGACAGGTGGGTCATGTAGCCCTGGAACTGTGGGTAGGACGATTTGCTGTAGTAGCCGGCCATACCGGTGTAGTTGGAGCGGCCAACCACCAGACGGCCCGGAGCCGCGCTAAACACGTGGGCATTACCACCGTAGCCTTGTGGCTTATCCACACCGGCGATGCCGTAGTAGCAACCCAACAGAGCGGTGTTGTACTCTTGCGGCGAAAGTGCCGAGGGGCATTGCAAGGTCTTAAAGCTCATTTCCGAGGCATAAATCGCCGGTGGCCGGGGGATCACGTCAGTGCTCGTGGACGGCGGCCGATACGCTGGAACGACGTACCACATCTGGGTGTAGACAGTTGCATTTGGGAGGCAAGTGGTAACATTCCACAGGTCAAATTGAGCCTGCTGCTCGATGTAGGGCAACAGCATGATTTGGCAGCCGATACCGTTGGCGTCGGTACCGGGCGGGAGCTTGCCGTTAGCACTTTCGAAGTTATGCGCGGCCAGACCCCATTGCTTCAGGTTGTTTGTACAGCTCATCCGAGCCGCCGCCTCGCGGACCTTTTGGACCGCAGGCAACAACAGACCGATCAGGATCGCAATGATCGCGATCACCACCAACAACTCAATTAGCGTGAACCCGGAATGGGTCCGCCCGGTGCGGGCGCGATACATGAGGACACCTCCGAGTATGACGAGGCTGTTCGTTTCGGTCGGGTGATTCAGGGAGAAGGAACCGTGCCCAATCGAGCGATGCCTGCGTCAGAACTTTGCCGGTGTAAGCCGGCGGTACGAGAATAAAAATAAACACACCGACAGAAATTAGTCGGTGGGACTAGTGAGTTGGAAGGAGGATTTACCAAACGACCCAGTACGAATTAGTTGAGTGCGAGTCAACCCGTGCTTCCAACTTCACATCCGGATTTCATTGTCGGTTTAGATTTTGGCTTGTCAACATCTTTTCACAAAATCTGCACGACTTGTTACACTGCGATGCTAAAAGGGGGCCTAAGTGCTTAAGGTGCTGTTGGGGTGAAATTTCTTGAGGGCAAAATCGTCTCGACCCAAAGATCTTTATGTTTCTTAAGTCCGAACTTCCTTAGACCAGCGACAGACCAGCGATTCGGTCGATAAACCTGGCCGCTGCTTACTATTTCGTCCTCAACTCCAAGTTGCAATTAGGCTTAACTTTCCGGACAGACCAGTGTCAGGTGGCGGAGAACGTCGCGAATGGAAATCACACCGATTGGTTTTCTACCCGCGACTACAGGCAGATGGCGATAGCCACCAACATCCATCTTGCTCAGAGCGAATGCGACCAAATCGCTTGCGGTCACCGTCACCGGTGCAGGCGTCATGAATCGAGCCACGGGCAGACGCTCATAGTCCTGCTGGCCGACCACCTTGGTGAGGAAATCGCGTTCGGTGAGAATACCCACGAGTTCTCCCTCGGGGTTGGTAACCAGCACAGCTCCCACCCGCTGGTCAATCATTTGTCGGATCGCCTGGCCCAATTCGGCATCCAGCGGTACGGTAACCGGTGGCCGCGGGTGCAAGGTGGCCACGGTATCGGTCATCAAACTGGTTTCGATCGGCCCATGGGGAGTGGGAATATCCAGTTGTGTCAACGGCGTTTGACACCGTTGACACTCATCGACCCCTGGTGGGTTCGGATGATCGCAGGCGGGGCAACGCATCGTCGATTCCCATTCGAGTTGACTGTTTCGGGTTCATCTGGTTGGCCGATCCACAAGACATCGGGTTCCATCGCGAAACATTCGACTCGATACTCGGGACTATTCGACCGTCCATACGTCTTCGGCCTGGAACAGCTCTTCGAGTTTGCCGATTCCTTTCTTGGCCATGGCCTCTTGAATGCGGGCGTCGAGAAGCTCTTCGTAGGTGGGTTTACGCACACTGCGTAGCACTCCTACGGGTTCTGGGAACGGTTTGACTGCGTCCTTGTGGGTGTCGTGCGCGAAACGGCTGAGTAGGTAGGCCAAGGTGGGTTCCTCGGCTGTCTCGTCGTGGGTGAGGACATCATCTAAGGCACAGTCCTTGCCGATTTCGACTACCTCGGGACGCAACCCGTTCAGGCGAATTCCTTTGTTCTTATCCTTGCCGAAGACCATCGGCTTACCGTGCTCGAGATACAGAATATTGTCGCCCTTGACGGATTTGTCGGTGGCATACTCAAAGACGCCATCATTGAAGATTTTGCAGTTCTGATAGATCTCGACAAAGGCACTGCCCTTGTGGGCGGCAGCCCGTTGCAAGGTACTGACGAGGTGCTGCACGTCCACGTCGATCGTGCGGGCCACAAAGGTGGCTTCGGCCGCTAACGCCAACGAGAGCGGTCGCACCGGGGTCTCGAATGTGCCGCCCGGGCTGGTTTTCGATGGCGTGCCGAGCCGACTCGACGGCGAATACTGCCCCTTGGTCAGCCCGTAGATCTCGTTGTTGAAGAGCAACACTTTGATGTCGATATTCCGACGCAGAGCGTGAATCAGATGGTTCCCGCCAATGGAAAGGCCATCACCATCACCGGTAACCACCCATACTTGCAGGTCGGGGTTGGCCAACCGCAATCCCGTGGCAAAGGTGGGAGCCCGCCCATGAATGGTGTGGAAACCGTAGGTGTTCATGTAGTAGGGGAAGCGGCTCGAACAGCCGATGCCCGAGATGAATACCATCTTCTCACGCGGCACGCCGACGGTAGTCAGTGCCTTTTTCATCTGGGCCAGGATGGAGTAGTCGCCGCAACCTGGGCACCAGCGGACTTCCTGATCCGTCTTCAGATCATCGGGTTTGAGAGTGGGTAGCGGGGTACTAGCAGGCATGGGTTGTATTTGGGGGTTAGAGTCGTTTCGGAATAGGTGCTCACCCGGTGGCCCGAGTGAGTGAGAATTCAGTCACTTCAACAGGTTCTCGATTGCAGCTTCGATCTCGGAAACGAGGAACGGTTTACCCTGAACTTTGCACAACGACTGAGCGGGCACGAGGTACTTGGCTCGCAGCAACCAGCAGAGCTGGCCCGTATTGAGTTCGGGAACTAGAATCTTCTGGAATCGCTTCAGGACCTCTCCAGTATTCCACGGCATGGGGTTGAGATAGCGGAAATGAGCTTGTGCGACTTTCAAACCCTTGCGACGCGCCCGTTCCACGGCGGTGGTAATACTGCCGTAGGTGCCGCCCCAGCCGACTACTAGCAATTCCGCATCCGCCTCCCCGATGACCTCGAGAGCAGGAATGGTTTGCGCGATATTCTCGATCTTTTGCCGCCGGGTGTCGGTCATGTGCTGGTGATTCGCCGGCTCATAATTAATGTTGCCGGTCACATCCTGCTTTTCGATGCCGCCAATGCGGTGTTCCAGTCCGGGGGTGCCGGGAATGGCCCACGGTCGGGATAGGTATTGATCGCGTTTATACGGCAAGAAGCGAGCTGGCCCCTCGCCCTCGGCTCCGTGTTCGTGGCTGGCCCCCGTCCATCCGGCACTGTTCGGCTCCGAGGCAAAATGGATGTCGATCTTGGGCAGCGAATCGATGGAGGGAATCTTCCACGGTTCCGAACCGTTGGCGATGTAACCATCCGACAAATAAAACACCGGGCACATGAACCGGGTCGCAATGCGGACAGCCTCTAGGGCCATGTCGAAGCAGTCGGCCGGCGATTGGGGAGCGACGATGGCCACCGGACTGTCGCCGTTGCGACCGAACATCGCTTGCAGCAGATCGGCTTGCTCGGTCTTGGTCGGCAAGCCGGTGCTGGGGCCGCCCCGTTGCACATCCACGATGACAACCGGCAACTCGGTCATCACAGCCAGGTTAATGGCCTCGCTTTTGAGACAGACGCCGGGGCCACTGGTTCCGGTAACACCGATGGCACCGCCATAACTGGCACCGATGGCCACGCCAATTGCTGCAATTTCATCTTCGGCCTGGAAGGTTTTGACACCATACCGCCGCATGTCGGCCAACCCCTCGAGGATCGGACTGGCGGGAGTAATCGGATAACTGCCGTAAACCAGGGGTCGGCCCGCAATCTGGGCCGCGGCCACCAGACCGAGCACCGCTGCCTCGTTCCCGGTGATCTTGCGGTAAGTGCCGGCCGGAATCTTGGCCTTGGCGACCTGATACTGCACCGGCAGGAGCTCAACGGTTTCCCCGTAGTTGTAGCCGGCTTTCAGAGCCGCGGTGTTGGCGTTAACATAATGCGGATTCTTGGCGAATTTCTCACGGATCCACTTCAGCGTGGGCTCCAGCGGCCGTTCGTAGAGCCAGTACACCAGCCCCAGGGCAAAGAAGTTCTTGCACCGATCGGCTTCCTTGGGGCTGAGCTTGAATTCGGCGACGGCCTCGCGGGTCAGTTTAGCCACCGGTACGCGGATGACCCGATAGCCTTTCAAACTGCCGTCTTCCAGTGGGTTGACCTTGTAGCGGGCCTTCTCCAGATCGGAAGTACCAAAGTTATCCGTGTTGACGATCAGAATGCCACCGGGGTGCAAGTCGCGCAGGTTGGTCTTCAGAGCGGCAGGGTTCATCACCACGAGTGCGTCGAGATCGTCCCCCGGCGTATGAATGGGGCTGCTGGAGAATTGAACCTGAAACCCCGAAACACCCGCAAGGGTACCAGCCGGGGCTCGGATCTCCGCCGGAAAGTCCGGAAAGGTTGCGATGTCGTTGCCGAGCAGAGCCGAGGTATTGGTGAACTGAGTGCCCGCCACTTGCATTCCATCACCGGAGTCGCCGGCAAACCGGATCGTGGCAGATTCGATCTGTTCAATCTTGTGAGTGTGGCCGTTGGTAGTGCCATTGGAGCTTGGGACTGCCGGCGCTACCGCGGGCGAGTCGGTCTCGGAACTCATGAAACCGTGTCCTTGAATAGTGGAACCGCAGCAGTAATCAGCCTGAGCGGTTTATCAGTAAAACCTCAGTGGCTACTACTATCTTACACCGGATGCGACTAGCGGGTATGAAATCCGCAAAAGTGGTTACGCGGCGTAACTTCGGATCCTCGGATCCGTCGGATTCGAAGTCACGATCCTTCCGGGTGTTCGGGGTACTGATTAGGCTCTGGCGGTTGATTGAAGATCAGTGTGGGGAAATGCTCGGCCAGGTAGTGAACCACTTGTTGGGCCGAGAGTATCCCTACCGGGCAGCCACTTTCATCAACGACGGGAAGATGGCGATACCCTCCCTTTTGCATCCGACGAATCGCGAGCCGGACCGGATCTTTGGGGCTTACAGTAACCGGTTCCGGTGTCATGCAGTGGCGGATGGCACTCTCGAGTGCGAGTTCTTTGGCCAGAACCCGAGTGAGGAGATCACGTTCGGTAAAAATGCCGACGAGCCGACCCGCGTCGGTCACCAACAGACACCCCACGTTGGCTTCCCGCATGAGTCGAATAGCTTCCGTCACCGGTCGGGCGGACTCAATGGCCCGGGGGGGACTGGGGGTTAACCGCGCAACGCTATCAATGCGCAGGTTACGTGGTAACTCCATCAGAAATACATCCAAACTCTTCGATTGAGAACCGGGCAGCGGGCGACGGCCCGGATTGGGTAACCGTCTCATCGTTCGCCTTTGGAGAGCACGCGGAGACAACGTTATTGTGGGAAGGTCCAAGCATCCTGGCTTGTGAATTTCTCCCGCTTGGACACCTGAGCACAAGCTGGTGCCGCCAAGCCAGTCGAAATCGCGGTCGAACCTCTACTACCGATTGCGCATTCCTCTAATTGTAATATTCGTGATTGTTTGTAAATCGTTGCCCGAATTCGTGCTCGATCCAACAGGTGTCGTCGTGCCTGCACCCGATCGCTTGCTCGTCCACCTCCGACAGGCTCTCACTTTGGTACGAGCGACTCCGGGGCGGCATGGCCACAGTCTCACGCTCCAGGATTGCACCGAGGTGCTCGTCGCTGGTGATCTGCATGGTCACCTTGCTAATTTCCAGGTCTTGCTTCGCGCGGCCGATCTGGCCCGCCATCCCACCCGTTGCCTGGTGTTCCAGGAATTGATCCATGGGAAATTTCGTTACCCAAAAGGGGGAGACAAATCGCATCAGCTGGTTGATCTGTTTGCCGTTTTGAAGTGCCAATTTCCACGGCAAGTGCACTATCTCCCCGGCAATCATGAACTGGCCCAGTGGACCGGTCGACCGGTGCTGAAGGGGGATGAGAACTTTAATCGGCTCTTCGAAGAAGGGGTCATCGAGGCATATGGCAGCGAATTCGGGCGCTCGATTTATGCCGCCTACTTGGAACTGTTTCCGGCCCTGCCCGTGGCCATTCGGACCCCCAATCGAACCATCATTTGCCACAGTTTACCGTCAGCCCGTCACCTGGCGACGTTTGCTCCCGAGCGGCTAAAGGACGACGTGTACCAACCCGGCGATCTCGCCCCAGGTGGCTCGATCCACAGCTTGCTTTGGGGGCGCGATGTGTCTTCAATGAATGTCAGAAACTTCTTGGACAAAATGGATGCCGATTGGCTGATTAGCGGTCACGTTCCCTGCCCGGATGGATTTGACGTGCCCAACGATCGGCAAATCATTCTCGATTGCGCGGAATCCCCGGCCTCCTATTTGCTGATTCCCACTGATCGGCCCGTGACCCAAAGCGACTTGATTGGCTGTTTGAAGACGATTTGACCTACCGACCGGTCGATGATGTACCCCCGATTTCATGCCACGCCGCTCGAAGCCGTCGCCCATAGGGTGCGGGAAGTGGTTTTCATCGACGACTTTACGTTTTATTTGGAACGTCCCGCTAATACGGATACGTTGTTTGAGCATCCCTGGGTGCGGGCAGCGTATGCTGCTGATGAATACACACCCTACTGGACGACGCTGTGGCCCAGCGCTCGAATGTTAGCCAAAGCGATTGTGCGCGAGTCGTGGGACAACTTCCCCGCGCCGGTTCAGGTGCTCGAAGTGGGCTGTGGGCTGGGTCTGGCGGGCATCGCCGCGTTGTCCCGCGGCTTGTCGGTGACCTTCACGGATGTTGACACCACCGCGCTGAGCTTTGCCGCGGCCAATGCCCGAATGAATGGCTTTAACAACTTTCGCACCATGCCCCTGGATTTTCGTTGCCCGCCCACGGAGGAGAAATATCCGGTGGTGATTGGCTCCGATTTGATGTATGAAGAGCGGCTCATTGACCCGCTCGTGAACTTACTGGCGGCCGTTCTTGCACCCGGAGGCGTGTGCCTGATTACTGACCCTGATCGTGCCGCTGCCCGGCTGTTTCGCTGGAAACTGGAGGAAGCGGGCTACACAGTGACGACGAGTTTGATTCGAGCGGGTGAACCCGGTGGCGAGCGCACGAAGGGAACACTGTATCGTATCCGCGACCGCTGAGGTGGACTTATGGGCACCTGGCAAACCGTTTGGCACACCATTGCCAGTGACTTTTCTGACCTGGGTAATCTCACTCAGACGACCCGAGTTGTGGTGCGGTTGCTGTGCGCGGCTCTACTGGGGGCTCTGATCGGCTACGAACGCGAACGCCGGGGCAAAGCGGCGGGAATGCGAACGCACATACTTGTGTCCCTCGGGGCAGCGTTGTTTGTGCTGGTGCTGCACGAATCGGGTGGCGACGTGACAGCCCAGTCGCGCGTGGTTCAGGGTGTAATTGCCGGTATCGGCTTTTTGGGTGCCGGCACGATCCTCAACACCCGCGGAGAACGTCAGATTCAGGGGCTTACCACCGCGGCCAGCATCTGGCTGTCCGCAGCCATCGGGGTGACCGCCGGGCTGGGGCGGGAAGCCACAGCTCTACTGGCAACCGTGATGACTTTGGTCGTGCTGGCTACCCTTCCGCAAATTGTCCCCCGTCCATGGCCGGTCGATCGTCAACCACCGCAACCGGCAACAACTCCTACGAATGAGGAAACCCCCGGCCAATAACCGGGGGTCAGAGTGCCGTTCGAACTTGATGCCGATTACTTGCAGCAACGACCAAACAGGCCGCCACGTGCACGGGAGGTGCTGCCGCAGCCGCCGGACATACCGCAGGGTGTGCCGCACGGTGTGCCACAGGGATCGCCACAGGGAGCCGGAGCGGCTTGAACCGGCGTGTACACAGGCACTTTCACGGTCGTCTCATAGGGCACCATCTTGGTGAAGGTTTGCTTGACGACTTCCTCAACCTGGGCCAATCGCTTGACCATGCGAGTGCCAACCTTCTCGACTTGCTGGCAGGTTGTGACATCGACTTCTTTTTCGACCGGGGTGTAGAAGTGCACGGTCCGCTTACCCTCACGCTCCACAGGCTGGCACTTCTGCACGGTCACTTCCCGCTCAACCGTAACTGGCTCGTAATAATTGACTTTTTGCTTGGTCTTGTTCTCGACGCGGTTGTAGGTGACGACATCGACCTCGACTTCACGAGTCACCATTTGCCGCTGCATGACGGTGGTGGTTACAAGCTGACCACACGGGGTGGCGCAGCCAGTGTCGCATCCGCCACAACCACTGTCGCAGCCAGTTTGCTTGCGGCAGCAGCGGCTCAAGAAACCACCGCGGCCCGTGCTGCACGAGCTGTACATCGGAACCACGCAGGTCACCTGCACGGGGACGCACACAGACTCACACACCGTCCGCTTTTGCTTGTTCACCACGGGCTGGTAGGTGTAGGTAACAACATCCACTTCCTTGCTCTTGGGTTGATATTCCGTCACCTTGACCTTTTCCTTGACCGACACCGTCTCCATGGTCGTGTACTTGTAAGACTCTTCCTTGGACTTGAGTTCGTGCACGGTCACCTTTTGCTTCTTGGTAACCGGCTGCATGACGTAGTACTTGTACTCTTGCTTCTCATCGACCCATTTGTTGACCTTTACCTTGACATCTTTTGTCTCAGTTTCCGCCTTATATGCGGTGACCTTCTGATCGACATAGCTAACCGTGTAACCGACGCCGCACCCAGCGGTCATACCGCCCATGCCACAACCGCTGCTGCAGGTGGTGCCACAGTCGCCACCGCGATTCCGCGATTTGCCGCCAAACCCGAACGCCCCTTGCGGAGTCGCCACGAAGCACACAGCCGCTCCCCACAGGACTACTGCCAGCGCTCGCCGTTTCATCATTAGCCTCCACCAAACGGGATAGAAGTTGGGCGTAGCCGCTACATCCGTTCAGCGAATTGGCCCGTATTCCACGCAGAGCCGGTATGAACCGTTAGCATCCGACTAAATTACCCAAGCTGCTCAACAGTGCGTGTCGTCGAACAACGTACGGGATTCAAATCAGGCAGGCAACAGAAACTGGATGATCTGGGTAATTTTTTTGTATTGTGTGGTGGTTTAAATGTATCGTGATTATTCACTAGGTATACTGGAATGCTATCCGAATGACCGTTACGATCTCAAAACGTCTCAAGTGGTCTGGCTGAATGTCCGAACCCTCCCAGGAGTGACGAATGGTCTTTTTCCGCAAGATCTGGGCTTATGTCATTGTGATGATAATTGCTGGAACTGGTGCAGTCATTTCCGGCTCCGCTGACGATGCTAAACCCGATGATGGCTGGATTGCCCTTTTTAACGGCAAGGATTTCACCGGCTGGAAAATTCCTGATCCCCCCAGCGGTAGCTTTAAGGGGGTCAAGTCGGTCAAAAACGACGAAGGCAAGGTGATCGCGTTCGTCGGTCTTGAGAAAGATCGCAAGGATGGGACGCCCGGTCGAGAAATCGTGCTCTGGCAGATCAAGGATGGCATGATTGTCGGTGGTGGCCCGGCCAGTCACATCTTTACCGAGATTGAGGCTGACGATTTTCATTATCGAGTGGAAGCGAAAATTAACGATAAAGGCAACAGTGGGCAGTACTTCCGAACGAAGTTCGAACCCGGTTTTCCCTCCGGCTATGAGGCGCAGATCAACGCGACCGGCGGTGATCCCATCAAAACGGGAAGCCTGTATCCCGATGGCCGCACCAAGCTGGGGCAATTTCGCAAAGAGATTTGCGTGATGAACACAGCGCCGCACAAGCCGGATGAATTCTTTGTGCAGGAGGTGATTGCCCAAGGGAACCACATCCAAATCTTCGTGAATGGTAAAAAGACCGTAGATTTTCAGGATCCGAACAAGACTTACACCAAAGGGCACTTTGCCCTCCAGGGACATGATCCCGGCAGCGTGATGACTTTCAAGAAAGTGGAGTACAAGCCAATTAAGAAGTGAGTGGGCGGCGATGAGAGTCAGCCGCTGCCAATACCGCTTCCAATACGGCAGGAAAAAACCCCACTGTTAAAAGACTTGCGTCCTCGAACAGTGGGGCCGGAACAGAGAAGAGGCAGAACTCTGGCGATATAGTGAACGTCAATGTGCCACCTGTCAATTGCACTTTGCATTTTTTTCTATCTCCATGGCACGACGGGGTTAGGGTTGAGCAACTTACTGCGATTTCGACATTCGGCTGGGACCCGCAGCCAAAATTCACCCTTCCGCAGCGATCCTAGGATAGCGATCCCAGGATTTTGACCAAATAATCGTACCGCCTGCACCGCAGATGCTTGATTCGACTCTCGGGGATGGCTACGCTTGGGGTGCGAGATGCATTTGCTCCGTTCCAATGCCCTGAAGGATGCTGCCGATGGCCTCCGATACGGATCTGGCCAATGAGTTTTTCCAGGTGAAGCGCCATGGCGACATCGCCGTGATCGTTCCCTCACCGCAAATTGAACACCTCCCGGAGACGCTGCTGCAGCCCGCGGCCCAGATGGTGCTTGCCCCCCTTAAGGAAGATCCCCCCAATCAGATCATCGTTGATCTGTCGGAGGTCGGTTATTTCGGGTCGGCATTTATCACATTTTTGTTGCGCTGTCATCTCATGGCCAAGAACCGGGGCAGTGAGTTGGTGCTAGCGGGAGTGAATAAGGAGATTCGGGAGTTGTTGCGCACGACAGCTCTCGACACACTTTGGGCACTCTACGACACGGCAAGCGAAGCGATCGATGCCTTGGGCGGTGTCGATTGAGATTGAATCGAATTGAGCTGTTATCGTGTCGGGCTGGCCGGCGTGATTGACGGTGGGCCAGGCGTTCCGGACTGCAAAAAGCCTCCAGCATCGAGTGTCTGCTACCTCTTGGGTAGCGGTCGATTCCAGCGTTTAGCCGAGCGAGATCCTGCGATAGAGATCGTCCACAACCCAGTGGAACGCCGTCAGATGGATCGACTCCACGATCCCCATGTCTTCCAATGGGACATGCAAGTTGTAGTGGGCTGCGGCGCGGAGTTTGCCCCCGGCAAAGCCGGTGCAGCCAAACGTGGTCAGACCATGCTCGTTGGCCCAGGCTACTGCCCGCAGGATGTTGGGGCTATTTCCGCTACCGCTAATCGCCACCAGCAAATCGCCAGGTGACGCAAGGTTTTTCAGTTGCTCCACGAAGACGCGGTCGAACCCTTCGTCGTTGCCCCAGGCCAAAATGTACGGGGTGTTATCGGTCAGGCTGAGGATTTTGAGACGCTTCTTGCTGTCGTCGTCGAAGAACTTCCGCGCGAGCGTTCCCTTACCCAAGTCCTCGCAAAAGTGCGAGGCATTCGATCCGCTGCCACCGTTGCCGATAACAAACACAAATCGGCCGGCAAGGTAGCGCTCGTGAATCAGATCCGCCAGTTTTTGCACCTGATTCGGGTCGATCTTGCCGAGTTCCTCAGCGACGCGATCGAGAAATTGCCGGGGGTTCATCGTCGTGCCGATCATGGAAGTCCCTGGGCTGGTGCGCGGATTGCAAAATCGGGTATACCGGGCGACCCCGTCGCGACGGGGGGTTTATACCGTTGATAACCGGAGCCGGTGATGGAATCAACTTCGGTTCAAAGCCAGTGGTTCAGCACTGACTGGAGCTGGAAGGCATGGCGAGGCCGTATCGCACGGCTTGACTTCGTGATAATCGGTTTGATCGTCGGCATTGGACTTATCGCATACGGAGCCCATATGGCCTACCGGGAAAACCTTCGTGTGCGTTGGTCCAGTGTCTACCACGACCGCAACGCCCATTATCAGGCAGGACTCAATATCGCTTGCGAACTGCGGCAAGGTCACTTTGTCCGGGCCCTGCTCGATCTCGATGCGGCGAGCCTCGGCTGGCCAGTATTCCATCCGTTGTGCCTGGCCGCGGTGCTGACGGTGGCCGGGCCATCACCCGTGGCGGCCGTATTACCAAGCCTGGTGGGCTGGGGTGTTTCGGCGTTTCTGGCCTTTCTCATCACGCGGCGGCTGGGCGGCTCGTTCGGTTGGGCCGGTGGGTTGGTGGCCGCCGGGTTATTCTTGGGCAGCCCGGCGCTACGGGCACTGGCCACCGATGTCATGTTGGAAAGCCTGGGTCTAGCCCTGACGTTGGCCGCGATATACGCCTATCTCCGCTTCGTCGAACAGCCAACCCCTCGCACCGGTCGTGTGCTCGGCGTTGTTCTGTCGTGCCTGTTTCTGCAAAAGTACAACTATTGGGGCATTACGGTCATTGCCTTGTCGATTACTGAACTCCTCCGCCGACCGCGGGAGATCCTGGGCTGGTTGCGGAATGCTTTCCGCATGGTGGATTGGTCAGCGTGGGTAGTCGGTCAGTTTCGGCAACCCTTGAACTACCTGATCCTTGCTCTACTGGGCGTGTCGGTCGCCGCGATCCTCCATGGTGGCCTGTACATCGAGTTAAGCGGGAGACGGTACGGGTTCAAGGAAACGCGATTGATCGTGAACGCCGCTTATGTTTTGCTGCTTGTGCGATTGGCAGCAGCCTGGTGGCCTGCCGGGCAAGACGCGGTGACGCGACTGTGCGGGGAACCAGTTGCCACCCTGCTGACGTGGGCTGCGACGCCGGTACTCTTGTGGTTGGCACTGCCCTTCCGCTTGCAGTACTTCATCTGGTATGCCGGACCGGGTAACAATATCCGGGTGCTGAACTACACGCCACGGCAAGCCTTTTGGTTCTATTTCGACAGCTTCGTTGGGGACTATCACGCTGCGGTGATCGTTGCGGCGCTTGCGGCGATCGCTGCGGTGATTGGATTCGTCGCGCTGCTGGTCCGTTCCGATATGCCGACCGGCTGGCTGGTCGTGCCGACCATGTTCGTGGTCTGCGGAACGTTGACCGTGCTGCATCCCAACCAGCAACTCCGGTTTCTGCATTCCTGGTCGCCGCTGCTATGGGTCGGTGCGGGTATCGGCGTTGCCGCCGGTCTGCAACTGACGGCCCGTCATCTGGGAGATCGTTCCGCGCGGATCATTGCTGCGGGCACGGTTATCGGCATTGCGATGGGGCTAGCAGCAGTCACTCCAGCGTTTGCTCGTCCCAGTTTGATGTTTGGCCGGGGCTATGGTACACCGGTCGAGAGCCTGAGGGATCTGTACGACGTGTACTTACCGCTGATTGATGGCAACGCGGCAACGGCTCTGCTCACGAATCTGCCCGACGCCTCATGGCGTTGGGCTTTCATGGAACGCTTTGGTCACAAGAATGGCCTGAAGCACAATCTCCGCGAGATTGGTGCCTTCGATCCCATCACGGCGGATGTGGCGCTGCGCTGGGTGGGAGCCACCTCCTGCCGACAGGTCGTGTATGTTGACATTCCCAAGACCAGCCCGTTATACGAACCGCCCATGCAAGGGGTGGATAACTCGGCCATCCTGACCGTAATGAACGATCAAACCGTGTTCCGGCTGGTCCATCGAGTGCGGGTGAAGAACCTCGGCACGGTCTGGATATGGAAGCGGTGAAGCGGCGGCTCCTTCGGTACAATAACCCCACTGACCGGAGGTAGCGCATGCCACGCGACTTGATCCTCGGTACAGCCGGGCATATCGACCACGGCAAGACCTCATTGGTCAAAGCCCTGACCGGCATCGATTGTGACCGCCTGCCGGAAGAAAAAGCCCGCGGTATTACCATCGACATCGGCTTTGCTCATCTCGACCTGGGCGAATACCGGTTGGGAATCGTCGATGTGCCGGGGCACGAGCGGTTCATTAAGAACATGCTCGCCGGGGCCACGGGCATCGACTTGGTCCTACTTGTGGTCGCGGCGGACGATTCAGTCATGCCGCAAACCCGCGAACACCTCGAGATCCTTAAGCTTTTGGGTATTCGCCACGGAATTATTGCCTTGACCAAAGCGGACCTCGTGGACGAGACCACCCGCGAGGTGGTTACACTCGAGATCCGTGAGTTGGTGAACGGTTCCTTCCTCACCAACGCACCCATCATACCGACATCAACGGTCACTGGATTGGGGATCGAGCAACTCAAGAAGGAGTTAAGGGCTGCGTGTGAGGCGGTCTCCCGTCGCGAAGAAGTGGAGTGGTTCCGTTTGCCGATTGACCGCGCTTTCGTTGTGCAAGGTCACGGCACGGTTGTGACGGGTTCGGTTGCTACGGGGTCGGCGAAGGTGGGCGACGAACTGGACTGGCACAAGGGCAACGGCTCCATGGAGCGGGTCCGTGTCCGGTCACTCACCAACCATGGTCAACCTGTCGAGGAGGTTCACCGGGGCCAGCGAGCGGGGGTGAACCTGCCGGGGGTGCCGCATGAAGCGGTTGGCCGGGGGCAGGAGTTATGTACCCCGGGTTACCTTGCCCCCAGCAAGGTTTTGACGGTTCGCATCTATTCGTCGCCCGAATTCCACCGACCCATCAAGCATCGCCTTCCCGTTCGTTTGCATGTTGGCACTGCCGAGGTGATGGCCACAGTCTCGCTTCTCGATGGCGATCAGGTGAACCCCGGACAATGGGGATTGGGGCAACTCTTCCTCGCGGAACCCGTGACCGTGGTCTGGGGGCAAGCGTTCGTGCTGCGTGATTCCTCCGCGGAGCATACCCTGGGCGGCGGGCAAATCCTGCAACCCGTGGCGAGCAAAATCCGGCGGCGTCAGCTCGCGAGTCTTGATCAGCTCGAACGGCTTTGGTCGGACGACGTTGCGAACCGTGTTTTGGCTGTGCTGTGGTTTGCCGAATTTGGTGGTGTGGTGGCTGCCGATCTGGTTCGTGAGGCGGGAGTGGTCCCCACCGCGGTGGAGCCATTGGTTCAACGGCTTCAAGCGGCTGGTCAACTGGTCGAACTTGCGTTGCCCCCCAATCGAAAGCTCTTCCTTCATGCTGATCGCCTAAAGGAACTCGAGAACCGCATCCTCACAGTGTTGGCGACGCTGCACGCTGAGAATCCACTGGTGACCAGTCACGATCGGCAGAAGACACTGGCCCGCCTCGATTACGTCCGTGACGAGCAACTGTTGCAAGTCGTCACCGATCGGATGCTCATGGCGAAGAAATTGGTTGGCGATGCTCGGCGAATTGCTCGCAGCGATTTCAAACCCAAGCTCAGTGCCAACCAGCGTAAGCTGAAAGATGCCATCGTTGTCGCGCATCAAGTGGCCGGGTTCGCCCCACCCGAACCAAAAGAATTCATGAATCAAGCCGCGGGTAACGCCAACGTCTTGAAAGACATATACGAGGTTGCTGTGGCGGAGGGGTTTCTGGTTAAGGTGTCGGATGACATGTACTTGGCGGCCGAGGCAGAGGCTGAAATGCGCCAGCGGATCAGAGAACGGCTCCAAACCGGAGCCGGGGCCACAGTGGCCGAGATCCGCGACCTGTTGGGCACCACACGCAAATACGCTGTACCCTTGTGTGAATACCTCGATCGAATCGGCGTGACCAAACGCTTGGGCGATCGGCGGGTCCTGGCGGAGACCTGCCAGCACTTGCCGGCACGCTAGCTACTCGTCAAGAAGGTCTGCCCCGACCAGATCGCGAAGCCGTTGGCAGGCGGTCGCCCAGCGGCGGCGGATGGTTCGCTTATCGACCTGGAATAACTCCCCAATCTGCGCTTGGGTCCAGCCATGGTAGAATACAAGCCCGACCACCTCGCGCTCCTCGACGGGTAATTCATCGACTGCTTCGTGAAAACGAACCCAATCATCATCATCAGAGAGCGGAGCAATGAAGTTCTCGGCCAGCGGAAACTCTTCCGAAGCCGGAAGCAAAGTCCGCGTCGGATGGACTCGGGCCCGACGGGCCAGATCCAGCAGTTCGCGGCGGATGTGAACTGCAGCAAGGTTGAAGAAATCGCGGGTTGTTGTTGGCCGTAAGGTGCGCAAGGTGCGTAATAGCCGTAGCAAGCTGTTCTGGAGTACGTCATCGCTATCGGCGAGGCCGCGCACATTGGGAAAACTCCGCAGCATTTTGCTGGACAGTTTTTCCAGCCGGTCGAGCACCATGCGGAACAATTCGTTGGCTGCCGCCCGATCGCCGGCCTGCCATCGGTTCAGTGACTCTTGGAGTACCATCGTGTTGAACTCGGGCTCAGCCATCGATTACGATCGTGACGGGGTGTTCCGGTCTGCCAACGCCGGCCATGGTAAGCGAAAGGATGGGGAATTCCAAGGCTCAACACGAACACAACACGGCCAGCCCCCAGGTTTTTAGGAGCCAGCCGTGGTTGGAATGCCGTTTTGAGCAGAGCGAAAGTGGTGGGGATCAATACCGGTCGCCGTAACCGCCACCTCCGCGGTTACCATAGCCTCCGCGACGACCGCCGCCCCCACCATAACCGCCGCCGCCGTAGCCGCCACCACCGTAGCCGCCACCGCCGCCGCGTGGTCGCTCTTCGCGCGGTCGGGCTTCGTTGACGGTCAACCGACGGCCCTGAAATTCAGCTCCATTCATCGCCTGGATCGCTTCGTCGGCCCCGCTGGTCATCTCAACGAAGCCAAACCCACGGCTACGGCCGGTTTCCCGGTCCATGATCACCTGTGCTTTGGTGACCGTACCGTACTGCCCAAAGAGTTGCTGGAGGTCCTGCTCGCTGGTCGAAAAGGGCAGGTTCCCGACGTACAGATTCTTGCTGGCCATATCATCCCTCCCCGGTGGGGTCACCTTCTTCGACCCAACCGGGAACTCACTCGGACCGACCACGCCATCGCGGCCGGGAAGACAACTCGATCAGATCGCCATCCGAATCCAGCACACCACCGGGTGAATTGGGTTAAGCCGCGTGTGGGAGTGACTCGATCCAGAGGGGACGTACCGTCAAGGCCAGCCTGATGAGCTTGGAGCGGTTGCAAGGCAGTGATGAGCTGTCGCAAGGCTTCAGAGCAGATCCGCCGAATAACCAGACCAAGTACGCGAAGACCTGTTCGGTATCTTCCTAACCATTGGGGTCCACCCCCAACAGCTATGCTGACTATACGCGAACCCCAAAAAAAAAACAGTGGAATTTTTCGATTTCCCCATGACCTAGTTTGCCCAAATTGCCCCGTCGGCCCGAAATCGTACCCGACCGGGTTTCCACCGCACCGGAACGGGCGGCCGAGCTTGCACCACGTCGATCAAAACGCTCGCCAGATTCACGGCCGCTAAAGCTCGTAGGCCCACATATGACGTGGTCAACCGTGGATTGATCTCGATGGCATAATCCTGTGAACCGTCCGACGCCTCACCAAGAACCAAATCGACCCCAACATACCCCTGCAGCCCCGGCACGCAACTGATCGCTTGCTGGCCCAATCGCACGGCCCGCGCCGCCAGATCCGGTGGTATCGGAAATTCGCCGCCGTGGTACTGCAAGCGCCCGTCCTCCGACAACACCTGGAATGCTGGCATGAGTGATACCACAACGCTCGGACCACAGATAAATGCGATACTGGCAGCCCGACCCGGAACGAACTGCTGCAGGATCATCGGGGTTGTTGGATTCTCCCGCTGATGCACGAGTTGGGCTCGCTCCACATCTTGAGCGGAATCAAGCCGAAAGGTTGCGACTGAACCGGCACCGTCCTGCGGCTTCCAGACCACAGGAAACGCCTCGCAGGCCGTGGGCAGGCGGTCCGTGGTCGCGGGTGTCGGCACACCGTGGTCACGCCAATGCTTGGCCAACGCCAACTTGTTGCTGGTGAGTCGGATGGCCTCCACACAAGGGCCGAGCAAACGGTGGCCCGCGTTCTGAGCTTGAGTCGCGAGCGTAGCCAGAATATCGTGAGTTTCCGGCGCGATCAGCAGTTGCCAGCACGGTACGGGTGGTACCGGGTCCTCGGGAGCCGTGCGAACCTCTACACCGGCAACGGCCCGGAGATCGGCAACAATCGCGTCCCGCATGGCTCGGCCTTCGCTGTAAATTCCGTGCTGGGACGAATCCGGGTCTTGCCCGATACTGAAAGCCGTAAAGTACTCCAAGACAAAAATCGTCACCGGGAATTTTCCCTTCACTCCAAGCCTGGTCTTCGGCATACTTTAGTTAGCATCCCACCGCTGTGCATTCTCTCTCTTGCGAAGGCACGCTTATGTTCTCGCTGCTTACCTCCCACGCTCCGCAGTTGTGCGACGGCTGGACGCGTCGGGAAATCCTCCGTGTGGGTGGGTTGTCGGCGCTGGGCCTCTCTCTGCCCGAACTGTTGCAGGCCCGTGCGCAGGCTCGAACCCCCGGTCCTGCCAAGAACTGCATCATTCTGTTTCTCGTTGGTGGCCCGCCTCAACACTCGACGTGGGACCCGAAACCCGATGCACCGCCGGAGGTGCGTGGCGAATTCGATCCGATTGCGACCACCGTACCGGGCATTCAAATCAGTTCGTTGCTGCCCCGTCTGGCACGTCAGGCGGATAAGCTGTGCATCCTGCGGGCAATGGCCACCGGCGACAACGCCCATTCTTCCAGCGGCTATTACATGCTCACCGGCGTACCCCACCAGCCCATGCAGGTGGAAGGTGCCAACCCCGGTGCGCCGAATGACTGGCCAAATATTGGTGCCGTCGTGCGCCGGGTGCGCGGCGATCACGGTGGGCTGCCGGCCGCCGTGCGCTTGCCCATGCACATCTTTAACACCGATCAATCGGTCTGGCCCGGGCAGGACGCCGGTTTCCTGGGACGGACCGTGGATCCGTGGTTGTTTCGCTGCCACCCCAACGCACCCCAAATGACCATTCCCGAGTTCACCCTCCCGGCGGATGTGGCCTTGAACCGGCTCAGCGAGCGCCGGGATCTCCTTCGCCGACTCGATCGCCAAATCGCCACGCAAACCGACCGACGGCCAAGTGGATTGTCCCCCCACCAGGCTCAAGCGTTTGATTTGCTGGGCTCGCCTCAGGCCCGGGCCGCGTTCGACCTGGAGCGGGAACCGGCCAAACTCCGCGACCACTACGGCCGTCATCACTTTGGCCAATCCTGCTTGCTGGCCCGGCGGCTCGTGGAAGCGGGTGTGTCGCTGGTCCATGTGAACTGGTACCGAGGCCCCGAAGAACCGAACGATGCCCCAGTCTGGGACACCCACGTGAAGGAAAGCGACCGGCTCCAACGGTTGCTCGCTCCCACGGCGGATCAGGGGATTGCCGCCTTGCTGAGCGATCTGGCCGACCGCGGCTTGCTGGAGCAGACCCTGGTCGTGTGCATGGCGGAATTCGGTCGCTCGCCCCGATTCAACGGTTCGGCTGGCCGCGATCACTGGGGACCAGTGTTCTCCGTGGCCCTGGCGGGTGGCGGCATCAAGGGCGGCCTGGTATACGGAGCCTCGGACAAGCATGCTGCCTATCCCAAGGATGGCCGGGTGCTGCCCCCCGAATTGCATGCCACAATTTACCATTGCCTGGGCATCCCCAAAGATACCGAAATCCACGATAACCTGGGCCGCCCCATCCCCATCACTCGGGGCGAACCCATCCGGCCGATCCTGGCCTGAACCTTCCCCGTGCGGGTCAGCATCACGGGGAAGCAACCGTCCAACTGGTCCACCGAGCGGGGGGATCCCACGCGGGGGCGAGCTTCAGGTGTTTGTTCAAGTAGGGATTGACCGAGCGATCCAGGAATAAATCCCGCGGATAGGTGGCCGAGGGCCGCGCGGTCGCGGGATCGAGCAAGCCGGCATAGACACACGCTTCGGTCACTAACTCGCTACAGAAGTAACTGCTGCGGTTCAGCCCCTGCGGGTGCCCCACGAAAGCCGTGCGAATCGGGCCGCGGGTTCGCAACGGGGTCAATTGCACCGCCAACCGCCGCAGGGCGAAATCGCGTCCATTGGCTGCCAGAGCAAACTCGGTGAGTCGGGCCGATTGCTCCGCGGTGAGCGGCTGGGCCCGGCGGCGAACCCAGACCCGTCCCTCCTTTTCGTAACTCAGCAGGTGCGGCAAGGCGTCCAAGTCGCGGCACTTGAGGGTATCGTGCGGGCCGCCTTCGAGAATCCCCATCGTGCCGTCCGGCCGGGCAAAGACGATCATCGAGTGCGTCGGATGACTGGTACCCGCCAGGTTGTGCATCACCAGCCAGAACGTCGAGGTATCGGTGGACAAAATAATGTCACCCGGTTGCGGCACATACGGCCGCGGTGGTGCCCGCAGCACCTGGTCGAGTTCATAGCTCGGTTGCCACAAGTACGACCCTGCCGGTGCCTCCTTTCCGCGCCCGGCAAGGGCGAGATTCGATTCCCGGGCCCGCATCCGTTCCAAGGGCCGCAACAGCGAAGGCAATTGCTGGTGGTCAACGGAGCTTGTCAGCCGAGGAAGCTCGCTGAGAGTCCGTCCGTCCGGATCGCCACCAAGGGATAACACCAGCCAACACACCGACAGCATTCCTATACTCCCATCCGAGTAGTCGTTCCCATTGGCCCGCTCGCCGTTGAGGATCAGGCCCGCAAGCGTGTGGTCGGGCCTCAATCTCGACGCTCGGCAGCCGCTGGGAAAGGCATCATTCGATTCGACCAAGCCGGCACGCTGCATCGGGCAGAGCCCGGTTAGCGGCCAGTCCGACCAGCTCCCGCGCTTGCGTGTGCCTGGCTAGCGTGTGCTTGGGACGCCGGTTTGGCCCACCTTCCCTGGCTCGTCTGACACCAATCGCGAACCACCACCCACATAATATGAGCGAGCAGTTTCCAAATGCAAAAACCTTCTGGCGAGTACGTTACTAAACGTAACCGCCGGCGTTACGAATGCTAGCGCCCAACCTGGTCGCGGTGCGCTTTCTACTTGAACCGGATCGGCCAGAGCGATTTTGGACCTGACTGTTTGGATTGAACCGGGTGTCGAGCGAACCCACAATTTCGGTAACCGGACATGGTATAGCGATTATTCCGCCGGTGAATTTGGACGATTCCAGCTGATAGACTCACCAAAGTTTCCCCAGGCGGTAGAATAGTCGCAGCTTTTCCAGATTAGTTATTTTCCTGCAAAGGGTCGTCGTATGCGTACCCGTCTTGTGCTCGGCATGGCAACTGCCGTCGCTCTGTTGACACTCACCGCATCCAGTTGGGCTCAGCCACCTCAAGCGCCGCTCCCCAAGGGTTTAGGTAAAGGACCCACAGGCAAGGCTGGCGACCTGAAGAAGTATGACGATGTCATTACCAAGGATTTCAAGACGCAATCGGGCGTCTTTGCTGTCCATCGCAACGAAGACAAGGTTTACTTTGAGATTCCGCAAGAGATGTTCGGCCGCCTGTTTCTGTGGTACGCCGAGGTGGCCAAGGGGCCAGGCGGGGGAAGTTGGGGTGGTGCGTCGCTCGGGCACACCGTTTTGAAATTTGAACGGCGCGGCAACAAGGTGTTCATCTGGAAGGTGGGGTTTGCCAAGCGCTCGGATGGTCAAGCGGTTCAAGCAGCCGTCGAGGCTGCGGCGACCGATTCGATCATTGCGGCTTTCGCTGTGGAGTGTGAGGGCAAGGATCGCTCGGCGGTGATCAATGTCTCGGACATCCTGATTAACGGCATCCCGGAAGTGCCGTTGTCGCGGGCGTCGGGGGCCGGAAGCGGCAGTACCGACCCGTCGCGATCGTACCTCGAAGAAGTTCGGGCGTTTCCCACGAATATTGAAGCCCGGGCCACGGTCACGTTCCGGGGGGGCGGTGGCGGGCCGAGTTTGCCCGGCATGCCGCCGGCTGCGGGCGGCGGTGCCCCGCGCAGTGCCACGGCCCTGATTCATCAGAGCCTGGTTGTACTGCCCGAGGCCCCCATGATGGGCCGACTTTTCGACCCACGGGTCGGCTATTTTACCGAGGAATTCACCGATTATGCTCATCCCAAGCAGTGGGCGGTGAACAAGCAATACATCAACCGCTATCGGCTGGAGAAGAAAGACCCCAAGGCCGAGGTCAGTGAACCGGTCAAGCCCATTGTCTTCTATCTGGCGAACGAAATCCCCGAGAAGTGGCGACCTTATCTCAAGAAGGGGGTTGAGGACTGGCAACCAGCGTTCGAAAAGGCCGGGTTCAAGAATGCCATCATTTGCAAGGACGCACCGACACGCTCGGAGGATCCTAATTGGGACCCGGAAGATGCTCGCTACAACGTCATCCGCTGGGTGGCCGAGCCGGTGGCCAACGCCATGGGGCCGCACGTTCACGATCCCCGCTCCGGTGAGATCATCTCGGCCCACATCATCTTCTGGCACGACATCGTCAAGCTCACGCAAATGTGGTACTTCGTCCAGTGTTCGGCCCAGGACCCCAGGGCCCGCAAGTTCCCCCTGCCGGACGACTTGACCGGTGAACTGCTCCGCTACGTATGCGCGCACGAGGTGGGTCATACGCTGGGCTTGCGGCACAACCATCGTGCCAGCCAGGCGTACAGCATCAGCCAATTGCGCGATCCCGAATTCTGCAAGACGCATGGCAGCGTGGCTTCGATTATGTCCTATGGCCGCTTCAACTACGTGGCCCAACCCGAGGACAACGTCAAGCACCTGATTCCCGTCTTGGCTCCTTACGACTTCTTCGCCATCAACTGGGGCTACCGGCCCATTCCCAATGCCAAGACCCCGGAAGAGGAAAAGAAGACTCTCGATGAGTGGGCGGCGGAGCAGATCAAAAACCCGTTCCTACGCTTTGGTGGTGAGGACGGCCCGACCACGGTGGACCCGACGGTGCTGACCGAAAACATCGGGAGCGATCCCATGCAGGCGACCGCCTGTGGGTTGAAGAACCTCGATCGGGTGATGGATCACCTCATCGCGGCGACGACGGAAAAGGGTGAAGATTTCTCGCTTCTGGAAGAAGTCTATGGCGAGGTGTTGGGACACCGGAACCGGTGGTTCGCCGCGGTGGCCAAGCAGGTGGGTGGGGTGGTGGAATATCGCACGTTGGGCGGCCGGGGTGGCGAATCGTTTGTCCGCGTGAGCAAGGACAAGCAAAAGGAAGCGGTGAAGTTTTTGCTGGATCACGCCTTCACCACACCTACCAAGCTGCTCAACCCGGGTATTGTGAATCAATTCCGCTATCAGGGGGCCGCCAGCGCCATCACCAGCCAGCAGCGCGCCTTGCTGGCCAGCTTGCTCGCCAGCTCGCGCATGGCCCGGCTATTCGACGCCGAAGTTCTGATGGGCGACAAGGCTTACACACCCGTGGAGCTGGTGGACGATTTGCAAGCGGGTATTTTCGCAGAGCTGAAGGCCGCGGAGCCGAAGATCGACCCGGTTCGCCGGCAACTCCAACGCAGCTATCTGGAGATCCTCAAGAACGAGTTCAATCCACCCGCACCCGCACCCAGCGGTGGCAGCCTGCCTAGCCCGCGTGGCGGTGGTTCCGGCGGCGGGGGCAGTGTCAGTGAGCTGCGAGCCGTGGCCCGAGTGGCGCTGGCCAAGTTGGAAAAAGACATCGTCGCAGCCAAGGCCAAGGCCAAAGATCCCCTAACCGTGGCTCACTTGGCTGACCTGCAGGCCGAAATCAAATCGATTCTGGCTGAAGAAAATAAATGATGCGATTTCTCACCCGTGGCGTTCGCAAAGGTCGGCAACGGTCCGGAGCGGACGCCATGGGCATTTCCCGTCGGTGTGTGTTCCTCGCCCCGACCGGTGAGCAGCACGGTTCGAGCAGGGTGGTTCGACCGCATTTACCAAGGAACATACGACAGCAGGTACGCAATCAGGGCCACACAGATCACCGCCAGGAACATCACTAACCAGGCCTGGAACAGCCAGCCATAGATGGGGCGATACTCGGGATAAGGATCCGCGGGCAAGGGTTCCTGGGTGGCATCGGTCTGCGATTGCAGGTTCATCGCCGTCTCCTTGCAGGGAAGCGTTCCAGGGTATCATCGGCAACTGGGGAAGGAAGTTCCAGCCCGGTCTTCCACTCGAGAGCGGAATCCTTGGATTGCGTTCAGGACTTGTCGTATCGGAACGGTCGGAAACCGAGTACAATCCTCATAAGTACTCAGATTGGTAACACCCGCCGGCCCGTACCGTTGGTCGGTTCGCTCGGAAATTGGTATGGAGATTGATTCGCCCGAAGCACTGATCCAGGTTCTGCGGGCTAGCAGGCTCTATAGCTCGGAGCAACTGCGGGCGATCGTCGAGGAGTTCGCAAGCCTAGGGCCGGATCCGACCGTTTTGATGCGGCATCTGATCCAGCGGAAGCACATCAGTGTTTACCAACTTCGCAAGGTGATTCACGGCAAGGCCCGGGATCTGTTCCTGGGTCAGTATGTCATCACCGACAAAATTGGCGAAGGTGGTATGGGCAAGGTGTACCGGGCCCGGCAAGTGCGCCTGAATCGTGAGGTGGCGCTGAAGGTCGTTCGCCCCAGTTTGCTTGCCAACCCGGTGATTCGCAAGCGGTGGGACCGCGAGGTCCGGGCGGCCGGCACGCTGCTGCACCCGAATATCGTCGCCCTGTTCGATTCGGGGGAAGCGAACGGCCGGCATTACCTGGCCATGGAATTTGTGGACGGGCTGGATCTGGCCCGACTGTCGCTGGAGTATCGTCCCTTGGAAGTCGCGGAGGCCTGCGAATACATTCGCCAGGCTGCCCTGGGCCTTCAGCACGCGCATGATGTGGGCCTGATCCATCGCGACATCAAACCCTCTAACATCGTCGTGGCGGGCGAACGGCACTTGCCGCAATCGACGGAGCCGGCCATAGCGAAGATCCTCGACCTGGGGCTGGTTCGAGCCGTGGGATTCCAGGAAGATGGCCCGCGCGGCATGGACTTGACCCGGGCCGGCACCGTGGTGGGTACTCCGGACTACATGGCCCCAGAACAAGCCCGGAACTCCAGCACTGTCGATCACCGGGCCGATCTCTATAGCCTCGGTTGCACGCTCTACTTCCTCTTGACCGGGCATCCGCCGTTCCCCGAGGGCAGTCCGATCGAGAAGATCATCAAGCATCAAATCGAAGCTCCGATCCCCTTGCAGGCGATCCGCCGGGATGTGCCCGATGCGGTGGCCATGGTTGTGGCCCGCTTACTGGCGAAGCGACCCGACGACCGCTATGCCACCGCCGGGGAAGTCGCGGACGCGCTGGCACCGCTCACCGTGTATCCCGACGGAGTCAAACCGGTCCTGATTCGCGTATATGGCGGGGATGTTCCAACACCTCCCTCGACGGCCGATACATTACCCCCTTCCAGCCGCGATACGATTCGTCGCAGCCCCAATCGGGGTAAACCGTCGACGCCCTCGCAATCGGAAACGACGGAAGGTGATTACGCTCCGCGCACACCCCGCAAAGGGGTTCGATCCCGTTCGCTCCAGGCTCGTCGGGACGAATCCGCACCGCTCTACCTGCTGGAGGATCCGCCCTCGGCGGCGCTGGTCTCCCGGGAGGCCAAACGATCCTTCCCCGAATGGTTGCTCTGGATTGGCCTGGCGGTGAGTCTGCCGTTACTGGCGGCGATCGTCTGGCGTCTGTTTCGAGCTTGAAATGGCGAGTAACCGGTGGATCGTGGATGATGACGCTTGTCGGGTAATCACCACCTTCTCCCGCGTTGCAGCAGAGCTTGGCTTTACTGGCTTAGGGCAAAGCCGATGAGGCGGAGGCGATGATCAACAAAGCAGCCCTGTCGGGCTTGGCGCGGCCTTGGGTGAAACCGGCCAGCTCAAAGAAGCCGAACAGGTGCTTCGAGCGTGTCTGGATTTGGCACACCACGGGGAAAGTCCGCGCTGGCCGCGCTTCGCCGGTCGCTGGGGTCGTACACGGTTCGGCAACTCCCCGACGGCTTGCTGGAGAATTTGGAAGTGCGCTACGAGCTGACTGGCGAATTGCACCTAGCTCCCCACCTGAGCCGCGAGCCGACCGCTGAGGAGGTGGCGGAACTGGAACGGGTTCTGAATCAGGCTGTGGACGATCTGGTCACCCGACTGAACGTGCTGGCCACAGTGGCGTAAGTTGCGGATCGGCTCACTTGCGGGGCAAGATGATCAACTGGAAGTTAACCGTTCCGATGCCGCAGTGATTCTGCTCGGCCGTGACCACTCCATTAGCCGGGCCGGCAGGGCTTTCCCACGGAACATGAACGTCGAACAGCAGTCGCTGCGGATGTCCACGCCAAACGACGTTGACCAACGACCGAGCGACTCCGGCGTACATCAGAGACAAATGGACCGCTACGGTGCTCTGTCGGGCCACTTCGACCCCCAGATAGCTCCAAGCGATCAACTCGGCCTCATGATGGAAGGCGCGGCACAGGGTGCGAATACTCGCAGTTGCCTCGGGTGGATGTAAATAAACCACCAAGTGTGTCGATTGGCCGGGGGTAACAGCCGATGGGGCAAAAAGACTCACCTGCACAACGTCCCGAACCGATCGCCAGAACAAAATGGAGCGATGAACTTTCCGCCACAGCGTAGGCACTGCTGCGGATGAACCCGTCCCATCCGAATTGGCCATGTCCGGCGTAGGGGCCGGAGTTGGCTTCGTGTGGTACAGGACGGGCGGTGCCACCCGGCTGAACTGACCTGGTAGCGGCGGGTGCTCGGTGCATACTTCGAACGGGCCGGCGGGAACGACTTTCGCCATGGAAAAGTCTTCCGAATCAGGCGGGCGACAAGCGACGGATGAGGACGTACCGTGTTGAGTCGGAAGCCCTGAGGACAGGGATCCACGCCCCCCCCTTGCCCCGCGCGCGGGCAAGCCAAATCGGTTTGCTAGGAGCGGAATTTGATGACCAGGCCAACTTCGATTGCTATTCCGACAACACGGCTTGATGAACCATAGAACAGGATTGACCACGTGTTGGTCTCGTGATGCCACCGGCACCGTTTTTTCAATTGGCCAGGAGTTTTCGCCATGCGTTGTTTGGTATTTCCCTTGGTGCTCCTCGTGGTTCCGCCGTTGGCCGCAGCGGATTGGCCACAGTTCCGTGGTCCCACCGGCGACGGACACGCCCATAGGGCCCAATTGCCCACCGAGTGGGATACCACTCGCAACATCGTGTGGCGGAAAGAATTACCCGGTAACGGCTGGTCTTCCCCTGTGGTTGCCGGGGGCAGGATCTACCTGACCACGGCGGTACCCGGAGCGGCCAAGGGGGATTATTCGTTGCGGGCAGTGTGTCTGGATGCGCGGAGCGGAGCAATCATCTGGAATCAGGAGGTCTTCCAGGAAGAGGGTCGTCGGGCACCGGCGATCCACCCCAAGAACAGTCATGCCAGCCCGACACCAGTGGTCGATGGCGATCAGTTATTCGTCCACTTTGGCCATTTAGGCACCGCCTGTCTGAACTCGGAAACTGGGAAGATCCTTTGGACCCAACAGACGCTGAGCTACAAGCCGGTTCATGGTGCAGGGGGTTCCCCGGTGCTGGTTGGCGATCGGC
>Ga0272446_1000325_pt1 | contig 75344 bp, 59 predicted proteins | sample YNPCB0061_FD_194587 | JGI IMG/M metagenome (GOLD analysis project Ga0272446, IMG submission 194587) | Hot spring microbial mat communities from Yellowstone National Park, WY, United States - YNP-CB-006-1 | ecosystem: Environmental > Aquatic > Thermal springs > Hot (42-90C) > Sediment | place... | reverse complement strand
GTGACGTTGGGCGCTCGCCGGTGACGTTGGGCGTTCGCCGGTGACGTTGGGCGTTCGCCGGTGACGTTGGGCGTTCGCCGGTGACGTTGGGCGTTTGCCGGTGACGTTGGGCGTTCGCCGGTGACGTTGGGCGTTTGCCGGTGACGTTGGGCGTTCGCCGGTGACGCCGGCCGCTCGCCGGTGACGTTGGGCGTTTGCCGGTCGATGCCCTGTTACCCGTTCGCTACCGTAACCCATTTCTGATTTTTGGCGGAATCCAGTATTGCGTCGAGCACGCACTGTGTTTCCAGCGCGTCCTTGAATGTCGGGCCTTGGGGCTGGCCGGTTTCCAGTCCCTGGATGAAGTCGGCCACCTGATGCGTGAAGCTGGCGTCGTAACCGATGGCCAGGCCCGGCACCCACCACTTGTCCATGTACGGGTGGTCGGGGCTGTTATCGGTCACATGAACGCTCTTCCAGCCGCGGATCTTGCCCTCGTCCTTGTAATCGAACACCTGCAACCGGTGCAGGTCGTGCAGATCCCAGAACAGGCTCATGTTCTCGCCGTTGATCTCGAAGGTATACAGTGCCTTGTGACCCCGGGCATAGCGGGTGCTCTCAAAATTCGCGAGGCTGCCGTTGGCAAACTTGCCCATGAAAATGCAGGCATCGTCGATTCCCACTGGCTCGACCTTGCCCGTCAGGGTATGCAGGCGCTGCTTCACGAACGTCTCGGTCAGGCAGTTGACACTTTCGAGACGGCCATTAAGCCAGATGGCCGTGTCGATGCAGTGGGCGAGCAAGTCGCCGGACACACCGCTGCCGGCCGCGGCCACGTCCAGGCGCCAAAGGCCCTGGCCGCCCTGGGGCAAGTCGGCCTTGATTGTCCAGTCTTGCAGGAACTTGGCCCGGTAATGGAAGATCCGCCCAAGCCGGCCCTCGTCGATGAGCCGCTTGGCGAGCGTCACCGCCGGGATGCGGCGATAGTTGTACCAAACCATGTTTGGCACACCGGCCTTCTCGACAGCCGCGACCATCTCCCGCCCCTCCGCCGCGTTCATCGCCAGGGGCTTTTCACAGAGGATGGCTTTTTTGTTGGCCGCTGCAGCAAGGGCGATTTCCTTGTGCAAGTTGTTGGGGGTGCAGATGTCGATCACGTCGATGTCCGGCCGTTCGACCAGCTTGCGCCAATCGGTCTCGGTGGACTCGTAGCCCCACTGCTCGGCGAATTTCTTGATCTGCTCGGCATTGCGAGCGCAAGCGGCTTTGAGTATCACCTCATGGTTCGAGGGGAAGAATTGACCGACCTGCTTGTAGGCGTTCGAATGGGCGCGACCCATGAACCCGTAGCCGATCATGCCGACACGAAGCTGTTTCTTGGCCATTGGCGAGACTCCTGTGAAAAGGGGGGTGCCGAAACGATACCACTGGCCCTCGCCGCTGGCCATGGGGCAATTGCTCAAACTCGTCAATCGACGCCCCCGCCGGCGCTCCACGTATCTCCGGCACCCGCCCAACCGGCCGTCGACTTCGCTTACGCTTGGGTGGGTCGGTTCGGCGAGCGATGATCTTTTCCGTGCTGGTTGTTGCCAAAAAAACCGAAAAAATCTTCGCGCAAGTGACAACTGTTTTTGGTAAAGTCTGGTCCCCGACCGAGTGACGGTCACCCGGTTGGAACTGGAGAAGTTGTGCTAGCTGAGGAATGTACTGATGGTGCGGAAGTTCATTCGGGCGTGCCTGTTCGCCGCCCTCGGGCTGTTCGCGGTTGCACTCTCGTTTGGGACGGCAGCCACGCCGATTAGCCCGAACAACGATGACAAGGTTCCGGACATTAGCGAAATTATGAACAAAGGCCACAAGGGAGCCGATTCGTACATCTCGCTGATTCGCAAGGCCGCCAAGAGCGAACAGTGGGGCGACGCCCAGAAATATGCCAAGTCCTTGGCTGTCTTTGGCGAGTGCTTGGGTAAGAACAAGCCACCCAAGGGCGATGCCGAATCGTGGAAGACGTTAACCGAGAAGTACGCCGCGGCGACCAAGGCCGTCTTCAAGGCCACCGAGGATAAGAATGCCAAGGCGGTGAACTCGGCCCTCGGCACCATCGACTGCAAGGGCTGCCACTCCAAGCACCGCTAAGTCTGACCATTCCTCTCCCGCCGCCCGGTCGATTTGCCCGGGCGGTTTTTGTTTTCACCCGCATGCCTGAGAACTTCGGCACTCGCTCCCTACGCCGTGCCGCCTATAATGGCACAAATGGATAAGTGAGTTCCCCATGCCGGGTGTGGTGCGTCCCGTTTCCCTGAAGCGTGAGGGTGACGGGCTGAAAATCGAGTGGAACGATGGCGTCACCACGTTCACCACGTGGCGCCAGTTGCGCGCCAATTGCCCCTGTGCGTCGTGTATCGAGGACCGCGCCAAGCCCCCCGACCCGTTCCGTGTACTGACGCCTCAGGAAGTCGCTGCGGGGGCACCTGAGCCGGTGCAGATGAAACCGGTCGGTTTCTACGCTTATCAGATCACTTGGAACGACGGCCACTCCACCGGAATTTATCCGGTGGACAAATTGCGCCAACTCAGCAAGGAGATCCAATGAACCCTGGGCAGCCCCCAAAGCAACCCATACCCGGTGTTAAACATGTGATTGCGGTGGCCAGCGGGAAGGGCGGTGTCGGGAAATCGACGGTGGCGGCCAATCTGGCCCTGGCCCTGCGGATGACCGGGCAAGCAGTGGGGCTGATGGATGCGGATATTTATGGCCCTTCTGTCCCCATCATGTTTGGTCTGGGCACGGTGGATCCGCAGACAACGCCGTTCCCCCTGCACAAGCACGGCCTGCGGCTCATGAGCATGGGCTTCATGGTGGATCCAAATCAGGCCGTCATCTGGCGCGGGCCGAAGGTCGCTCAGGCGGTGCAAGCCTTTCTCAACCAAATTCCCTGGGGGCCGCTCGATTATCTCATCATCGATTTGCCACCCGGCACCGGGGACGCCCAGTTGACACTCAGCCAAAGCGCTCCCCTGACCGGGGCGGTCATCGTCACCACCCCGCAGGATGTCAGCCTGATCGACGCCCGCAAGGGGGTGCGGATGTTCCAGGAAGTGCGGGTTCCCGTGCTCGGGGTCATTGAGAACATGAGCTACTTTGTGGGGGATGACGGCAAGCGCTACGATATTTTCGGAGCAGGTGGCGGGCAGAAACTCGCGGCCGAAGTCGGCGTTCCCTTTCTGGGCGAGTTGCCCATCGATCCGCGGGTCGCTCAGTGCGGGGATTCCGGCGAGCCGATTGTGCGCAAATATCCCGATTCGCCCGTCGCCCAGGCGTACCTGGCCCTGGCGAGCACGGTGATGGCAACAGCCGGTCAGTCGCCCGGTGAAGCGTTACCCGAAGTGCAATTGTAGAAGCCCTGAGGCCCGATCCCGCTCCTCATACTCCCGCCAAACGCCGGCTGGAAGCGTTTTTCGCCTTTACAGATCGTAAATGGCTTGGCATAAGCCCCCCCGAAAACCCAGCAAACCAAACGCCTTTCACGGACAGGCGAGAGTTGGCCGAGGGGAACACCGACTCTTGCAGGGGGGGATGTGCATGAACCGATTGCGGCTCTGGGGCTTATCAGCGGCCGTGGCGGCCGGTATGGGGGGGCCGGCTATTGCCGCCGCCCCGCCCGTGGCCCAACCCGAAAAGATGACGCTCATGAAGAAGCTCGTTGGGCCGCCCACAGCGCGGGCACCCGGGCCGACGGTTCGTGCCTCTGGTCCGCCGACCATTTACGCCCCGCTGCCACCTTCCCTCTTGGCCGATGCCTTGCGAGCCGAACAGGATGCCTACTTGCGGCGGGTTTCGGTTTGCACCGAGTTGCGGCGGGTGGCCATCCAACGGGGGGACGACCTCTTGGCCCGTCAGGCCGACGAACTCGAACGGCAAGCCGCCGCCGTCTACAACGCTCGCGTGGCCGGTCTGGGCGTTTCGCAAGTCAAAGCGCCTTTACCCGAACCCCGGGGAACAGGTCTGGCCAACCTCGATTCCCCAATCGCCCCCGAGCAGGCCGCCCAGCAACTGAGTGCACCCGCTGCACCGGTCGCCGGTACCACCACCGCCCAGGTTCGGGAGGTGAAGCCATGATTCGGACTTTCTTCGGCCTCGCTTTGGCCAGTGCGATGGGTTGCAGTGGCTTTCAGGTTATCGGACCGCTGGCCAAGCATTACGAGTCCGGTAAAACGGTGCTGCCCCCGTCCGCCCCAGCGGAACCGATCACCGTTCCCGCGGTCAAACCGACCCCACCGCTGAGTATCGTAACACCGGATGAAGTCGAGCGGGATCCGTATTTGGCGGCCCAAAAACTGACTACGGAGTTCGAGACGGACCGCGGCACCATCTCCAAGGCACCGGTGACCGCGGAAGTCTCCCGTTACAAGGGCGGGGTCAAGCAGCGCTGAGGCGGTTGTGTCGGGGAGGAGCCGTTGCGCGGTGTGGGGTAAAAAACCAAGACGGCGAAGCCACAGATGGCTTCGCCCCCGGTGCCGAATGACCTCAGGCTATTGGTCAGCGTCGGCGAATTCCTCGAGCCGTTCGGCGCGAGTGGGTTGCCGGAGCTTCAGCAAGCCCCGGGCCTCGATCTGCCGAATCCGTTCGCGGGTAATGCCGTACAGCCGGGCGACCTCGTCGAGGGTCCGCGGGGTTCCGTCGCGCAGCCCGAACCGCAATTCGATCACCTCCCGTTCCCGCGGGGCCAGGGAGCGGAGCACTTCGTGGATCCGCTCGCGGAGCAAGCGTTGATCCACGTGGGCCCCCGGGGTGGTAGTTTCCTCAGCGCTGAGGAAATCTTCCAAGGCCCGTTCGCCATCCCCGCCGATCGGATCATTGATGCTCACCGGGTGTCGGCCCACCACGCGCAAGCTCCGGGTGTCTTCCTCCTTCAGACCCAATGCGGAAGCAAGCTCGGCGTTGGTCGGTTCTCGGCCCGTGGCCGCTGCTAGCTCGCCCCGCATTCGCTCAATCTTGGCCATCATGCCAATCTGATGGCAGGGCACGCGGACCGTTCGCGCATGGTCGTGCAGCGCCCGGGTTATGCCCTGACGAATCCACCAGGTGGCATAGGTGCCGAACTTGAACTTCAGCCGCCATTCGTACTTGTCCACGGCTCGCATCAGGCCCCGATTGCCTTCCTGAATGAGGTCCGAGAACGGCAGCCCGCGATTGCGGTAATTTTTCGCAATGGACACCACCAGGCGAAGGTTGGCCTCCGCCAGTTCCTTGCGAACCCGATGGTAAGCCTGTCGGCGTTTGCGAAGCACCTTGATCCAGGCATACAGTTCCTCGAACGTCATGTTGATGCGGCCCATCGCCTCGCGCAAAACTTTGTCACTGCGGGCGCGATCCGCCGGGCCGCCCCCGCCGGAATGGGCCTTGACCAGATGGCGCAGCTCGTCGGCCACATCGTTCAGTTCGTCCACCCAGCGTTCCAGGAGTTCGGTCCGCGGTGACAACTCCAACGCCAGTTTGCGGCATTTCATGAGGCGCGCGAATCGGTCCCGTTGCCAGGCCGACAGCGAGCCGGGGTACTCATCCCGAATGCCGGCCGCGAAGACCTCCGCCTCGTAGGCCAACAGGGCTTTGAGCGTGGGCAAGTTCGATTCCAACCGAGCCACAATTTGGGCTCGGCTGAGGCGCAGATCTTCGGACGAATACACATCCACGTTTGGATCCAGCGGCGTTTGCGCTGCCGCGATCTGCTCGAACTTCTCCACTGTCCGCATCAGCACCCGCGGGCACAGCAGGGCTGCCGCACGGAAGCGATTGCGGAAGTGCTCCAACCGACGCGCCAACAGAATTTCCTCATCGCGGGTCAAAAGCGGGATGGCCCCCATTTGCCGCAGATACAATCCCAGGGCGTCGTCCGGTCCGCTGCTCAGGTCGCCCTCGTCCCGGTCCGCTACAGCTTCCGGTTCGTCGAACGGATTGGCTTCGGCATCCGGTTCCAGGGCGGTGTCGTCCTCCGAGCTGCTCTCCAGCTCGTCGGCCAGATCATCATCCAGATCGGTGAAATCTTCGGGATCCATGCCCAAATGATCACCCTCTTCCAAATGATGGAGGGTCGTCAGAAGCTCCTCGGGTCGATCGTCCCGGGTGTCGCGACTGGTTTCTTCACGAGGAATAATTCGGCTCATGTCCCATCCTATCCCGGACCAGGTGGCGTACCCGGTCCGTCCAGCGTGTCGTTGGTCACGAATCCATATCGGATCCTGTTACCACGGCGTAAGGCACCGTGGTTCCCATTCTGTTCGACTGATTTTTGGGATGTAACCTTCTGGACCGGTTCCGGGCGGTTCAGAAGGCGAGAACCTCAGGTTCACTTTTAGGCGGGGATGCTGTGATCCCGTACTGTTTCTGACGCAGAGCCCCGTCAATGGTTCGCCGACTCCCGTCAGAATTCCCTCAAGTCTGTAGCTATTATACCCGACTCTGGAAACCGAAGACGAGAAATGGTCGCTAAACTTTCGCTAGTTTTGCCAGGTCTGTACCCAGAAGATTGCGCGAAGTGTTGCTGTTGCTCAACTTTAACAGGATACTCGGCAATCTTTCACCGACCGACCGGGTCTGTTGCTGAGTCAGCTGGTGGTGATGGGTGCCCCTCCGCCGCTGTCAGACGAAATCGTTCAAAAGATCCGGAAAATCGTTGCAATCCGCGGATTCAGTTTTTAAGATCAGGGGTGAAATGGATTCAGCCCTTGTTTCGCCCTCAAGGCGTCCCATCGGATTATGGGACTTGAGAATCAACCAACTCCCAAACTTCTCCTGAATCCATTAAGCTCCGACTCAACCATTTGGATGCTCTGGCATCGATTGGTGTGTGGTGCCCTGACCGACTACCGAAGGAGCGCGATCATGAATGCCGTCCCGGCACCTGTTCAGGAACCGAGTTGCGTACTGACCTCCAGTCCACTGCCCCAACTCCGACGATTGGTCGTGACGGTCAATGACGGTGAAGTTGTCATCACGGGTCGAGTGACCAGTTACTACATGAAACAACTGGCCCAGGAAGCGATTCGTGGCACGCTGGGTGATCGCCGCTTGCTCAACAAAGTGGAAGTGTGTCCCAATTGATTGATTGGTCGGTGTGGCCGATCAATCGCGACTCAAATTTCCATGCCGTTTCCCGCTTCGGGCAATTGGGAAATCAACCCGTTGCCCCGTGCACCCCTTCGTGATGATGGGTGGTTCTCTTCCTAGAGCCAGCATTCTTGCCCGCGGACCCTCCCTGGCGTAGCAGGCGGCGTTCCTGGACAAGGAGCTGGCGTTTTCGTTCGATGCCGAATTCATAGCCGCGAAGCGAGCCGTCGCTACCCAGCACCCGGTGACAGGGAATCAGCACTGCCACGGGGTTTTGGGCACAGGCCCGGGCCACCGCCCGCGCGGCAGTGGGTTGACCAATGGCCTGGGCCACTTGTTGGTATGTCTGAGTCTGGCCCAGGGGAATAAGCTGAAGCTGCTCCCAGACCCGCCGTTGAAACACCGTCCCCGTTATGTCGAGTGGGAGGTTGACCACGCGAACGGTTCCCGCTAAATGGCCCAACAGTTTGGCCCGCCAGCCGGACAATCCCAAGTCATCTCGCCTCAGCTCAGCAGCCGGATAGTCCGTGCGTAATCGTTGCACCAACTCCGTGTCGGTATCGCCCAGGCTGACGGCGCAAATGCCTTGCCCGGTGGCCGCGAGCAGGACGCGGCCCAAGTCGCACGGGGCTGTGGTGTAGCGAATCGTTCGGGGGAAGCCAGTCGAGCGTTCCTCACCCGTGGGCATGTCACACTCCCCAAGTGACCGAACTGAAGGGCTAGCCGGGAGGAGCGAGCCACCTCCCCCGGCAGGGGCTGCTCGTTAGCGTGGCGCCGGGGAATCCTTGGGCGTGGTGGTGCCGACGGGATCCGGCCGGGGAGCGTTCACAATCACTTCCGGGGCGATGCGGACGGGCCGGTCGTACTTGGGCGATAGGTCCCGCAGGCACACAACCAGCCCATTATCGGCCGCCAGGTACACGCGATCCGATGCGGTGTTCACGATGTTGATGTTGAACTCGCTCAGGTCCAGTCCGGAGAGCGGGGCCGAGCGCTTGCGTGCCGGATCGGTGGCCCGCTTGGCATCGAAGACCAGAAACCGCCCTTGCCGATCACGGACGTAAAGGAACTCGTGATTGGCGGCAATCACCATGTCGGCCGTGGAATCGGTCCGCCACAGGAGTTCGCCATTGGCGCGATCGAGGCAGGTAATGCCGGAGTTGTCGCCTTGGGCGTAGATCAGCTTCTCGGTGACGAACGGCGTGCGGTTGTTGATGCCGCCGGTGGGGGTTCGCCAGAGAATGTTGGCCCCGCCAGCCAGGTTCCCCCCGCTGCCTTCGACCGCCACCAGATCGCCGGTCGCCAGGGGCACGTAGGCCGTCAAGCCCGCACGAGCCGGATAGGCCGAAATCGAGTCCGCCAATTTTTGCATCACTTCGATCGTTTTGTCCTTCTTGTTGAGTGCCGTCAGGATCTGATTGTCGGTGGCGACCCACACCCGGGTAGGCGTCAGGAACGGCTGGTAGAGAATGCGGCTAGTGAGGGCAAATTCCCAGCGCAAGGGGGGGGTGACGTTTCTGGGGCGCAGGTCGCTCAGCGCCAGCGCGGCAGCCACGGAAGGCGGAATCGTACTGATCGACGGCGTCTGCTGGATGTCGCGCTGAAAATCATTCCGCAGACGATAGGGTTGCCGCAGCGACGGAACCACGCTCAGCGAATAACTGCTCAGGCCGCGATCCAGTGTGTAGGGCGGGGTAATTCTCTCCAAGGTGGCCAGCGACGGTGAGCTGCTGCCCGTGTAGCCCCCACTGGGGATTTCCAGCATGCTGGTGCGCTTCGTGGGTTCGAAAACATCGGGTAGGTTGGTCCGATACATTCCCTGAGGGGCATAACGGCGCATCAAGTCGTCCACGGGGTTGACGGCCTTGGGATCGTTGACCGGCGGCTGATTCGGATCCACCGGGGCCGTGGGTGCCGCGGGTACGGGCAGAGGCCGGGGCAAGTTATACACCGCGACCCGGTGCGCCCCGCTGGTTCCACTGCGCATGCCCAGCACGCAGTAGACGCCGCTTTCATCCGCCGCCAGCCCCACGGTCGGCGGGCTCTCCAGATCCACGACAAATTCCGTGACCCCCGTATAGCGGTGGAAGGCGTAGAGCGTCGTCACGTTGGCGACGAACACCAGTTGCGAATTGGCAGCCACCGGGTAGCTGTTGGCATAGCCCCCATTGCCCAGTTGCGCCACCCATTGCAGACGCCCGGTGAGCGCGTCGCCGGCGATGAGGAGGCCCGTGCGCGTTTGCACGAAAATCTGGTCGTCGATCGTCTGAACGTGGGTCAAGGTGTCCCGACGCCCCTCAACCGGAATGTACGCGGTCCATTCGATTTTCAGGTTCAGTCGTTCCAGCGCGGCCTTGTCGGGAGGTGTCGCCCGGGAATAGACCCCCCGGACCTGAGCACGGCCAGACGCGGCGACGATCAGAACTGCAACAAGGGCAACTGCGGAGCGGTGCCACATGACGAACACTCCGGACTCACAGGTGGGCAGCTAGGAAGTAAGGACGCATGGCGACGTACTTGTAGTGTAACACCTCGGCAGCGGAAGTGTGAGCGCCGGAAAACTCGTGGGGGCGTCGCCGCAGGCGCACGCCTTGCCGGTGGCAGCGGTTGCGCCAGTGGAACGGGTTTGCCGCCATCGCATGAACAAGCCCGTATCTCCCGATCGGGTGCAGGATTTCTGCCCCTGAGCTTCTACAACATCGTCATGAATCCCATCGATCGATTGTTTCGTGAGCTGCGAGCCGCGGGGCGTAAGGCATTCCTGCCCTTCGTTCCGGCAGGCGATCCCGACCTGGCGTTCACCGCCGAGCTGGTACCGGCCGTCGCCGAAGCGGGGGCGGACCTCATTGAAGTGGGGATCCCCTTTTCGGATCCGATTGCGGATGGGCCGGTCATCCAGGCGTCGTACAGCCGGGCGCTGAGTCGCCACGTGAAGCTGGCCGATGTCTTCGCCACGATTGATGAAATCACGTCGCCCCCGGATTGGCGCACGCCGCTTGTAGCGATGGCTTCGTATTCGCTCATCTACAAGAAAGGCCCCACCGCGTTCATCCTGGCGGCGCAGGATGCTGGCTTCAACGGTGTCGTCGTGCCCGATTTGCCCGTGGAGGAGGCCGCCGACCTGGCCGTTGTCGCCCGCGATCTGGATTTCAAGCTGATCCTGCTGGTGACCCCGACCACCGCCCCCCGACGGGCCGAGCAAATTGTTCAGGCCTGCAGTGGGTTTGTTTATGTCGTGAGCGTGGTGGGCATCACGGGTGAGCGGGACCGATTGCCCAGCGGGTTGCGCGACCTCGTAAGCCGGCTTCGCGGGCTGACCGATTTACCCTTGTGTGTCGGGTTTGGGGTGAGCAAACCGGAGCAGGTGGCCGAACTGCGCGCGATGGCCGACGGGGTGATCGTGGGCAGTGCGCTGGTCAAGAAGCTGGAAGCCGCCACGACCAACCGGGCTGCCGCCCTGGATGACGTACGCCACCTGGTGCAAACGCTAAGCGGTGCTTTGCAGGGCTAAGCGAAGGACCAACCGCCGCGTTACCCGGTCGCAAACCACGGGGCGGGGGTTAGTGCTCCAGGTTCTTGATGATCTGGTCCGTGATCGTGGCGGTGGTCCCGGCGCCGCCCAGGTCGCGAGTCAGACCAACGCCATTGCGTAGCGTGGTGAGCACAGCCCGTTCGATGCGCTCGGCCGCCGTCCGTTGCCCCACGTAATCGAGCATCAGAACCGCGCTGCGAATGAGGGCAATCGGATTGGCCAGCCCCTGGCCGGCGATGTCCGGGGCGCTGCCGTGCACCGCTTCGAACACCGCGTACCGCGTTCCCAGGTTGGCCCCGGGGACCACCCCCAACCCGCCCACCAGCCCGGCCGCCAGGTCCGAAATCACATCGCCGAAGAGGTTCTCCATCACCAGTACGTCGAAATCCGACGGGTCGCGGGCCATCTCCAAGCAGACGTTGTCGATCGTTTTTTCCTCGAACTGAATAAAGGGGTAATCGTCGGCCACCGCCCGCGCGCATTCCAGGAACAGCCCGTCGGAAAGCCGCATCACGTCGGCCTTGTGGCAAAACGTGACGAGCCGGCGGCCCTTGGACCGGGCCAGTTCAAAGGCGAACCGCACGATGCGCTCCGCCGCCGGCCGGGTGATCAACCGCACGCTCTCCACCACACCCGGCACCACCTGATGTTCCAGCCCCGAATACAACCCCTCGGTGTTCTCCCGCACCACCACCAGATCGACTTTCTCATACGGCGTCTTCACCCCCGGCAAGGTGCGAACCGGGCGGACGCTGGCATACAGATCCAGCCCCTGCCGCAAGCGCACGTTGATCGAGCGGAAGCCCTTGCCCACCGGCGTGGTGCATGGGCCTTTGAGCGCCACCCGGTAGCGGCGGATCATCTCCAGGGTTTCTTCCGGTAACGGCTCGCCCAGTTGTTCGGCCGCGGGGATACCGGCCATACCCTTCACCCAATCCACCTTCACCCCAGTCGCCGCGATCACCCGGCACGCCGCCGCGGTGACTTCGGGGCCGATTCCGTCGCCTTCGATCAAGACAATTTGCATGGTGGATCCTCACGGGCTACCTCATCAACATGCCGACTGCATGGGAAAGCGGCAATGCCTCTCGGTGCCCGCCGGCCGTTTTCGCGTTACGGGACGTAACGTACTGGCTTGTGCGCTCGGCATTTGCGATCCGAGAATGTTATAATCGGGTAGACGAAAACCTGGTGTGGGAGCCGCCCATGGAACTCTGCGTTCGAGCTGTCTGCCCCCAATGTCGGTCCCGCTTGCGCATTCCGGTGGCCTGGGTGGGGCAGATGGTGCGGTGTACGAAGTGTCGCTCGGTGATGCGCTCGAAGGCTCGGCGGGCTCCGTCGGGTCCGCCGGGCACCCCTCCCGTCTATTACCCCCCGCCGGCGGCTCAACCGCTTCCGCTCGATCCCTTGCCGTTCCCCGCCCCCGCAGCGGCGATGCCCGCCTACCCCCAGCCTGTTCCGTACCCCCCTGCCGTCGGCCCGGGGTATCCGCAGCCGGTTCCCGTGGCCCCGTATCCCGGCTCGGTTCCGCCGGGCTATGCTCAACCGGTTCCGTACGGGGCTCCCGGCCCGCAGCCGTTTTCGCTATCGGATAACGAGTCAGCCGAGACCATGGCCACGGGCCGATCGTCCCGGCCGTATCGGCCCCCGGCGCAGCGGGGAAAATGGAAAGGGATTGTTGTCGGTGTGTTGCTTGTCGGTGGCATTCTGGCGGGCAGTGTGGTCGGCATCCGGTATGCGGATCAATGGCTGGATCGCTCGGATCAAGCCGCCCTGCCAGAACCGCAGGCCCCTGAAACGACCACTCAGCCCGTGAGCAATCCCAGCTCGCCCGTGGCTCGGGGTGCGTTCCCCCGGCGGATGTTGTTTATTCACATCACCAAGTACATGTTCCTCAACCCGCTGACGGGCACCTCGCCCAGCGGTGGCGATGTCACCAAGCCGGCCGCCCTGCGCATGGCCTACGAATGGCAGGTGCCCACTAGCAAGGAAAACAATCAGCTCTTCCTGCTCTCCGATACGGCTCCCTTGGCCGAACGAACGACGCCCTTCAAGAACGTCGTGATGGGCACCTACGACCAGTTCTTCACCACGAGCCGCGCCCAGGATCGGCTCATCGTGTACTTCGGCGGTCATGTCGTCGAGAAGGAGAATCAGGTCTTCCTGGCTCCCGTCGAAGGGGCACCCGACGATCTCGATTCTCTGATTCCTTTGGCCGACTTCTACGCTCGGTTGGGAGCCTGCTCGGCCCAGCAGAAAGTCGTGATCTGGGATGTTTGCCGGTTCAACCCGGCGCGGGGCAATCAGCGGCCGGGCAGCGAGCCGATGACCGAAACCCTCGCCCAGGCCCTGACCAGTGCTCCTCCGGGTGTCGAAGTGATTCTCACCTGCCGGCCCGGAGAAAATGCCCTGGAGTTCGACACGCCGCCTGATCTGGGTGGCCCCAAGGGTGGCACGAAGTTCAGCGGCAGCGCCTTCCTCGACGCCGTGCGCTATGTGGCCGAACGGACCCGCAACACCAAGCAGCCAAGCCAGACCGATCCCATTCCATTGGCCGATTGGGTTCCCGAAGTGGCCAAACGCACCGCCGAGATGGCCAGCGTGGGCCATGCCGGGGCGACTCAAACCGTCAGCGCCAGCGGTGCCCCCCGCGCCGGCCCATTGGTCTACAACCCGGAGGAGCCACCCGCCCGCCGCTTCGAACTGCCAGCACCGCCGCAGGGTATTCCCGCCGCCGAGATCGCCGCGCTGGAAAAGGAATTCACGGTACCGCCCATCAAACTCGACCTGACGGATTCCAGCCTCGCCGAGCTGCCCTTCCTGGCCGAGGTGATGAGCAAGTACCAGGCCGATGTGCCCCTCGACGAAATTGTCCGAGCACCGGATGCTTACCCCTTCCGGGTGAAGACCTGGAATGCGTTGGAAAAAGTCCGCAAACTGTGGAACGTCGTGCCGGGGGCCAAGGGCGGTCCGCAACTCCGCGACGATTTCCGGGCTCCGGTCAACGATGCCCTCAAGCGGGACATCAAACTGGAGCAACAATTCTGGGCCGACGGCATCGCCGAGCTGGAACTTCAAAACAGCTATCTCGAGGAAATCGCCGATTTGAAAGCGAAGGAACCCCTCCGCTGGCAAGCTCATTATGAGTATGCCCGGGCTGTGGTCAAAACCCGCTTGGCCTACATGATCGAATACAATAAAGTGCTGGGCGATGTACTCACCGAATCGCTGCCCGCCCTCGATCCCAAGCTCGATCACAATGCCTACAAACTCGTGTCCTCCGAAAAGATGAAAAGCAAAGGGGAATCGGTTAAGCTGGTCAAGCAAGCCCAGGAGGCTTACGATCGGCTCATGACCGACCACAAGGGCACACCGTGGGCCGTTCAGGCCAAACGCGATAAATCCTTCGCGCTGGGCCTGAGCTGGCAACCGATCCACAAGGACTGACACCCGCCGCATACGGACCTGTGAGGAACCCGCACGGGCGAGTCCTCTCCTGCCTGTTGGTGGAAATATGGCTAACCGAATCTCCACTGTTCGCCGAAGCAATTTGGTGCCACGATTCGGCAATCCGCTTATCGTCTTTTTGTTGGCGCTCGTAGGCGGGATACCTGCAACCGCGGCTCCCCCGGCCCCAGCGCCGCTCCAGCGAGCGGTCGACCAGAAGCGATCAGCCGAGTTGTTTCAGTCCCACGTTGCCCCGCTTCTGAAGGCACAGTGTCTGCGGTGCCACGGAGAGAAAAAGCTGGAAGGCGGTTTGGATCTTAGCACGCGGGCGAAGTTGCTCCAGGGTGGCGAGAGTGGGCCGGCGGTGGTGCCGGGATCGGCCGACACAAGCCTGCTCTATCGGCTGGTGGCTCATTTGGAGGAACCGCACATGCCCGCTGGGGGCCAGCAACTCCCAGCGGCCGATCTGGCCCGCTTCGCCGAGTGGATCAACTCGGGAGCCGTGTACTCCGCCCCGCTGAACGTGGCACCGCACTGGGCTTTCCAGCCGATCAAGCGGCCTCCCGTTCCCACCCTGCAACCCATGCCGGGGCAGGGCAGCCACCCCATCGATCAGTTCATCCGGGCCCGGCTCGCGGCGGTCGGGCTAACACCCAACCCGGAAGCGGATCGCCGCACCCTCATTCGCCGCCTGAAATTCGATTTGCTCGGCTTGCCACCCACTCCCGAAGAGGTGGACGAGTTCCTCGCCGACCGCTCGCTCGACGCCTATGAGAAGCTCGTGGAGCGGTATTTGGCCTCGCCGCAGTATGGGGAACGCTGGGCCCGCCACTGGCTCGATGTCGTTCGCTTTGCCGAGAGCAACGGGTTTGAAACCAATCAGCCCCGGCCCAACGCCTGGCCCTACCGGGACTGGGTGATCGAGAGCTTGAACGCCGACTTGCCGTACGACCAGTTCATTCGAGCGCAACTTGCGGGCGACACCCTCGGTGCCGACGCCGCCACCGGCTTTTTGGTGGCCGGCCCCTGGGATGCAGTGAAAAGCCCCGATCCGGTGCTCACGGCCCAGCAACGTTCCGATGAGTTGCACGACATGGTGAGCACAACTGGCAGCGCGTTTCTGGGCTTGACCATCGGCTGTGCCCGCTGCCATGCCCACAAATTCGATCCGGTTTCCCAGACCGATTATTACCGGCTCGTCGCGGTGTTTGCCGGGGTTCAACATGGTGAGCGAGAGTGGCGGCGGGGCGATTCGGCAAGCCGTGAGGCAGAGGCGCAACAGCTGCGCAAGCGTGTGGCCGCGCTGGAAGCCGTCCTGGCCGCCTGGGAACCCCGCGCGGACCCCGCCGCTACTCAGCCACGCCGCCTACCCGTGAAGGCCCATCGCAATATCGAGCGGTTCCTGCCAATCCAAGCCCGCTATGTTCGCTTTCTCATCCAGGAGACGAACCAATTGGAGCCGTGCCTCGACGAAGTGGAGGTGTTCACGACGGGGCCGGAGCCAGTCAACGTGGCCGTGGCGGCGCGCGGGGCCCGGGTTTCCTCGGCCGGCGATTACCCCCATGCCCCAGCGATTCACCGCTTGGCCTTCGTCAACGATGGTCGCTTTGGCAATTCCCGGAGTTGGATCTCGAACCAGATGGGCCGCGGGCGAATCGAAATCGAATTGCCTGGGGAATTCGCGATTGACCGGATCGTGTGGGCCCGCGACCGGGAGGAGAAGTTCACCGATCGGCTGGCCACCCGCTACCGGATCGACGTTTCCACCGATCGGCAGCGCTGGGTGGTGGTGGCGTCGTCCGACGACCGGCTGCCGTTCGGTTCGCAGGGGGTGGATACCCCGCCGGCGATCACGGGGTTTCACCGAATTTTCTGGCGGGCGACCAGCAAGCAAGTCGATGCGCTTCGCAAGGAGCTGATGGAGTTGAACCGGGTGCAACGGGTCTACGCCGGACGCTTCACCGTACCCGAACCGACGTTCCGCCTGCATCGGGGCGACCCCATGCAACGCCGCGAACCGGTCGGCCCGGGGGTGCTCGCCGAGATTGGCCCCCGGCTCGGCATTCCCGAGACAGCCGGCAATGCCGAGCGGCGCGCGGCTCTGGCCCGGTGGATCACGGATCCCGCCAACCCGCTGACCGCCCGGGTCATCGTCAACCGCCTCTGGCAGTACCACTTCGGCACCGGGATCGTGGACACGCCCAGCGACTTCGGCCGCAACGGCGGCACACCGACCCACCCCGAACTGCTCGATTGGCTCGCGGCCGAACTGATCAACCCCACGCCCAACCCCAGGCCAGTACCCGCCTGGAGCCTCAAGCACATCCACCGCTTGATTGTCACCTCCGCCACCTATCGCCAGTCCTCGGCGCTGACTCCCGAGGGCCTGGCCAAGGATGCCCAATCGCGGTTGCTCTGGCGCTATCCGTCGCGCCGAATCGAGGCCGAAGTGCTCCGCGATGCCGTGCTCTTCGTCGCGGGGCAGCTCGACCTTCGCCGCGGCGGACCGGGCTTCGATTTGTTCGAGCCGAACACGAATTACGTAAAGGTGTACACGCCCAAGCAAACCTTCGGCCCCGCGGAATTTCGCCGGATGATCTACCAGCAGAAACCGCGGATGCAACTGGATGACACCTTCGGGGTATTCGATTGCCCGGACGGCGGCCAAATCGCCCCGCGGCGGAACGTGTCCACCACACCGCTGCAAGCCCTCAATCTGCTCAATAGTCCGTTCTTGCTGCAACAGGCGGACTTTCTGGCCCAGCGAATCGAGCGGCAAGCGGGCGCTGCTGTGTCGGCGCAGGTGCGGCTGGCCTTCCGCCTGGTCTTCCAGCGTGCGCCTCAGGAGCGGGAACAGCAAGCGGCCGAGCAGCTCGTGCACCGCCATAACCTGGCCGCGCTTGCTCGCGCGCTGCTCAACGCGAACGAGTTTGTCTTCGTCGATTGATTGGATTATCGGCACCCCCCGGTTTGCATAAGGACCCCGGCACGATGACCCCGCACTTTCTCCTGGATCGGCGGCAGTTTCTCGATCACGCCGGCACTGGCCTGGGTAGCATCGCGTTGGCGGCGCTCCTGAGCGAACAGGGCTTGCTGGCCGATTCGCCCAAGCCGATTCGCCCGGCGATCGATCCGGCGGCCCCGCTGGCCCCGCGCCCGCCCCATTTTGCGGCCAAGGCCCGTCGGGTGTTGACGATCTTTTGTTCAGGGGCCGTCAGCCATGTCGATACCTTCGACTACAAACCCGAGCTGGTGAAATACCATGGCAAACCCTTGCCCGGCTCGGAGAAGCTGGTCACCTTCCAGGGGGAAAATGGCAATCTCGTTCAACCGATCTGGCCGTTCAAGCCGCGGGGTCAGTCCGGGAAAATGCTCTCGGCTCTTTTCCCCAAGTTGGCCGAACTGGCGGATGACCTGTGCTTTATCCATTCGATGACGGCGCGGAGCAACACGCACGGGCCGGCGGAGAATCAGATGAGCACGGGGTTCACGCTCGATGGGTTTCCCAGCGTGGGGGCCTGGGTCAGTTATGCTCTGGGGAGCGAGTGCCAGGATCTGCCGGCGTTCGTGGCCATCCCCGATCCGCGCGGGGTGCCCCAGGTCGGGCCGAACAACTGGGGAAGCGCGTTTTTGCCCGCCGTTTTCCAGGGCACGGCCTTCACCGCCGATAAACCCATTCCGCATTTGCACCGCCCCGCGCGCATCTCGGCTCAGGCCGATGCCGATACCCGCGACTTCCTGCAACTCCTGAACCGCGAGCACGCCCAGAGCCGACCCGCGGATACCGAACTGGCCGCACGCATCGCCAGCTACGAACTGGCCGCCAAGATGCAGCTACGAGCCACCGAGGTGGCCGACCTGTCCCGCGAGCCGAAGGCGATCCACGACGAATACGGCACCACCGACTCGAATACGATCAAGGCCGGCTTCGCTCGCAATTGCCTGCTGGCCCGTCGCTTGTTGGAACGCAATGTGCGCTTTGTGCAACTGTTCAACGGGGCCTACGCCATGGGCGAAGGGGTCGGCAACTGGGATGGCCACAAGACGATCCGATCCCAGTATGAGATCCACGCGCCCATTTTCGATCAGCCCTGTGCCGCCCTCCTGCGCGACTTGAAGCGTACCGGCTTGCTCACCGATACCCTTGTGGTGTGGGTGACCGAGTTTGGACGCATGCCCACGTTCCAAAAGGGTGCCAGCGGCCGTGATCACAACCCTAAGGGCTTTACAGTCTGGCTCGCCGGGGCCGGTGTCAAACGAGCGTACAGTTATGGAGCGACCGACGAATTTGGCTATCAGGCCGTGGACAAAGTCGCGACGATCTACGATCTGCACGCCACGATTCTGCACCTGCTTGGGCTGAACCACGAACGGCTTTCGTATTACCACAACGGCATCGAGCGCCGCCTGACGGATGTCCACGGTACAGTGATCCGCGACATTCTAGCCTGAATCCAGCTTGCGGCCCCGTCGGCAATGGGCTACTCAGCGGCGAACGCCAAAGACTTGCGTGAAGAACAGCACCCCGTCCTTGTCGGCCAGGACGCTAACCCCAATTTCGGTGTAGGTACTGCTCAGGATGTTCGCCCGGTGGCCGGGGGAGTTCATCCATCCATTCATCACATCCGCGGCGCTGGTGAAACCATAGGCGATATTTTCGCCAAAGGCGATGGCATTCGTCCAGTTATCCCACCCCGCAGCATCGAGCCGGTCCGACAGCAGGGGGCGAATCGTGCCATAGAGGATGTGCTGATGGCCGACGGATCGCCCGTATTGATTGCTGATCGTGATCATGTCCTGGGTGTGCAACATCGCCGCGCCGTTCAGTTGACGATTCACGGTTAAGGCCGGCAGGCCCGCGGCGGCCCGCTGCGCATTCACCAAGGCGATAATCTGCAACTCCATCGCCGTGTTGTTGTACGCCACGTTGGGGCTACCCTCTCGGAGGGTGTTGCTGCCCGAGGTGTCGATGAGCTGGTCGGTGCCGCTACCGCCCCACAGGATGTCGTTGCCCGCGCCGCCGACCAGAATATCGTTCCCGGAACCCCCGTAGAGTCGGTCGTCGCCACCCCGGCCATAAATGCGGTCGTTGCCGAAGCCCCCGTAAATCACGGACGGCTTCCCGGTCTGATCGTCGAGAACATCATCCCCCCCTTGCCCGCTGATGACGATGCGGTTGATCGTGCTGGCATCGAAGGAGCGGCCGCCGAACTGGATGGTATTCCCCGTCTGGGTCACGATGATGGTATCGTTACCGCTCGTGCCCACAATGGTAAGGACCCCATTGAACAAATTCACCGTCGTGGGGCAGTCCCGGCTCTCCAGAGCCTCGATGTGTAAACGGGTCGTCACTGGTTTCCCCTGAAGTCGAGGAGTTGCACGGCCAATCGTGTCACGTTTGACTATACCGTCGGCTCTCGAAATTACTACCGTGATCGGGTTGTCCGGCTCCAATCAGTGCTTCCCGATTCGGGCATCCTGGGTTATGACCCAGCGGCGCGGCGCCGGCTCCGGCACGGCCAGCGATGCCTCGAACCCCATGCGGGTGACTTCAAAGGTCAGCGGGTGGGTCGTTTTCAGCCCCAGGTCGGCAACCGTGGCGGCATAGCGCTGGTTCTTGGCATGGTAAGCCCGCTGGGCGTAGTAAGCCCGGTGGAGCAAGTCGCGAACGTCCCAATCGGGATCGCGGCGGAAGGACACGCTGCCCGGCTTCGCGGTGGTGAATTGCAGGTAACCCCAGCGCTCAGGGCGATGCATGTCGATGACCCCCTGCGGCGACCAGACCCAATTGTGCTCCGGGCGGTTCGGCACTTTGCGATACTGACCGTCGGCGATTTCGCTATCCCATTCCACCCGCGAGAAGTTGATACGCCACTGGTCGCCGTCTTTGGGCGGCATCGGCACCGCCGCTAGCTCGCGAAGCCCTTTCCAGGGCCACAGCAATTCCAGGGTCCAGCCCGTGTCGGTGTCTGTGGCCGTGTTCAGCGTGCCGTTCACCTTCACCGCCGTTTTCAGGCCCGTGATCTCCCAGGCCGTGATGGCCTTGCCCCCGTCCTTGTACGGCTTGGTTAGCAACAGGTCCCAGGTGGTGTTGAGTGCGTTCAACTCCAGCTCCCCATACAGATGATTATCTCCGTCAGGGTCGAGAAAGACTTCGAAATCGTTATCGTGGAAGATCACCGCATCATGCTCCCGCAGCGTCGCCCAGACATGCGGTTCCTCCAGCTCGGCCGCGATGTAAAGCCCCGTGTCGTCCCAGAGCAGTTTCACCCGCGTCTGGAGCCGCGGTTTGGGTTGGCGATCCCCTTCGATATCGACGAACGCATCCGACCACGGCGCAACGGCCCAGGCGGCGTCCGTCAGATCGCCATCGATCGTAAGGGCCGACGGTGCACGATAGCACACGTACCCCTTGGGATGCGGAAACGGTGCCAGCAGGTCCGTGTCGGCGGGTGGGGCTGCGGTGGCGAGCAGCGCGGCCACGGCCAGGGCTAGACCCAGGAGGGTAAGGTGCGTTTGCATGCGCGTGATCCGATCCGATACTGCCTGGGGACTTCGACACCGGCCACGAAGCGGACCGCCGTTGGTCTCCATCGCCAACACCTCGCCTCTTTGCACCCGAAGACGCGGCTCCTTGCGCCAATCGAACGCGGACTTCCAAGCTTCCGCACGGCTGATGCGTGGCACCGTGGTGCTCCCCGGATTGCAACCGCACCCCCGGCGGTCGTTGTTCACTAGCATCTGCCCCATCGCCGCTTCGGACCGTGGGTCAGTGTGCTACCCCCCTCAACTTACTCCGCCCCCCGGACGCGCTCACCTCGCAATCGCAAAAAATTTCGGAAATCCCGGTTGACAACGGTTCCACTCCCAGCATATTATACATATGAACACTATACGGCGGCCGGTCGTTGGTGCGACCGGTTTGCGCCGAGAGCCGCTTCCCGAGCACGACGGCATGCAGTCGCGCGGCACGGCTCGAACCGTTCCAACCCATGAGGCCCCCGCGCCGGGGCCGATACTCGCCTGCTCGCTGACCAAGCTTGTGGAGCGGCGGGCCACGATTGTGAAAGGAGCGACCATGGTCCAAGCTGGGAAATCCACTCTTGCAGGTGATTTCCGGCCAGACGTGCCCCACGACTGTGCAGCGACCCGAACAACGGCTCCTCGTGGAGCGTTCCCTCAGAGAAGCGTTCGGTGGCCGATGCCACCAAGCGCCCGGTGGGTTTTCGATGGCCGCGATTGGCCTTGCCTCTGGCAAGCGACGGTTCGGATTTGGACAATGACGTTCTCCCTGTGAGCCATGCCATGAAAATTGCACGAATTGAAACACATGTATGCCATGCCCGAATGCGGAATTGGGTCTTCGTCAAGGTACTGACCGACCAGGACGGCCTGTTCGGCTGGGGCGAGGCCACGCTCGAATGGCATACGCGGGCCGTGGTCGGGGCCATTGAGGATCTCACTCCGCTACTTATCGGTGAGGACCCCACACGGATCGAACATCTCTGGCAGATGATGTATCGGCAGCACTTCTGGCATGGGCACGGCATCGTTCGAGCCACGGCCATCGCCGGCATCGATATTGCCTTGTGGGACATCCTCGGCAAGGTCTGCGGTGTGCCCTGTTCCAAGCTTTGGGGTGGTCCGGTGCGCGATTATGTTCGGACCTACTGCCATCTGGGCGGCGGCCGAATGGAAGACTTTTACGAGACGGCCAGCGAGGACGCGCAGCGGTTCGCCGATCTGGCCCGGCAGGCCGTGGCCGACGGATTCACCGCGTTCAAGAGCATGGCGGTTCCGCCGACGCTGCCGCTGGACGGTTTGAAGCCCCTCCGCGCCGCCGAGGCGTGTGTGGCCGCGATGCGGGAAGCTGTGGGCGAGGCAATCGACATCATGGTAGACTGCCACGCCCGGCCGTCGCCGGCGATGGGGCTGCAATTCGCCAAGGCCCTCGAACCCTACGGGCTGTACTTCCTCGAAGAACCGTGCTGGCCCGAGAGCGTGGATGGGTTGGCCCAGATTAACCGGGCTGTGCGTACCCCCATTGCCACTGGTGAGCGGGTGTCGAACCTGGCGGCGTTCCGCGATCTGTTCAATGCCCGGGCCTGTGAGGTGTGCCAGCTGGACATCACCCATTGCGGCGGCTTATCGGAAGCGCGACGAATTGCGGCGCTGGCCGAAGCGCACCGCATCGCGCTGGCTCCGCACAACCCCCAGGGGCCGGTCAGCACGGCGGCGAGCCTGGAGTTCGGGTTCAGCCAGCCCAGTTATGTCATCTGTGAAACGGTTCATGCCGATGTGCCCTGGCGGCAGGATGTGGTCCAAGAAGGCTTCACGGTGGAGAAGGCCGGGCGGATCGTGCGACCCAACACCCGGCCGGGCCTTGGTATCACCATCAATGAAGCTGAGGTCAAGAAACACCCCTTCCAGCAAGAGTTGCCCCAACGGGTCTTCTACCCGGATGGGAGCGTGGGGGATTGGTAAGGCTTACGATCGGCGTTCATGAGCGGGCCTGTTGCGTGAGGGCAACCCGCTCGTGCTGGTCCCAAATGAGGAGATGGCCATGCCCAAGTCGCTTCGCGGTGTTCTCGCGATTGTTCACACTCCGTTCACCGATACTGACGAGATCGATTTCCCCACTCTGAGGCAGAGCGTGGATTGGGCGTTTGATGTCGGGGCCAACGGTCTGGGCACCGGCATGGTTTCCGAGACGATGAAGCTGACCAGTGACGAGCGGGTGTCCCTGACGCAAATGCTGGTTGAGTTTGGCCGTGGGCGCGGGCCGGTCTTTGCCGCGGTGGGTGCCGAGAGCACCAAACAGGCTCTTGGCTTTGCCACGGCAGCGGAGAAAGCGGGATGTGATGCCGTCATGGCCGTGCCGCCGCTGACGGGCCGGCTGAGCGAGTCGCAACTGGTTGATCACTTCCGCGCCCTGGCCGAGGGAATTGCCTTACCACTGATCGTGCAGGATGCCTCGGGCTACGTGGGACAGACGATTCCGGTATCGGTGTGTGTGCAGCTGCTGGAGCGGTATGGGCCGGGCAAGGTGCTGTTCAAGCCGGAGGCCGCGCCCAACGGGCCGACGCTTTCTGCCCTGCGCGATGCCACCGGCGGGCAAGCGGCTCTGTTCGAGGGTTCCGGCGGCATTTTCCTCATTGACAGTTATCGGCGCGGCATCGCCGGCACCATGCCGGGAATGGATCTGCTCGACGGCGTGGTGGCGATCTGGCAGGCGCTGGAGCGCGGCGACGAGGAAACCGCTTACCGGGTGGCGTTCCCGCTGGGGGCGATCGTGGCCCTGCAACTGCAAGCGGGTCTGGATGGTTTTCTGGCGATTGAGAAGCACTTGATGCACCGCCGCGGGCTGTTCGCCACGGTGCGCCGCCGACGGCCCTATGGTTGGGAGCTGGACGGGGAAACAGCAGCGGAAGTCGATCGATTATTCCTGCGGATGCAAGCCGCGCTCCGCTCCCAATAGCTAGGGGAGTCATCGATGCAATACATTCTTCTGACGTTTCTATGCGCGATTACGCTCATTGCCTACGTTCAACGGTCGGCGATGAACGGAGCCACCAAGGCCATCGAGAATGACCTGCAGCTTAGCTCACAAGATTTAGGTTGGGTGATGAGTGGCTGGTACTTGCTGTATTCCCTCGTTCAGTTACCCGGTGGCTGGGTCGCGGATCGACTGGGTAGCAAGCCCGCGCTCATCCTGTTCGCGGTATCGTGGTCGGTACTCACGGGCCTGGCGGGGTTGGCCAGCGGTTTCCCCAGTCTCGTGCTGCTCTGGGCGCTCATGGGTGCAGCCCAGGCGGGTATCTTCCCCTGCTGTACCAAGGCGATCGGGGCGGCGTTCCCCCCCGCTCAGCAAGCATTCGCCTCGGGAGCGTTGGCTTGCAGTATGGCATTGGGCGGTGCGTTGGCCCCCGCCATGACGGGCCAACTGCTACGCACGTTGAGCTGGCAAGCGATCTTCGCTCTCTATGCGGCTCCGGGTTTGATCTGGGCGATTCTCTTTGCGCGAACCTTCCAGAATCCTGATACCATCCCAGCGCAATCATCGGGAGCCAAAGGGGATCCACCGAGGGTTGCAAGCGATCTGCACGAACCCATCCGGTGGACCAAACTGGTCACCGATCCGCAGATGCTGCTGCTGTGCTTTCAGCAGTTTCTCCGAGCCGGGGCGATGGTCTTCTTTTACACCTGGTTTGCTCGATTCCTTCAGGAAACGCGGGGATTGAGTGAACAGCAGGCGGGCTCACTGGCCTTCTGGCCCCCGTTTGCCGGTGCGCTGGGTGGGTTGTCGGGGGGGCTTCTTTCGGATTGGCTGTTGCGACGTACGGGTCATCCGCGTCTGGCTCGTCAGGGGATGACGTTCGTCGCGCTGTGTAGCTGTACCGGTCTGGCGGCAGCGACCTATTTTGTGGCGGATCCGTACCTGGCGGTGCTGTTGATCAGCTTGGGTGCGTTTTGCGGTATGGCTAGTGGAGTCAGTGCCTATGCTTTGGCGATTGCCTACGGGGGGAAGCAAGTGGCCACGGTCTTTGCCACCATGAATATGAGCGGCAATTTCGGTGCGACGCTGTTTCCCTCACTCGTGGCTGTGTTGGTCATCCATACAGGTAACTGGAATTCGGCACTGATGGTGTTTGTAGGTTTGTTTGCTGCGGCGGCACTTTGCTGGTTGTTCCTAAACCCGCAAGATACGCTCTTCCAAGAGCCGCTCCTGAACTCAGAGCAAATCCGGTACGGCGGGGGCTAGAGACCACATGATGACTCGCATCGATACCCCACAGACGCGTTGTCGGGTGGGATTTGCCCGAACAGATATCACACCACCGGTCGGTATCTACCACCGTATGTGGGGAGCCGCGCTGCACGATCGCTCGACCGGCGTCCATCGCCCCCTGACGGCGACTGCGCTGTGGCTGGAATCCCTCGACAATCGCAACCATAAACTCATTCTGGGGCTGGATCATTGTTTGTTACCCAAAGACGAGTGTGACAGGCTTCGCATGGCGATAGGCCGCCGATTGAACATCGCCGCGGAAAGTGTCTTTGTGTGTCTATCCCATACCCATGGTTCAGCGTGGATGGCACGGTCCCGCTCTCACTATCCCGGTGGCGAATTGATCGGCCCGTATTTGGATGAACTGGCTAATCGCAGCGAGGCAGCGGCCCTCGCTGCGGTCAACACAGCCACAGTGGCAACGCTTCTATACGGGACATGCAAATGCGGGTTGGCGGCCCATCGCGACTTCTGGGATGCCCAAGCTCAGCAATTCGTCTGTGGTTTCAATCCTTCGGGTGCGGCAGATGAAACCGTGTTGGTAATTAAAGCGGTGACGGACGAGGGGCGCATTCTGGGCACCGTGGTGAATTATGCCTGTCATCCGACCACGCTGGCGTGGGAGAACACGCTGATCAGTCCGGATTATGTCGGCGCCATGCGTGAAGTTGTGGAGCAACACACGGGTGCGCCTTGCCTATTCCTCCAAGCTGCTTCGGGCGATCTGGGGCCGCGCGAAGGCTATGTGGGCGACGTCGCGGTGGCAGATCGTAACGGTCGGCAATTGGGCTTCAGTGCCCTCTCGGGTTTGGAAGCATTACCGGCACCGGGCACTTACTTCGCCTACACGGGTCCGGTCCTGTCGGGGGCGGTTTTGGGCACCTGGAAACATTTCCCGCTGGAAACCGAGCGGATAGTGCAGTCGCAAATCTGGCAACGCCGGGATCTGGTGGTCCGGCTGCCGTACCGGTTGGAGTTGCCAACCCCCGAGGCGACCCGGACGGAACTGCTTCGCTGGCAAGAGGAGGAAGCAGCGGCCCACACCGCCGGAGATACCGCGCGCCTCTCTGAAGCACGAGCTCGATCGGAGCAGATGGTCCGTCAGCTCGCCCGACTCGATTCATTACCCGAGGGATCTGTCTACCCCTTGCTGGTCACCGTTTCGCGGCTTGGCGGTGCGATATGGATTTTCACCCCCGGTGAGCTGTACCAGAAATTTCAGCAGACCCTTCGGAATCGATTCCCCACAACCGCTTTGGTCATTGGGACGATCACTAATGATTGGCAACCCGGTTATATCCCGGCGGTAGAAAGCTATGGTTACGGGATTTACCAAGAAACAATCGCGGCGGTTGCTCCCGGGAGTTTAGAAGTTCTCATCGAAGTTGTCAGCCGTGAGTTACAGCAATTATCAGCTCTCGAGAGTTGAGGATCAACGCTTCCGATTGAAGGCCTGGGAGGGCCTTACAAGCCATTCCGATCGCGTTCGCGGCTCATGTCGGCGTGAATGCGTCGGCGAACCAGATATTCGTCAGCATCGAGCCACTGACGCCCGGCTGGCCCCAATGCGAACTCCGCGCTGGTCAGCGCAAGGATCACATCCTCAACCAGATTCAGGTGAAAGCGAGAATAATATTGTGCGGTTGTCCAGGTATTAGTGATGCGGTTTTTGTCCATCTTGTTGAAGAGTTCGGTGATCTTAAACAAGGCATCGTCCGCCGGCAGTTGAGCGGATGCCGCCACGTAGGCCCGGGCCAGTTCGGTGTAATCCTTGGACGGAATCGTCATAGCATTGGGGTTAAGCAATTCGTTGCGGCCTTCGTCGAGGATGGGTTTGGCTTTGTCCGAACATCCAAAGCTAAGCCAACCCGCTGCTAGTCGAAGTTGGGTTTGGAGGATGGCCGCCCAGGTTTCCGGCTTGGTGGTGTGTTTGCGCTTCAACTCAGCAGTAGTTGCTCCACGGAGTGCCTCGACATGTAGACGACTCAGGAGCCGATCAATTTCGTCCCGCATCCCAAGCCGTTTCAGACTTCGGAAACACTGCCCTGCCACGATGTTGATCAGCGTGTAGCGGGTCTCATCGGATTTTCGGTGAACTAGATCGACAAAGCTATCCACTAATAATTTGACCAGCTCACCCCGATCGTAGTGACCAGCTAAAAATAACGCCCGATCCAGTAACGCCCCTTGTTTACGAAGTGATTCCAACGGTTCAGATCCCGTATTCCCAGCGATTTCTGCTAGCGTTTGGGGCACCAGTTGGAGCAGTTCGACGGTAAATGCCTCCCCCACACGCGGCGCAAGGGGCAACGCTTCGTGTAAGAGCAGGAATTGCACTTCTTTAAGGGGTCGAGTCGGGATACCCGCGCGGTGCAATTTACGAATGCGATCGGCGAGTTTATTCGGATCCCGGAGGGTCGGGAGTTCGGCCAGTTCTTTGCGGAGTGGATCCTGGCCTTTAGTCCATTCCGAATAGGGGTCAAATTTTTCATGTGGTTCGAGAATCTGCGATTGGTCCCGCATCCGCGAGATTACGTAATGAGTCAGTGTTGATGGGTTGTTTGGCGTCGACTTGCTTCGCTGTTGGATTTCGTCCAGTTCTTCGATCAATTCGGGTGCCAATTGGCCCGAATGGGGCTTGCCAGCGAGGGCTTGATCGACCCGGTACTTGAAAGCCTTGAACAGAAAATTGGAAATGACAGCTGCAATGACCTTGGGCTCGTCCTGTTGACTGCGCACAGCGGGAATGGGTACTTCCATGAGCTTACGTGCCGCTTCGACTAGTTTCTTGGCCTCAGTCGTTTCGCCCAGCTTGCTGAGAGCGAAGGCAAAAAAGAGGTCAACAAACGGCAAATTCTGTGGGATATGTTCAGTCCATTTGCGAACCGCATTGTGCAGTTCGATGGCCTTGTCCCGTACCGCTCGTAAGCGTTCCGATTCTTGATGACCCGCATACCGTAGAAAACTCGGCAAATCCCGCTCGGCTTGCAAACCCTGTTCGAGTAACCGTTGCAGAAGTCGGTCACGAACACGGGCCAGCCCGAGGACATCGGAACCGGATAACTGAGCAAGTAAATAGGCCGCTAACCAAACGGCGCGCACCGGTAAACTGGCCTCGTGCTTCTCCAAATAGGTACGCACCGCTGGCAAGCGGTGGAACAGCCAGGATGGAACGGAAGGTTTCGTTCCGAGGTAGAGGAACGCAACAACGACTCGAAGAGGATCTTCCAGGGAACCGCTTCTGGCCAGGAGTGAGTCGAAATCGTCAGCCTTGAAGCCTACCTTTGCCTCAGGTAACTCACATTGAAACCATTGCCCCAACCAGTCGGCGGGCATGGGGTCGGTTTCCCATAAGGCGTTCACCCAGCAGATCGCCGCTTCGGTAGGTTGACCGACACCGGCGTTCGCGATTGCCAGTTGTGGCCATAGTGCCAGCCGCTCGGGGGCATCCAGTCCACCGGACACCGCCAGGAATTGCTTCTCCAATTGCTCGCGTTTAAGTATCCATTCGCTCTTCGGTTTAGGAATCTCAGAGTCGGGGAGAAACTTGGTGGTCTCCGTTGGCTTGGATGCCGTCTTGGACTTTGAACCAGACTTGGGCTGAGGAATCGAGCCTTTGAGGTTTTGTGTTTCCCTCTCCTCCTTTGTCCGTGGCTCTTTATCGCCACGATCAGGTTTGTTCTTTGGGCCACCTGAGTCTTTGTCCGTGCAGATAAAGTTCTCAAACTCGAATCGCGTCGACTCAATCCAGCTCGTTAGGGGTTGATGCTCTGCTTCGATTACATAATCGACCCAATTCTCCAGCGAACGGAACTCACTATCGGGAAGAGACTCCGGCGTAAAATGGCCATTCTCCTGTGGGAAAAGCCAAACCACCTGATTGGGGTCGTCAGCCAGAAGCCTACGAATAGCGTCCCGGCGGAGTGTAGGATGTAGACGCTGCCCCAGGGGAATAAACAAATTCGGTAGTTTCCAGAAGGGCTTGAAGGCAACTACTCCCTCGAGTGGTAGGGCGGGGGGAGCGAACTTCGATGGGCGCGTTCGAAGAATGACGACTTTGTTCCCCGTGGCATCCTCTGCCACGGCAAACATCAGTCGGGAAATGAGCCTCTCGTCGGAGTCCCGAACGAGGGTGTCTAATTGAGTCAATCCATTGTGGCGAAGTACCCACAGTTCGGGAACGTCCGCCGCGTTCCCTGCTGTCAGTCGTAAAGGAACAGTCAGTTTCTGTGGAGTTGGAGCAGCACTCCATGCAATCGGCGTTTGTGACAAGTTGAATTGCAGGATGTCATAAACATCCTGGAAGGGTTCTTCATTCAGGAAAAGCCATTCACGGGGATTGCGAATGAGAAGCAATTGTGTGTCAGCGACCCGAATTTGGTTGGCCAAGGGATGGAAATAACCAATTTCTACCCACAGCCGTGGACCTCGTTCCAGGTAAGCACGCACATCACCCCGGGCTCCAGCAGCTGAGCGGTCCAAAGCACGCAAGAGTGTGTAATATGGTGGACCAATCACTCGCAGGAGGATTCTCTCCGAGGTTGTGTGTTCAAATAGGCTAGCTTGGGTCGGGCTTTGTTCGGGGACGACAAACCACCGGAAACTTTGCCGATCGTTACCCAAACGCAGCATCTCGGTGACCAACGTGGGGAGGGCCACGATGTCGCTCAGTTCAAACAGAACCGGAGTTTGATTGGTAATGCTTGGTGTGCCTGGCTCTCGGACCAAGGGTAAAATCTGAGGCCAACAATTGACCTGAGTGAGCGTTGTGTGGGCATGACGCCGTGAGCCTTTTACCCCAATCTTGTCGAGATTTTTCGTAACCGACCGGGGGAGTATGCTTGGCGGTTCAAGATAAAGGCGGCCGTGTTCATCCGAACTAAAAAAGCAGGGAGCCAGTGTAATCTCCGGTGGGACGATACTGCTCGTAATCGCCAGACGGAGAGTGTCCAGATTGGGGAAGAGAAGAATCATAATTGATTAGGTGAGTGGATCGGAGTCGAACCGATAGCACCGGTGCTGCGAATAGTCGAAGCGAGCCGATCACCCTTTGTGGCCGGCTTTGTGTTTCTGCGGTTCGTTTGGCGTGGCCACTGGATCCTGAGGCTGCTCTTCTGGTTCCCGTTCCACAATGACTTCGCCAAAATCCTCGGGCTTAAGGCCAGTCAATTTCTCAACCAATTGTCGATGTAACTGCTCGTGTTCGAGGGGCAGTGTATCTGGCTCCGAATCGAGTTTGACGATGATGTTCTGCTTGCCGGTGTTGGGGTCACGGCGCAACATGATGGTCATTTCAGCCATTTGGGGTGAAACTCCAGTTTTGTTCAGGGGTTGATTGCAGTTCAGTCGTGAGCATGTTTCGACCCGATCATTTGACTCTTTCTTCCCTGAGGGGCAGCAACCGCCTCAGGAGTCTTACATTCAGTTTGGTGAACCGGTTGAGCATCACCCAAATCGTTGGGATAACGACCTCGCAAGTCCTCAATGATGTGCTTGACGCGGTCTCCTTCAATCGTCTTTTTTTCGAGTAGTTCATCACGAATGGCAATCAAGTCAGCTTTGTGGTTCGTGAGGATCTCGGCGGCCTTCGCCTGGCACTCCAGTATGATTGTGTTCACTTGTCGATCGATCGCTTCTGCCATGGTGCCCGATAAAATGGCTCGTTTGCCGTCGTGGTCGCGGAACGTTCGCAGTGGGGCAGCAATATTCGACATCCCACAGGCTTCGACAAAAAGTTCGGCCAACTCGCTGGCTCGCGACAGGTCCGATTTCGGATCACCAAACGCACTGGCACCGGTCGAGATATCGCCCAGGAGCAGCCGTTCGGCTTCAATGCCGCCGTAGAGAACGGTAAGAATGTCGAGCAATTCATTGCGGCTGTAGCCAATTTTGCGCTTATCGTGTTTGAACTGTGTGAAAAACGGAGCCCAAGGCATATCGCTTTGAATGGTGACCTTCTCTGGCGGGGCGTGATGGGGACAAAAGATCGCGCAAAGGAAGTGACCCGCCTCGTGCGTTGCCACCATAAGCGCATCTTTTTCATTCAGTTCAAACTTCTCATCGAACTCGGTCAGGCCACGCTCGATCAGTTTGGGAGTGGTCGCGTCATGGATGTTTTCGCGGATACGAAGCCGTGCTATGGCACGACATAAGGCGTTGAGATGGTCTCCGCTAAAAGCGGTTCCCGTGGAAGTCATGTAGTTTTCACCCGTTCGCCGCACGGCATATTCTAATGCTTCCTCCGTGAACTGTAACCGCATCTTTTGGTCGTAAATCTTAAGGATCTCGCGTCGGTCGGTTTCATCAGGGTAGGGGATATGAATGTGAAACTCGAACCGGCCGGGACGGAGTAGCGCCGGATCCAGCGATTCGACAAAGTTGGTAGTGCCGACCACGAAGACCAATTCGTCTTTGTGGAACCCATCCATCTCTGTTAACAACTGGTTGACCATCGAATGCTCAACACCACTGCCGGTGTATGTACCCCGCGCTGTGGCGAACGAGTCCAGTTCATCGAAAACAATGATCGACGGTGCCGATTGCCGGGCCTTATGGAAGATCTGTCGAAGATTTTCCTCGGACTCACCCACCCATTTACTCTTCAATTCTGGACCGGAAACAATCGTAATGGCAGCGCCGATACTGGCCGCCATGGCCTTGGCAAAAAATGTTTTGCCGGTGCCCGGTGGGCCCCAGAAAATCATCCCCCGCGGGATCAATTCTTCCAAGCGGGCAATTTCCTCCGCATTGGTTGCCTGATCGCGCTTGGCTAATGTGTCGAGTATCTCGGCTTTGAGTTTGGTTTTGACCTTGGCATAGCCGCCGATGTCCTTCTCTAGATCAACTGAAGGGATCTCCATTTGACCGCTCAGCGTCGCCTGGCGGACTTGGGCATAGGCTCGTTTGGGATCGGCAGGGTAGTCCTCACCATCGAGCGTCGATAGTAATCGACGAAGGCGAACCGCATTCACACCGGATACATACTTGTAGAGTTGCCAGGGCGAAAAGTTGCGGCCAAACTTGCGGCTTTCTTTTTGGGTAATCAAATACCGCAAGCGGTTCCGCGGAATTCCCAGGATGCTGGACCAGTAGGGAAACAGGTTCTCGATGACCTTGGGAAGCGGGAACGAGGGATCTTTAAAGCCCAGCCAAACAAGTTCGGGATTTTCATAAAGAAGTGGAATGACTTCACGTGCCTCCCCAGTCAGGCCCCCTTGACTTGTGGTCAACAAGTCGAGATGAGGTAGCACAACTACTCGGCGTTCGACTGCACCGCGAACAGCGTCCCGCAGCTGAGCGATCATGGTCCCGATCAGGCCCATGGGCATAGTTCCCTGCTGCGGGTTTTGTTGACGGCCATCAAGGTAGATACATTGAAGCTTCGCGTCGCGTAGCCGGTTGCGAATGTTCATGTACAGGTAGGGTGCCAGTTCCTTGTCGCACTCTACCAGGACTGGTAAGCCCCGGATCAGGTTATTCGCCACATCTGCAAGCTCGGTTGTATACGCTGCCTCTACCGCTTGCTCTGTGGTTAGTGACGCTGGAAGATCTTTCTCGGCTACTGTGATGGACATCGTGTACTCTGCCCTGTTATACGGTCCCACCTATCCGAGTCGGGACAATAACTCCGCCTGAAATCAGGCACGGGTTTGGCTCCATCAAACCTCGACTTTAATGGTCAAAGAACCACTTTCGGCGTCCTCACTGATTTCTTTCACTGTGCCCATTTGTTGTGCCTTTTGCTTGAGCGCATCCCGAGTAACTTGGTTGACCACCTCGGATATTTCGGGTTGCAGTTCCTGCAAATGCTTTTCGAGTGCTTCGGTAGCCTTACCTTGGAGGCGGTTTTGCTCTTGCTCGAATTTCTTGTCCAGGTCTGCCTTGAGTTGATCCTTGACTCGTTGTCGCAAACTCCGCTCACTGGGTCCGACATCGTTGAATCCCGTGGCATCGCGGCGGACTTCCTGGCTGACGGTCTCTTCGGTTTCGGCTTTGACGCTAACTTCACCGCTGCACGGATCAACCTTCACCGTCAATTCGCCATCTTTGCGAATTAAGTTTCCATCGGGTTGTTCCTCGAAACCGCGTTTTTTCAGCTCCTCTCGAAGCAACGTGGCCATGTCCTCCGGGGGAAGTATCTCGAGTATTTCCAATTGAGTGCAGATCTCGTCATCGGCTTTTAGACGCCGGGTGTCGGATTCCTTCACCGTGATTCGATAGGCGCGGCTCATAGGTACTCCTGAGGTTGAGAGCGAGCATTTTTCGTTCGAACAAAGATAGGTTCACGGTTCATCCAGTGCTGCCCTCCGGGTGATCGTCGTGGGCTGTCTCACCGCGATCGGCCGACTGTGCGCGAAGCGTGGCACCTCCTAAGGGTTCCAGCATTTGAATAACAGCCCGTGCCCGACTGACAATCAAATCGCCGTGAAGTGCTTCCCACTCCGCTTTCCACATCTGGGTTGCCTGATAGTCGTCGTCGAAGTAGCCAACGGTTCGTGCGTGATTTTGCCAGGCTTCCAACACCTCCATCTGTCGTGGAACAGCCAAGGCAGCGCGTTGAGTTTCGAGACGGTCCGCAAGCCGCAGTGGGCCACTACCTTGTAACCCGCTTGTCCAAAAAGCAGGTGTGAGATCGGTGCTCAGCAAGGTCGCATTGGTTCGGAGAACAAACCGGGCCAAATCAGGGCGTTTCGCCCGGCCCGCGGCCTCCAAAAACGTGCGAAGTGCCACGAACTCCGCGTGCCCTTGCTGACGCAGCTTCTTCCATTCACCAACCTGTCCTTTCTTGCGTTCCGACTGCAGCCAGCGCTCGGTCAGGTAACACTGTAGACATTCGAGTATCGCCGCACGGACTCCCTCGAATAATGGAGTGAAGTTTGGTGCTTCAAAGTTGTCATTCCCGACGAGGTCACCGGGAAAGCACACCCAGCAAAAGGGATTCAGCCGGAACGCTTCTTTCTTACGCAAACTGGCCAGGAGGTCGGGGTCAAAGCGGATGGAATTCAACACTAACCAGAAGAACAGTTCATCAGCAGCAGTGAGTTGATTGGCAGTTGTATCCCAAGGGGTTTTCGTTTCGTGTACCTTTTCAGCTGTAGCCCAAATGAGAAACTCTAGCACGGCACGCGAGAACACGAGCGTACGTTCATTGAGCGGAATGCGATCCCAGACTCGCCCAGCTATTGGGTGCCCATTGCGGAGGTAACGATCGTTTCGCCACCCCCCCTGACGGACCAGGAAGAGAATACAACCCTTGGCGAGCGTGTCCTGAACCAATTCTACTGCACTGAGGCTCAAGCACTCGGGCCGTGGGAGTGATTCGCGGAGTAAACGAACGGCTTGTTCGGCCGGGAAATGGCCCACAAAGAATCGCAGGATCCGCAGCAGGTTGAATTCGAACTTGGATACCTGCCGCGGTCCATCTGAGTCGGGGAAACGCGCGGGCGGGGCAGCGATGCGGGTCATTGGGTTTCGGTTCCTGGCTGTGTCCGGGTTGGCTCGGCTAGTGGTTTTTTCCGTTTCCAACCCTTCCACAAGCCTACCGCATGAGCGGCCGGAAAACCATTGACGGTGATCTCACGGCCGACAACACGAATTTCCAAAGTATTTTTTTGTCGCCATTGTTCGTCGTACGAGTAACGGTTCGTCAGAAAATGGATGCCCTGGTTAGTGGAGCCGATCCAACGGCGTAAATGATCCGGCTTATCTCGTTCGTAAGGTCCATCAACCAAGATGTCCGTATGAGCCAACAAGACTGCAACCTCGGGTTCATGCCGTGTCTGTAACTGCTCAAGCGTGTAGCCGCTGAACACCATGACGGACAAACCCAGTTTCTGGGTCGCCTGAGCGATAGCTGCTGCGGCGACGACGTGTGCAAATGGTTCCCCACCTAACAGCGTGATCCCTTCAATCCCGATTTGTTCCCGAGTTTGCTTAATCCATTCGATCATTTCTCCCACAGTTCGTGTTTTTCCCCCATGGAATGATAGAAACTCCGGATTGCAACAACCGGGACAGCGTAACGGGCAGCCTTGAAACCAGATTGCAAAACGTTTGCCGGGTCCTTCTGCTTCCGTACAAGGCACAACGTGGGCAATTTGCATGCTCAATGGCTGGTTGTTGTTTTCCACCATCTGGGATCAGCCCTAAAAGAGCGAGATGTCGCATTATACCTGCGCTGCAATACGAACGGTGCCGGGTTGCCCTTCTTCAGCATCAACACTGATATTACGATCCAGAAACTTCCGTAGAGTTGCAATGTTCGTAGTCAAATGTCGGGTCACCACGCTTGTTCGATATTCACTGCACTCCGGGCTAAAGACGAGTGGTAAAAGTAATTGGTCGGCCGAATGTGGATCGACGGGGCAGCCGGAATTCCGGAAACGGATCGCTTGATCGGCTGCATCATCTGCAACGGTCTCGGCAGGCTTACCCCGTTCCCCCAGGCCAAAAAAGAGTGTTGGAATTGGGGCTTGCCGGAAGATCACGACAGTCACCGTGCCAGGACTGGCGGCTTGCCATTGTTCAACGGGGATATGCGATTCTATCCCCGCCGACTTCAGTCGACTGGATAATCGTCGTGCTTGGCGCTTTCCAATCGACTCCGGCAAACCCGCAACAGCACTGAATCCGCCTGCGGTGCTGAGCAAGGGACAGGTGGTCAGATTCAGCCCCTTTATGTGGTTACTCGGCTCGATGGTGGCACGAATTTCGCCCCCACCACGAGGATAAAAACCGGGACAGATCAGTTCTAGTTTCACGGTCAAGCCGATCCGTCGCAAGTAACTAGCCCAGGTCGTTTCAAGGAAATGATAACAAGGAGCATGATTATTGTGAGTTCCGCCGGTAATGATAATTTCGCTACAATCGCTGCCCTGCAGGACGAGTGGAAGGTAAATCGTGTGTAATACCAAGCTCGTTGAGCCAGCAGTTTGAATGTCAAACCGATAATGGCCTGATTTCACCGCTTGTGGCTCGAAGTAGAGAACTGTCGAGCCAATCGAGGCCCCCTTATAATGTGCTCCGCAAATCGCACCAGCTGCTTTTACTGATATGAGATGCTGAGGTTGCAAACCTGGCTTAGAGCGATTGGCGCGAATGTTATAAATTTTGAATGGTCGCTTGGTGAGTAGGGAGATCGCGAGTGCCGAGCGGAGGACCTGCCCGCCTCCCTCACCTTCAGAACCATCGATTTCCACAAGTGAAGCAGTCATAGAGAAGTGGACACTGCAAGCAGGCAGGTGGTTCAGTTATTCCCTGAGCCACCGGGCCACGTCTCGAGCATGGTACGTCAAAATCATGTCCGCCCCTGCCCGACGAATGCTGGTGAGGATCTCCAGAGTCACACGGCGTTCATCGATCCAACCCTTGCTGGCAGCAGCCTTTACCATGGCAAACTCACCACTGACGTTGTAGGCCGCCACAGGGACCCGAAATTCATCCTTCACCCGGCGGATAATGTCGAGGTAAGCGAGAGCGGGTTTCACCATGATCATGTCCGCGCCTTCGCTTAGATCGAGTGCAACCTCTCGCAGAGCCTCGTCGCTATTTGATGGGTCCATTTGATAGGTATTGCGGTCTCCAAATTGAGGTGGGCTTTCCGCAGCCTCCCGGAACGGGCCGTAGAAGCCGGACGCATATTTGGCCGCATAACTGAGAATGGGTATTTCTGTGAATCCTGCGGAGTCTAACCCATGGCGAATCGCCCCAACCATACCATCCATCATCCCGCTTGGGGCGATCACATCGGCCCCCGCCTTGGCATGGCTGACACACTGTTCGGCCAGCAGGGGCAGGGTTGCATCATTGTCCACGTCAAGTTTGCCCCGATGCTCGTGCAAAAGACCACAGTGGCCGTGGTCTGTGTACTCACAAAAACATTCGTCGGTGATTAGCAGCACGTCGTTGCCGAAGGCCTTGCGAAGCCCCCGCAGGGCCTGTTGCACAATACCCTCGGATTGCAAAGCGCTTAACCCGGTTTTATCCTTGAATTCTGGAATGCCAAAGAGAATGAAGGCTTTGATGCCGAGTTCACACGCGGTGCCGACTTCCTCGATGAGAGTGTCTACGCTTAACTGATAGTTGCCGGGCATTGAACTGATTTCACGCCGAATGCCTTTTCCCGCACGGACAAATAGTGGCAGAATCAAGTCGGAGGCCGAGATTTCGGTTTCACGTACCAGCTGGCGCACTAAAGGGTTGTAGCGAAGCCGGCGAGGCCGAATGGTGGGGAAGCCGGAGGTTGGTCGGAGTGATTCGAAGTTTCGAGAGTTCATAACGAAATTGTACTGATTTTGGGTAAACTGTTGACAAGCCAACTAGGCCGTGGTGACATCAAGTTCCTGCCCTTGCACCTTCCCGGTTGCCTCGTCATGAAGCGAATCGTTGTCGTGATGACGTTGGCTTGTTGGTCGACCTCCGGCCAAGCTGACGACATTCAATTTAATCGTGATGTCCGGCCTATTTTGGCTGAACATTGTTTCGCGTGCCATGGCTTTGATGCCCGAGCTCGGAAAGCCAAACTCCGGCTTGATGTTCCTGAGGATGCCTATGCCGAGCACGCCACGGGTCGACCGATCAAACCCGGTGATTTGCAGCAAAGCGAGGTCTGGCATCGGATCACGACAACGGATGATGATCTCGTGATGCCTCCGCCAAGCACCAAAAAGAAGTTGACAGCGCAACAAAAAACGATCATTCGGAAATGGATCGAAACCGGTGCGAAATATCAGAAACATTGGTCATTCGAACCGATTACTCGACCGGCGATTCCAACCGTTCGACGTAAACCTGATGGTGGCGAAGCAGTCAATCCGGTTGATGCCTTTATTCTGGCCTCGCTCGCAAAAGCCGGCTTGAGGCCCACTCCTGAGGCCGATCGGCCGACCCTCATTCGAAGAGTATCATTCGCCCTCACAGGACTCCCGCCCACAATTCATGAAGTTGATCAATTTCTCGCAGACCGCTCTCCCGATGCTTACGAGAAAATGGTTGATGGTTACCTGGCTAGCCCTCGATTTGGCGAGGAGATGGCTCGGCATTGGCTTGATATTGCCCGTTACGCCGACACTCATGGGTTGCACCTCGATAACGAACGGTTGATGTGGGCCTATCGTGATTGGGTCGTGCGGGCGTTTAACGAGAATCTACCCTTTGACCAGTTTGTTACTTGGCAACTCGCGGGAGATTTGCTGCCTAACCCAACACAGGATCAATTGATTGCCACGGGATTTAACCGCTGCAATGTGACCACGGGCGAGGGTGGCTCCATTGAGTCCGAGTGGCTCTATCGCAATGCCGTTGATCGAACAAACACGGCCGTGCAAGCGTTCCTCGGCCTTACTGCAGGCTGTGCGGTCTGCCACAACCATAAATTCGATCCGATTTCGATGAAGGAGTATTACTCGCTTTACGCCTTCTTCTACAGTTCTGCTGACCCCGCTTTGGATAGCAACATTAGTGCGGTTGGCCCCTTTATCAAATTGCCCACCCCGGCGCAAAAGACAGCACTGGAAGCGGCTGCTAAACGTGAGGCCGAAGCTCGTCAGAAGCTCTTAGCGACAGCTGCAAGTACGGAGTATCTCGACCCTTCGAGCCTGTCTGTGAAATTGGAACGGCGAGCTGTGACGGATGTGATTTTCGATGATACCTTCCCCCTGGGAATGACCAACCGCAACACCAGTCGCAACGCTGCCGAATGGATTACGGACCCTTCGTTTGGAGTTAAGTCTGGACGACGCGCTTTGCGGCAAGCCAATACCTTTTTCCATGAAGACGTCATGGAACCCCGGTTGCGACCCGTGGTTGTACCGGGTCAGGGTCTTCTGGAGGCGTGGATCCGTTTAGACCCCAAGCAACCACCAATTGCACTCGCGATTCAGTTAAGTGGCAGCAAGAAAGTTTGGTGGGGTGTTGAGCCAGTGGGTATCAACCGAGAGTACGGGGGTGGTCGCCTGGGTACACGGATCGGTTCCCTACCCGCAGCGGGGCAATGGACCAAACTGAGCGTCAGCATTACCGAATTGGGTTTGAAGGAAGGTCAGACTGTTTCTAGTATTACGCTGCAGGAATATGGCGGTGTGGTTTATTGGGACACGGTTGCAATCAGTGGCGAACTCTCGCCAACAACAGACCCGCTTGCTTCGTTTCTGGTCTGGTGGAAAGGGTTAAGTGGTCGCGTTCCGCCAGAGTTGCCCGAAGAATTGAAAACTGTGGTGAAGGGCGGCCCAGACCAACCACATGATCCCAGGGCCGTTGCAAGTCTCCGAACCTTTTACCTCGCGTTTATCGCTCGCCCCAACACTGATGAGCTTGCCGAAGCGCAAAAGGACTGGGAGCAAGCGCGAGCCGATCATGCGGCTGTGGCTGATGCAATTCCGGGCACGATGGTCTTCCGTGATCTGCCGGTCCCCCGCGATGCGTTTGTCATGATCCGTGGGCAGTACGACAAGCCCGGTGAAAAGGTTGAGCCCGGCACACCCGCCATTCTTCCACCACTCAAAGTCGCCAAACCCGGGGCACGCCCCACCCGATTAGATCTAGCGAATTGGATTCTCTCCCCAGAAAACCCGTTAACGGCTCGGGTCGCGGTCAATCGACTGTGGCAGCAACTCTTTGGAATCGGTTTGGTGAAGACCAGCTACGACTTTGGCACCCAAGGAGAGTTGCCGACTCATCCGGATCTGCTCGACTGGTTAGCCAGTGAATACCGTGATAACGGTTGGGATACTAAGAGACTTATCAAACTCCTTGTGATGTCCGAGGCTTTTCGCCGCGACTCCCGCCAGCCACCTGAGGAACGTTTGAAGGATCCAGAGAACCGCTGGCTTGCTCGGGGGCCGCGGTTTCGTCTCGACGCCGAGCAACTGCGTGATAACGCCTTGTTTGTGAGCGGTCTCATCAACTTGCAGATGGGTGGCCGTGGTGTAAATCCTTATCAGCCACCCAACATCTGGGAACCCATTGGCTATGGGGACAGTAACACCCGCTATTACCTCCAGGATCATGGCGCTGCCCTCTACCGCCGCAGCTTGTATGTTTTCATCAAACGGACCGCTCCCGCACCGTTCCTGAGCAACTTCGATGGCCCGAACCGCGAACAGTTGTGTGCCGTCCGCGAACGAACGAACACACCCGTGCAAGCGCTGCAACTGATGAACGATGTGCAGCACTTCGAGGCTGCCCGTGCCCTTGCAGAACGCGTTCTCGGTGAAGCACGACCGACCACTCCCGAACGGATCACGTTCCTTTTCCGTACCGTGCTTGCACGCAATCCAGACGAGGCCGAACTTCAGTTAATTGCCGCTGCCTTGGAGAAACAGCGTCAGCTCTTCATGAATGACCCATTAGCAGCCAAGAAGGTGGTTCGCACCGGTGAATCTCGACCTAGGGGGCTCGCTCCCGATCCGGAAACCGCTGCCTGGACGATGATCGCAAATCTGGTGCTGAATTTAGATGAAACGGTGACACGCAATTAAACCCTAGGTACAGGGGAAGGATCATCAACATGACTGAACAACTTCCTCGAACGACCAATCGGACCATGCAGTTCGCGAATGGCACGGCGATTGGCATCAGCAATCGTTGGGAACGGGGTCAATACTGCTGCATTCTCACGCGAGCCGGTATTGTTGGTTGTGGCATCTATGACCTGAAGACCCCGGCCGAGTTTGGGCAGGCGATCGCGATCGCAAAAGGTACACCAGCCCACCCACTGACCGAGCCTGAAGATCTTTTGGATGCCCGAATTGTCGGTGTTACACCCCAGGCAGAGGCAATGGGCATCACGCCCGGCATAACCGGTCGGGAGGCCGTTGAGTTAATGTTGAGGGCCGCGCAATAACTTGCTGGTGTAGTTTAACACTTATTTTTAGAGCCCATAACGACACCAGCGGCACAACTGAGGCACCTATGCATCCTTTTCATGAATATCAGCTCAACCTCACCCGCCGGCAATTTTTCGGTACGACAGGACTGCGCCTGGGTGGCGTGGCCATGACTCTGCTCGCTGGTCAATCCGCTCTTGCCGATCCGAAGTTAAGTAAGCGTGTTCATCCCCCGTTACCAGGTTTTCCTCATTTTGCCCCAAAGGCCAAGGCAGTCATTTACTTGCACGTCAATGGTGGGCCGAGCCAACTTGATACCTTTGATTACAAACCCAAACTCATCGACCACTATGACCAAGATCTGCCGGCTAGTGTCCGGATGGGTCAGCGCATTACCACGATGACGAGTGGGCAGGCTCGCTTGCCGGTTGCTCCGTCAATTTTCAAGTTTCATCGCCATGGTCAATGTGGCATGTGGGTCAGTGAGCTGCTGCCTCACACCGCCAAGTGGGTTGATGAAATCGCACTGGTAAAAACCGTTCACACTAATGCAATCAATCATGATCCTGCTTGCACATTTGTAATGACCGGTAGCGAAACTCCGGGCAAGCCAAGTGTTGGTTCGTGGCTTTCCTATGGATTGGGTAGCGTGAGCAATGATTTGCCAGCGTTCGTCGTATTTACTCCGTACTGGAGTTCGGGTACTGCAGCCCAAGCTTTGTTCTCACGGATGTGGGGCAGTGGCTTTTTGCCCAGCAAGTACAGCGGCGTTGCCCTGCGTAGCGTGGGTGACCCAGTCCTATATGTCAAAAACCCCGAGGGTGTCAGTGAGGCTAGCCGCCGGGCTATGTTGGATACATTGGGACAGTTGAATCAGAGAACTTATGAGAAGTTTGGCGATCCGGAGACACTTACTCGAATTGCACAATACGAGATGGCTTTCCGTATGCAAACGAGCGTACCGGAATTGACCGACTTCTCAACGGAACCTGAGAAGGTACTGGAATCCTATGGTCCAGAGGTCCGGAAGCCCGGATCTTTTGCTGCCAGTGCGCTCTTGGCTCGGCGGCTTATTGAACGGGGAGTGCGAGTAGTCCAAATTTTACACCGGGGTTGGGACCAGCATGGCAACCTGCCCAAGGACATCGCTTCTCAATGTCTGGATACCGACCAACCGACCGCAGCATTACTGGCCGATTTGAAACGCAAGGGTTTGCTTGATTCCACTTTGGTTGTCTGGGGTGGTGAATTTGGCCGAACCGTCTATAGTCAGGGTTCCCTATCGAAAACGAACTATGGCCGGGACCATCACCCACGCAACTTTTGCATGTGGTTGGCCGGCGGGGGTATTAAAGGTGGACAGGTCTATGGCGAGACCGATGATTTCAGCTACAACGTGGTCGAGAAACCGGCTCACGTGAACGACATTAATGCAACAATTCTTCACTGCCTGGGTATTGATCACGCTCGGTTTACCTTCAAATTCCAGGGCCTCGATCAGCGATTGACTGGCGTAGAGGAACAACACGTCATCCGCGAGTTGCTCACTTAGGCCGGTTCGCTGCTTAACTCAGGTGTGGATGGCATCCCATGAAACGAGTGCCAATGGCCCGTAAATCATGACGGGTAGCCACGCAGCAAGAGGTGGCGAAATGTAATCGGTATCGCCCAACGCTTTACAACCTAGCACGCAAACATAAAAGCCCACTCCAATAACCAGGCAAAGCCCGGCACTGAGTATGACATGCCGGTTCGGGTTCCAGAGGATTACAGAAACGCCTAACAAGATCAGCAACATGCCGACCACTGGGCGGGTCAACCGTGTATGGTATAGGACGGCCATCTTGACCTGACGCCGTGCGTCAGCACCAGTAAGCAGCTCTTGGAGTCGCCGTGTCGACGCGTAGATGTACCAGGTGCCCCCTCGGCTGACGGCATCAAAGTTGGCCGTATCGACTTTCAAAAAGCATCGCCCCGTGCTGACAACGGTGAGGTTCGTTGGAAGTTTTCCTTCAAATGTATCCGGTGTCGTGTTGATCAACATCCAGCCGCCCGTGAGCGGCTCCTCGCCAGGCGGAATATAGATCGCCTCTTCAGCGGAAAGATGCAGCATTCCACTGGGAGAGTTTTCGGGAAAAGTCGCAAAGAAATTCTCGATTCGTTGCGATTTACGAAAGCCTGCCATACCCTCCAGGTGAACCCCCGAGGTGTCGTATGCACCCATCAAAATTTGAGCCTTCGAGCCGTCCGGATCGTCACGTGATGTCATGAGTTCATCTGCCACCTCGGGAATTAGCAGTTCCGTGTTGAGCGGAGCCAAAGCGATGGTGATCACGGACCCTAACAGCACCGGGCGAACGATCCGGCCTGTCGAGATCCCCGCTGAGAGTTGCGGCAACATCTCGTTGTTTTTCTGCATCCAGGACACTGTGAACGTTGCCGCTAGCAAGGCAATCGGCTCAGCCATCAGGTCAAACACCTGTGGGATCCGGTACAGGTAGTAGTTCACAATGTGCTGGGCGATTGCCGGGAACCCACCGGGGCGATTGACATAGGCATCGATATGCGTGAATAGATCGATAATGACATAGAGGCTAATCAAACTGGTGAAAACAATGGTGTAAGATCGAAAAAAGGCAATCAGCACCATACGGTCGAGGGTGGTGATCATCGGCCACCCCCATGTTGAACGACCGAAGTTGGTTTGACTCGAATAACTCGTGGAGCCGGCGCAGTCGGCAGGGACTTCGGACGTGCATAGCGAGGTACATAATTTTGAACGAACTGGATAATAAATTCGTCGGCCTCACTGGCAGCGGTATACCCGTAACCGTTAGCTCGTAACTCCCGGAGCGCCTCGCCAGCGGTCCACCCTTGGTATTCCATGCGATAGATCGCCGTCAGCCGGCCGGTTCGGTGTAGTCCGGCCTTGCAATGGAGCAGGATCGGGTAGTTCGATTCATCATCCAAAATCCGAAGAAACTCGGCTACAGCGGGCGGTTGTTGATCGAGCCGATTGTCGGGGGGTAATAAATCGGGCGTCAGTAGAACGTAGCGAACCCCCAGTTGCTGGCATAACTCACTTTCCTTGATCGTGTCGCGCCCAAGCCAGTGTTCCACAAGAAATGGGTCTTGTTCTTCGTGTTGCAGATTGATGACGGTTTTGATGTGAAACCGTTCAATCACATCCCGTAGGCCCGTTACGGTCATCTGACCGGAACGGTAGAAGCGGCCCGGGGTCACCTCTCGGAACCGCTTGGATTGGATATATTCGAATCGGTACAGAGCAAGTGGTGGCCCAACCACAAGCGCAAGAACGATCCCAGCCAGTAGCCAGCGCACCACGTTCAGCATCCGTGCCCATCCGGTGCAGTCGATTCCCGCCACAGCGGGGTTGTTTGTTGCTCGAGAAGCCATAGACCATATCAAGCCGACTGCTTCTGTCAACTGCGAACGTTGGATCCAGCGGCTAGGTTGCTTCGGTTGACCAATTTGCACATCTTCTGCTCCTCAATTATCCCATTCCCTGCTACCAACTTCTCACACGAGTGCTGGTTGGCAGGTTACCGCTTGGGTTCACTCTTTGCATCGAGGATGGAATAGGTCGGTAGGTCGGCTGGGTGGATGGCACGGGGTTCCAGACCACGACGTTTGGCCTCCTGGAAGGCGCGGGCAGCATCCTCCGGTTTGGCGGGTATCTGCCCGAGTCGGGACAACGCTAGATGGAACCAACGCAGGGCTGTTGGCTCAGCCCGGATGGCATCGCTTAAATCCCGTTCGGCTTGCTCAAATTGCTTGAGGGTGATCCGGACCCGGGCACGGGTGTCGAGTAAGTCGCTGGTCAGGCCGACCTCGCGAGTTGCCTGAGCTAATAGGCTCAAAGCCCGTTCTGCGGTCTGCGGATCCGCTGCCAAAATCCAGGCGAGATTATTCAGGGCGACCACATTGCGTGGTTCCTTGGCCAAGATCTGTTCGTAGACCGCAACAGCACCCGCAAGATCCTGACGCAGCGCGAGGAATTCGGCGCGCTGTAGCAACAGCGTTGTGGAAGTCGGCTCCTCTGCAAGACAGGCCTCAATCCACTTTTGCACGGTGTCGGCCTGGTGTTCCAGGAGAGTACCGGCGCGCACGGCTGCTAACCCGGCGGCTGCCCGAATCCGGTCGGGAATGGCTGTCCCAAGTCGTTCCAATCGAGCGAACCCCTCCGATGCTCGGCCATCAACAGCTAAGACACCAACCAGGCCAATCACGGCCTCGGGATGTTTGGGAATTAGTACGGCGTAGCGTTCGACGGCAGCATCGGTAATGGCACGGCCAGCCGGAGTACCCCGGACATTCGGTAGCCGGGCCAGTTCATCCAACAACTCGGCGATCCGAGCGGAACGGGTCAGATGATCCCCGGCTCCCGGTTCAGCCGACTGGGCGTACTTTTCCGCCAAAGTCAGTGCCACCGCGGGTCGCCCCGCTTTGCATTCCATCCGAGCCACAGTCGCGATCGCTCGGAATTCACCAGGGTGTTCCGCCAGAAGTTTCGTTGCGAAGGTTGCAGCGGAGGCGAAGTCCTGGTTCTCGACCAGTTCCTCGATGGCCGCGATGAGGTAGTAAATGTTCTTGGGGTCGGTGTTCAGCAGTTGTTGCAAGCATCGGCGGCTCTCCACCCGGTTCCCCGTCGATCGGTAGAGTTGTGAGAGATGGAACAGATCCTGAGGTGATTTCGTGCGCTGATGAGCAGCATCGAGAGCTTGGGCGGCTCGAGTCAGCACGGCGATGCGATCCGCTCCTTCGAGATACTTGGCCAGTGTCATCAGCACGCTCGCCGTGGCGCGTAGATCATCCGCCGAATCGGTGGGGAGACTAGCTGTTTCCTGAACAAGTCGCATAGCTTGCTGACGATCTTCGGGCGTACCACCGACTGCGTAGAGCATGGCCAGGTTGCGACGGGCCCAGGCGGCGTCCGCAGGGGGGAGGTCGTTGGTGGCCAAGTAATCCTTCAGTACCGTGGCGGCTGTGGCCGAGTTGCCTCGGGACAGTTGCACGGCCAGACGGGCTTGGGTAAAGAGCCGACGTTCAGCTGGTGTGCTCAGTTCAGGTTCAAAAGACTTTCCGGCCGGGCTTTCGACGAAGATCGCTACTGCAGCGAAATAGGCCGCAGGTGATAGCGTGTTTCGTGCCATGCGTAAATCGTCACTCGAGCGGATCAACGCCAATCGTAGCCAGTCGTCAGCCGTGGCACCTGGACGGCCTGTCGCTTCCACTAGCAGCGGAATGGGGTCGAAGATCCGATAACGGTCGGCCGTTTCAGCCAGCCAACCCAACCCGCCCGGTTCCCGTTCAACGTAAGGTCGTGCCCAGCGAAGCAACTCCCCAGCCACAGACGTGGGCACGGTCGGTACGACCGCGGCGACGAGTCGCCGGAACGGATCCCCGAACCAACGCGGATCGGTTGCCAAGCGGGTGATCAATTGCTGGGTCGGGCTCGCTGCCCCGCTGCGGGCCAAGTGGCCCAGCCAGGCTTTTGCTGCTTCGTAGCGCGTGGGTTCCAGTGTGAAAGCTCGTTCCCGCAGCCGGGTTGCTTCTGCTTCGTGGCCGGCGAGTTGATTCAGTCGGGCCATGGCCAGACAGTGCTCGGAGCGGGTGGGGTTTGGTCCAAACCGGTCCGTCAATTGCTGCAGCAGGCTGCGAGCTTGGGTCGGTGAGCTAACCATGGCGTCGCAGAGGAGTACGGAGGTTCCTTGTTCACCCTCCTGTTTGACCAGCGCAGCGCGGGCTTGGCTGGCCGTCTTCGTATCACCAATTTGACTGGCCCGTTCGTGGAGCCGAACCCACACGGGTGCATCGGCCGGCCGGCGGTTGGTGATCCGCCGCAGGGTCTGAACGACCCCAGTTTGATCGTCGACCTGGTCAAATATCTCGAGGAGTCCGAACAACAAGCGCAGCTGGTCGGCTTCCGGCCAGCTCTCGATATGCTGAGCGAGTGGTTCCAGTGGTCGCAGACGACCGGGTTCACTGGCATAAAGACGGGCGCGTGCAAGCCGAATATCTGGACCGTCGCCGGCGGCTGCTTGAGCTTCGTCCACCACGGCCAGACCAGCGGCTGTCCCGTGGTGATCGCCGACGGCTTGAGCCAGAACCGCCCATAGTCGGGCATCACCTGGCCGTCGCGCCGATTCTTTGCGCAGCAACTGGATGGCTTCCTCAACCTTACCAGCGGCTAAACCAACTTCGGCCAGTAAGATCAACGGCTCCGAGGACACTTCTCCAAAGCGTGGTGCCATATTGAGTGTGGCCTGTTCCAATTTTCGCCACTCGTCGGCTGGTGCGCCGGTGGCGCGAAAGCGACGGGTCTTCGTCCGCAGCCAGTGTGCCACGATGGGGCCCGAAGCATACGGCGATTGTGCCGCCAACTCCAGTTCCCGGATTGCGTCATCAAAGCGGCCCAGAGACAGGTATAGATTCCCAAGACCCGTTCGAGCCTGCACATTCTTAGGGTCGGCTTGGACGACTCGCCGGTAGGCTTTTTCCTCGTTGATGGGGTCCGCCATGTGACTGGCACACACACCCAGTAACAGATTCAGTTGAATCTCCAGCCCCGGAAGGTTGTTCACCTCAGCCCGCAGTGACTCGATGATATTCACTGCGTCCTTCCACCGGCTCTCGCCCATCGCCAGCCGCGCTTGCAAGTACTTCACCTGAACAGGTGGTGCCTTTCGGGTTTCGAGCCGTTTGAGCAGTTCGGCTGTGCGGGCTTGATCGCCCTGTTGCACCAGCAGATCAGCAAGCGGAATCATCAGATCGAAACCGTCGGGTACGGCTTTCAACCCGTCTTCGAGCACGGCAATGGCGGCCGGGGCATTGCCACGCACCAGTTCCAGCCAGGAGAGGCTACGGACGAGCCGCAGATCGCGTGGATACAGCGCCAAGGCGTCGCGCAAAACGGTGTGTGCTGCGGAAATGTTCTTCTGCCGCTGGAGCACATCGGCCAGAAGCAGCGAGGCTTCCGCATGTTCCGGGTCCAGCTCCAAAACCCGGTGTAAATTCATCAGCACCCGCCGCGGATCGCCCCGGCGCGGTTCGTGTTCGTCGAGCAGGAACAGTTCGAATCGAGCCCGGATCACGTAGGCTTCCGGGTTCTGGGGCATCGACTTGACCATCCGGTCAAGAACTTCCCGGGCACCGGCGGGGTCATTGAGATTCCGCCACAGCAATTGAGCCAGTCGTTGATAGCCGATCATCTCGCCGGGGTTGCAAGCGATTGCTTTTTCATAGGAACGGCGGGCCTCCAACAATTGATTCAAGGCGGCTTGAGCACTACCGAGCTGTTGCCACAACCCCGCCTCGGTCGGGAAGTGCTTGAGCAAAGCTTCCGCATGAACAATCGCATCCGCGGTGCGGCCCAGCTTCAAGGAAGTGATCAGCGCTTCCCGGCGGACTTCGTGTCGATCCGGTTCCAGCCGCAAGATTCGATCATAGAGAAAGATGACTTCCACCAAGCCCCGTGGACCGGGATTGCGATTGCGCAAGAGTTCCGCAAGCCGAATCTGAATCTCAACATCATCCGGACGGAATTCCAGATACTGGCGGAAATAATGAATCGCGGTATCGGGCTTCTCTGCGGCGATTGCTCGTTCGGCATGTTGCTTGAGCGCTTCCGGGATTCGGCGGGTCTGGATGGTGTGAAGACCAACCACGCTGCCGATCAGGATGCCAATAGTCAGTAGGAGTTTCAGCAAAAACGGCTTGTTGATAATCGGCATGTGTCTCGCATCCGTGCAGTCCCGGGTCGGGTGTAGGCCCAAACGCCTGCGCGTTCCGTTCCCCAACCTGACCCGGCAGACTCGGAATGCTAAGCACTTCTGAAGGCGTGAATCAACCCCAAGGGCAGTTTGGGGTCGCAGTTCGTGGCGCGCATCAGTTGAACCAGAAAGCCAGCCTGTGCCGAATTGGATGAGTCTCGCCAGCTTTGCAAAGAAAGACCGCCCGCCCAGTGCTCGCCAGAGTGAGCGAGAAGTCATACCGTAGTTCTGAACGCGCTTTGGGCCGATTTCGTCCCCAGCGTGATTGTGAACTCTGATTGGGAGAGGCAACCTATGGCTGCTGTCAAGGTCGGCATTAATGGCTTTGGGCGAATCGGTCGGCTTGTTTTCCGCGCGTTGGTTGAGCAGAAGCTGCTGGGCAGCGAGCTGGATGTGGTCGCTGTCAACGATCTGGTTCCCGCCGATAATCTGGCCTACCTGCTCAAGTACGATTCGACTCAGGGGAAGTTCCACGGCGAAGTGGAAAGCCGCAAATCTTCGGCCTCGGCTGCTTCGGACGACACTTTGGTCGTCAACGGGCACTCCATCAAGTGCCTGGCGGTTCGTGAAGGCCCCAACAAGTTGCCCTGGAAAGACCTGGGAGTAGAGTACGTCATCGAGTCGACCGGACTCTTCACCGAGTGCTCCAAGGAAATCGGCGAGGGACCGAATCAGGTGGCCCCGAATAAAACCGCCTATGGCCACATCCTGGCTGGGGCCAAAAAGGTGATTATTTCGGCACCCGCCAAGCACGAGGATATTACCATTGTGATGGGGGTCAACCACGACAAGTACGACGGCACCAAGCACCACCTGGTCTCGAACGCGAGCTGCACCACGAACTGTTTGGCCCCGTTGGTTCATGTGCTGCTCAAGGAAGGCTTTGGCGTCGCCGAGGGCTTGATGACCACGGTGCACAGCTATACCGCCACGCAGAAGACCGTGGACGGCCCCAGCCAGAAGGACTGGAAAGGTGGTCGGGCCGCTGCCATCAACATCATCCCCAGCACCACGGGTGCAGCCAAAGCCGTGGCTCTCGTGTGCCCGGAGGTGAAGGGAAAGCTCACCGGCATGGCGTTCCGGGTTCCCACGCCCACCGTTTCCGTCGTCGATCTGACCGTCAAGACTACCAAAGCCACCAGTTACAAGGAAATCTGCGCGGCCATGAAGCAGGCCAGCCAAACCTATCTCAAGGGCATTTTGGCTTACACCGAGGATGAAGTCGTTTCCTCCGATTTCATCCACGATTCCCATAGCAGCATCTTCGATGCGGGAAGTGGCATCGAGCTGAACTCGAATTTCTTCAAACTGATTTCGTGGTACGACAACGAGTGGGGTTACAGCCACCGCTGCGTCGACCTCCTCAAGCACATGATTGCCAAGAGCTAACTGTGCAGTTGAGCAATGTGGCCAGGAACCTCGGGCCGCATCCGGTTCGATGGAAGTAGCGCGGGGCGCGTCCCGTTGAAGCGCCGCTAGCCCGGGGTCCAACCGAACAGAAAACCGACGGAGCGAGCCATGCCGAAGAAAACGATTGCCGATTTGGGCGACCTCACCGGCAAGAAAGTCTTGGTGCGTGTCGATTTCAACGTGCCGATCGACAAGAAAACCGGTGAGGTGAAGAACGACCGTCGAATTCGGGGGGCACTGCCAACCATTCAAAAACTCCTCGATGCCGGAGCGGCGGTGATCGCCATGAGCCACTTGGGCCGCCCCGAGAAAGCCTCGCCGGAGGAACGCCGGCTTCTGACGATGGACAAGGTGGCCGCGCGGTTCGGGCAGCTCCTGGATCGGCCAGTGAAAAAAGCTGGGGATGTCGTGATTGGCCCCGGCGTGGCCGCCGCCGTCGCAGCCCTCAAGCCGGGCGAGGTCGTTCTGCTGGAGAACCTCCGGTTCGATCCGCGCGAACAGAAGAACGACCCGGAGTTCGCCCGTGCCATTGCGGACCTCGGCGACGCTTATGTCAATGATGCCTTTGGTACTTGCCACAATGACCACGATGCCTCGATGGTGGCGGTCCCGGCTGCGATGAAGGCGGCGGGCAAGCCCCGGGCCGTGGGCCTGCTCGTGGCGCGGGAACTGGAGGTCATTGATCAGTTGATGAGCCACCCGAAACGGCCGATGATCGCCATCATGGGCGGGGCCAAGGTCTCCGACAAAATCAACTTCATCACAGCGCTTCTGGCCAAGGTGGATCGGCTGCTCATCGGCGGCAAAATGACCTACGCCTTCCTCAAGGCTCGGGGGGTGGATGTCGGTTCGACCAAAGTCGCCGACGAGGAACTCGTGGCCGCTGAACCCTTGCTGTCCCAGGTGGGCGGAAAGATCGTTCTGCCCGTCGATGCTTTGGCGGCCCGGTCGGACGACCTGAGCGTCACGCAGGTCTTTTCCGGTGCGATCGCGGCGGGGTTCGAGGGCGTTGACATCGGCCCAGCAACCTTGGCGCTCTACACTCAGGAAATCCAGAACGCCAGCACGGTGATTTGGAACGGTCCAGTGGGCTGGTTCGAGCAACCGGCCTTTGCGGCGGGCACCCGCGGCATTGCTGCAGCCATGGCCGCCAGCCCAGCCGTGACCGTGGTTGGTGGCGGCGAAACGGCCGAAGCCGTTGAGCAGTTCGGCTTTGCCGACCGCATGACCCACGTGTCCACCGGCGGGGGGGCATTTCTCGCCTACGTGGAAGGGAAGACGTTCCAGAGCTTGCTCCAAATCGACGATCAATAAGCGGATGGCCGCGTGAGCTGAACGGTCGGTGCGGTAATTGTGCTTGACGAAACGGGGATTCGGGATTCTGATTAATCCATCATGTCGAACAGTACCGGAACTCAAAGTATGGCGACGGATCGCCCCCGGCGGGGGGTGCCAGAGGGTCTTTGGATCCGGTGCCCGCACTGCAAAGCCACGGTTTACAAGAAAGAAGTGGAAAACCGGCAGCATGTTTGCCCGGAGTGCGATTTCCACTTCACCATGCCGGCCCGGGATCGCATCCAACAAATTCTCGACGAAGGCACCTTTGAGGAATGGGACGCCGACTTGAAACCCTGCGATCCGCTGGGCTTCGTCGATCGCATTCCGTACCACCAGCGGCTGGTCGACGAGCAACAAAAAACTGGCATGCTCGATGCCGCCGTTACGGGCAAAGGGTTCATCCGCGGCCGACCCGTTGTGTTGGGCATTACCGATTTCGCCTTCATGGCCGGTAGCATGGGGTCGGTCGTGGGGGAAAAACTGACCCGCGCGGCCGAACGGGCGACCTCCTTGCGCTTGCCCCTGATTTTCGTCAGCGGTTCGGGGGGAGGGGCCCGGATGCAGGAGGGCATTCTGTCCCTCATGCAAATGGCCAAAGTCTCCGCGGCGTTGGCCCGCTACGATGCCGCCGGGGGGCTTTACATCTGCATTCTGACCAATCCCACGATGGGTGGCGTGGCTGCGAGCTGGGCGTTGCAGGGCGATATTACCTTGGCCGAACCGGGGGCCATGGTGGGCTTTGCCGGCAAACGCACCATCTGGAATACCGTGCGCCTGGAGTTGCCCGAGGGGTTCCAGACTAGCGAGTTCCTTCTCAAACATGGCTTTGTCGATCGGGTCGTTCATCGGAAGGACCTGCGCACCGAAATCGCCCGCCTCATCGACTATTGCTCGATCGCCTGACCGAACCGGGCCGAGCGTCCGCAGGTGGGCCGGCAAACCCGCGATGACGCCACGAACCGGATCGGGTAAGCTACACTTCAGTGGGTGAGTCATCTTTAACTCCCTATCGCGCTTCGTAGTGGGGTTAACCGTGGGCCTCTTTGACTTCCTCTTTGGTAAAAAGTCCCCCTCGAAGACCAGCGCGGGGGTCAAGCGAAACCTCAAGCGCATCGATGTCGGTAAGCGGTTCGAACTCAGTGGACGCACCGGTCAAGGAAGCATGTCCAAGGTTTACCGGGCGTACGACCGGGAAATCGGCCGCACCGTGTGCTTGAAACTGCTGGATAAGCTCAAGACGCAACGCTTCGAGGCCCGCTTTCAAGGGCTGAAAAAACCAACCGAAGGCGAAATCTGTATGGCGCTGCGCCACGAGAACATCGTGCGCACCTTTGAGTATGGCGTTACCACGCAGGGTGAGCCCTACCTGGTCATGGAATGGGTCGAGGGATTGGGCCTCAACTACCTTGTCGATATCCGCGCCCCGCAACTGGCCGGCAATCGCATCAATTATCTCAGTCAGCTCGCCGATGCGGTGCAGTACCTGCACGACAACAAGTGGCTCCACCGCGATCTGTGTACCCGAAACGTCATGATTAACCAGGAAGGCGTTGTCAAGTTGATCGATTTCGGATTGACGATTCCCTACAGCCCGGAGTTCTGTTCCGGCTACAACCGCACGGGCACACCCGACATCCTGGCTCCGGAGATTATCAAGCGCAAGGCCATCGATCACCGCGTCGATCTCTTTGCCCTGGGGGTGACGGCCTATGAGGTGTTCACCGGGCAGCTTCCGTGGGAACGGTCGCCGTCGAGCGAAGAAACCTTCCTGCGCCGGCTGAACACACCGCCCCGGCATGCCAAGGAATTGAATCCCAAACTCGACGACGATCTCGACGAGCTGTTGTGGAAGTCGATCGCACGGGAACCGGCCGATCGCTTTGCCAGTGCCACGGCCTTCAAGGAAGCCCTGGCCCGCCTGGAGCGACAGGATTATTGAGGGGCTGATCCGGTGCTTTGCGCTGCGGGTAGCGTGAGGATCGCCGCAGCCGCAACGGCGGCGGTTTCCAGACGCAAGGTACGCGCCCCCAGGCTGACCAATCGCCAGCCGGCGGCTTCGGCGGCTGCCAGTTCCTCGCTGGTGAATCCCCCTTCCGGACCAACGGCGACCACGGCTGGCGTTTGAGGCTGCAGGATCGGTAAGCCCGGGCGGGTATGCAAAACCAACCGGGCTGGGGGCAGGTCGTTTCGTGCTAGCAGTGCCGGCCACGAATGCACGCCGTCGACGGTCATGAACCGATTGCGACCACATTGCTTGCTCGCTTCAATCACCCCGCGACGATATCGTTCCACGCTGGACTCCTTGGGGTGCACCGTCGATCGTGCTGTTAGCAGCGGGATGAACCGGTGGACCCCCAATTCCGTCAGCTTTTCCACGAGGAAGTCGGCACGATCCGCCTTGGGTACCGCAGCGGCCACGACCACCGGACGCTCGACTTCCCGCTGAGGGGTTTCCACCGCCCGAACGGATAGAACCACAGAACGCTTGGAGATGGCAACAATCGTTGCGGGATATTCCTTCCCGTCGCCGTTGAACAGGACCACCTCATCGCCGGGTGCAAACCGGCGAACATGGGCCAGATGATGGGCTTCGGCCCCCACGAGGTGCACCTCGCCGGGGCCAAGTGGTTCGGCACAATAAAACCGATCAGCCATCAACCCAGGTCCAGTTTTTCTCGGCTGACGAGTTGCCACTCGTCGCTGGGGAATTCGTCTTCACACAGGTTGATGAACGTCGTGTAGGCGTCATCCTCTGTGGCGGTCAGGTGAATCGTTGCCCGTTGGGCTTGATCCCAGAACGTGGCGTACGACTCCAGTGCCGCCGGTTCGCGGTAGTCGCTGTTCATGGGTCACCCTTGGATTGAGCAAGGCGATCAGAAAGGTAGCACCAGCGTAAACCACGGTGGACCCTCCGTCAACCCTGACACTTGAACACATATCCCAGGAGCGCATCCCATCGATCCAGCGGCGGGCAGGTGGCGTGGTGGTCGAAGTCGCGGACCGCTTCGCTCCAGTCCTCCTGCCGACGAACCGACATGTTCGTATGTACAGTTTATGCCTGCAGGGTGGGTAGTTGTCAACCCCGTCGGCAAAAGTGGTTACGGGGCGTAACGCTCGATCGGTCCGTGCCAGGGGCATCGCTCACGCTTCGGCCAAGCATTCGCGGAGAAAGCGGATGCCGTGCTCGATATCTCGGAAGCGCTCGGCCTGGTTGCCGACTTCCCGCTCAATACACAACGGGCCTTGGTAACCGACCCGCTTCAGGGACTTGATGAACGCGCGGGTGTTGGTCTGGCCTTGACCCAGTGGCACTTCCTCGCCCCAGGTTCCTGGGGTGGTCGGCCGGTTGGCGTCCTTGACGTGCACGCTGCGGATGTCCGGTGCCAACAGTTCCACGGCCTGGAGCGGATCGTCCTTGTCGTAGAGCAACATGTTGGCGGGATCGAAATTGATCTTGAGATTCGGGGCCTGAAGATCGTCGAGGGTACGACGGAGCAGGGCGGCGGTTTCCTGCCCGGTCTCGAAGGCCACCGTGATTCCGGCCTGTCGGGCCAGCTCGGCTACCTGGGCCAGGGTGTCGAGGAAGGGCTTGCGAGCCGGGCTACCCACTTCCGGGATGAAGCCGGCATGCAGCATCAGGTCGGTGAGTCCCAGTTCGCGGGTCCGGGCCAGACCCCATTGGAAGCGCTCCAGCCGCTCGGGGCGCGTGGCTGGGTCGCCGAAGCCACCGGTCTTTTCGATGGTCTGGGGTGTCGTGTAATCCTCGCCGGGGAAGCCCAGCATGGTGCCGCACATGCGGAACCCCGCGGCCCGTGCCGCCGCCGGCATCGCCTCCCCCTCGACCCAAGAGGCATGATGCGGGTCGCCACAGGCGATCTGCACCACGTCGATGCCGAGCCGATCCAGGAATTGCTTGAGTTCCGGAATACTGGTCACCTGCAGGGACCAACTGCAGACACCGATGGCTAGCGGCTCCAGTGCCATGACGACGCTCCGGGATGGCAGGTGCAACAGGGATGAGTTTGGATTGGGAGTTGCGGATTGTCAACAGACTGCACCGGTTTTGCTGCGGGTCAATCGACTCCAGAGGCGCAATCGCATGTTGGAAGTGTCGGAGAACGCCGGCACTTGTCGGAAGAACCGACACTGTCCCCGCAGCTTCTCACGACATGGTGATCGGAAAAAATCACATTAAATCCTTATCAAATCGAAATTTGCGGTTTCTCGATTGAGAATGTCCTGCCAATGGCACACGATCTGCTACCGTGAGTCGTAAGGTTTTTTAAGCTAGCGATTGTTGAGCGACCGTTTGCTTCGCACCCATTGACGGACACCACATCGGTCAAGCTCCACGATTGCCCAGGGAGCGCGGCCTGAGGTTGAGGGCGGCGCGACCGCTCACGCGTCACCCTCCCTCAGCCGATTTACCTTGCCAGCTGCACTCTTCAGGATTTCCTCGCCTGGAAGCATTTCGTACCCCGTCCGGTGTCGTTAAACTCAAGTCGACCGTTTCCCTACTCGTCGATTGGAGCTGCTATGGATCGCCGCCTGACCCGTCGGAAATTCCTCGCGTCTTCCAGTGCCGCGGTACTGGCCGCCCCGATGGTGGTCCGTTCCGCACAACCTGGCTCGGTGCTTAAAATCGCAGTCATTGGGGTCAACAACCGGGGAGCCGAGAATCTCAAGGGAGTTGCCCACGAACAGATTGTGGCTTTGTGCGATGTCGATGAAGCCTGGTCGGCCAAGGCGCGGGATCAGTTTCCCAAGGCGGCCTTCTTCACCGATTATCGTCAACTGTTCGACCGCATGGGCCAGCAACTGGATGCCGTTGTGATTAGTACGCCCGATCACTCTCATGCGTTGCCGGCCGCTTTGGCTTTGAGTCTGGGCAAGCACGTCTATTGTGAGAAGCCGTTGACCCATTCCGTCCAGGAAGCGCGGCTACTGCGTAAACTGGCCACAGAAAAAAAGCTCGTCACCCAAATGGGGACCCAAATTCATGCCGGTGAGAACTATCGTCGGGTAGTCGAGCTGGTGCAGGCGGGGGTGCTGGGGCCAATCAAGCGGGTTCACGTCTGGAACAGTAGCAAGCCGGTGGGGGGCAAAAAGGTCGGGGAGAAGCCCACTGCCAAGTTCGACCTGAACCTGTGGCAAGGGCCATGCCCCGACGACTTCTTCGAGGCGGTCATGAACCCTTCCGGGTGGAAGTTTGCCTGGCCGCACTTCCACTGGCGGTGGTGGTGGGAATTTGGTGGCGGCACGCTTGCCGATCTGGGCTGCCATTACATGGATTTGCCCTTCTGGGCACTCGGGTTGACGGCCCCCACGGAAATCACGGCCACGGGGAAGAAAACATACAGCGGCGATAACACCACGCCGGACCTGATGCAGGTGGATTACCAGTTCTCGGCGACGGCAAGCCGCCCCGCGGTGCATCTGACCTGGTACCACGGTGTGGCCGGCCCGGACCTGGAAGGCCGACAGACCTATCCCGGCTACGCGGCGGGGGTGCTCTTCGTGGGTGAGAAGGGGCAGCTCCTTGCGGACTACGGCAAACACACTTTGCTGCCGAAGGAATTCGCGGAATCGGTCTCGCGACCGCCGAAAAGCATCCCGGCGTCGGTGGGCCATCACAAAGAGTGGTGTGAGGCCATCAAGACGGGTGGCCCCACGACCTGTCATTTCGGCTATTCTGGCTTATTGACCGAGGCGGTGCTGCTGGGCAACGTGGCCTACCGGGTGGGCAAGCCCATCAAATGGGATACGAATCAGGGTACGACGGGCGACCCCGCCGCCGACAAGCTCTTGGGCCGCGCCTACCGCAAGGGCTGGGAACTGCCAACGGCTTAGCAAAAGCGCTCGCACCGGGCACGAACGCCGTCCAAGTGTCTCAGGTCGTCAGCACTTGGACGGCCTTGATCAAGGAGACCAGCACCACATCAGTTGCCAACACCAAGAGGGAACAGACCACGACGCTATCCGTGGCCGCACGGCCCACACCCTCAGAGCCTTCGTCGGCGGTTAAGCCAATATGACAACCTACCACGCCGACCACCATTCCAAAGACAATCGTCTTCAGCGCCGCCGGAACAACATCAGCCAGGTACAACTCGCGCAACACCGCCGTTTGATAGTTGAGCAGGGTGGTGTGCCCCGTGGCCATTTCCGCGAAATAGCCACTGAGAATGGCGGTGCTGGCAATGACGATGTGCAGCATCGGTACGGCGATCATGCAGGCCAGAACGCGTGGGCCAATCAACCGACGCAGCGGTGAGACGCCCAGCAAGCGGAGCGCATCAATTTGCTCACTGACTTTCATGGAAGCCAGTTCAGCCCCCAAGCTCGCCCCAGTACGGGCCGCCAGAATCAACCCCGCCCCAACGGGGGCCAGTTCCAGCAACACAGCGGCCGCCAGAAAGGTGGGCAGAAACTCGACCGCGCCCGTTCCGCTGCGGGCGAGCACGTCGCGGGTGTGCAGCCAGATGACGACCCCAAGGGCCAACCCCGTCACGAGGGCCAAGGGCAAGGCACCCACCGTCATGCCGTACAGCGAGCGGACCCACCAAGCGGGCCGCGCCACCGCGGCCAGAGTTGCCGGGATCGTCCGAAGAGCAAAACTGCTCAGGTGGCCAAACCAGGCCAGCCAATCGAGGGGATGGCGAGCAAGCACGGTGGGGTCAGGGTCAAGGGGCACCGCGGATGTTAACAGACCGCCAATTCCAGGGGTTCCACGAGCCGCGACCGGCGAGCGTGTTCGTCGAGGCAGGCGGCCAGTAATTCGGAGCGAAGTTGGTAATCGCCGACCCCGCAGCGGTCCCAGGCCAGGATGAGCCGCGAAGTCGCTGGGTTGAGCCGAGCGACCTTGGAGAGCCACACGACACCAGCTTCGTGTTGCAGATGACACGTTTTCGGGTGGTTCCAGGCAATGTGAGACGCGAGGCAGCCCATCGGCAGTGCGTGGGTGAAGGCCCCGTGAATCAACAACGGGCTACTCTTGCTTAATAACTCGATGAGCCGCTCCAAGCCGGCATCGGTGACGTGGGGCAACCAGGCCGTGCGGAACTCGGCAACGGGAGCGATGGAGGGCATACGGGCACACTCCTTCAATCGGATGGTCACGTTGATCCACGAAATTCCTGACCGGAGATGGGGTTGGAATCGCCGGCCGCTGCCGAAAATCCGGGCCGCAGGATGATGCTTACCGCCGCGAGCAGAGAGATCGAGCGACGGTTGCCCGGATCGGTGAGGGCATAATAGAAGGGCCTTTTCCAGGGTGTCAAGAGTCCCTTCCCATGCGGAAACTCGTCTAGTTATCGCAGCGTCCCCGCGGTTTTCTCGACTCAACGACGGGGTAACGAGTTACAGCCGAACGTCCAATCCGATCTTTGCCAAAAAAAATCTCGGCCAAATTGTGGATTCTTATTCATCACTATCATGATCATGTTCATCATGTTAATGATCGTGTGTGTCTTGATTGTGTCAATGAAGCCGTTGCACGACTGGAATTAATTGAGGAAGTTGCCAAACAATGCGGTCAAACACCATTCCCCGCAGTGACAATGAGGTGTCACTGGTCGCTGCTGCTTGCCGGCTCGTTGCGTGAGTTCAGGGGGTGAATGCCGCACCGGCGTTGCCGGGGTGACCGGGTTTGCCCTTCCCGGACGACCCGCTGACCCGAGTGGATAAGGTTGTGACAACCCGCTGTCACACTCTGCTAGGTTCCCTGCCGTTCCGGGCGGAGGGCCCGGACCTGCGCTCCGGCTTGCCACATCTCGCTCTCGGCGATTTCCTGGAGTTCCCGCTCGAGCTGTTGGCGGTAATCGGGCCGGCTGTTCGCTTCCAGTACGCGCCGGGTTTCCTCTCCGGATGCCACCGACTGATACAGCTTTTCGAATACCGGCTTGCTGGCATCCCGGAATGCCTTGAACCAATCGAGTGCCCCGCGTTGGGCGGTTGTGGAGCAGTTGGCGTACATCCAGTCCATGCCCTTTTCGGCGATGAGCGGATACAGGCTTTGTGTCGCTTCCTCGACGGTTTCGTTGAATGCTTCGCTGGGCGAATGCCCATGTTCGCGGAGCACCTCGTATTGGGCCAGCCAGAGGCCGTAAATCGCGCCCATCAGCACGCCCCGCTCGCCGGTCAAATCGGAGAAGACTTCTTTCTGGAATGTGGTCTCGAAGAGGTAGCCGGAGCCAATCGCGATGCCCAAGGCCAGGCAGCGTTCTCGTGCCCGTCCGGTGGCATCCTGGTGAATGGCGAAGCTACTATTGATACCGCGGCCCTCGAGGAACAAGCGGCGAACCGTGGTCCCCGAGCCTTTGGGAGCAACCAGGATCACATCAATGTCCGGCGGTGGCACGACGCCGGTCTGGTCGCGGAACACGATCGAGAAGCCATGGGAGAAATACAGGGCCTTGCCTTTGGTGAGGGTCGGCTTGATCTGGGGCCACATGTCCTTTTGGCCGGCATCGGAAAGCAGATACTGGACCACGGTACCCCGGGAGGCGGCCTCGACCGGGTCGAACAGCGTTTCGCCGGGTTTCCAGCCGTCTTCGAGGCACAGATCGTAGGCTTTGCCGCCCTTGCGCTGGCCAACGATCACCCGGATGCCGTTATCGCGCATGTTCAGCGACTGACCGCGGCCTTGCACGCCATAGCCCAGCACGGCCACGGTTTCATCCTGAAGAATTTGACGAACGCGATCGGGGGGATAATCGGAGCGTTCGATGCATTGCTCCACGGTGTCGCCGATTTTGATCTCTTTCATGGTGTCAAGCCTCCAGTGTGGGTGAGCACTGCCCATGGGTAATCGAGCAGGCGAAACGGACCCGCCTGCTGGGTCTGAATGTAAGTGGCGAATTCCGCGTCGTCAAGAATCTTGACAAAAAGATACTCGATGTTAAACTTTCGAACATGAACACGAATGAATCCTTGGACGTGATCGATCACCTGCTCCAGGCTTGGCACGCCGCGCGACCCGATCTGGACGCCAGTCCGTTGGCATTAGTTGGCCGCGTGATTGTGCTGGCTCAGCGTTTGGAGCATAGCGTGAGTATTGCTTTGAGCAAGCACGGGCTGACATTAGGGCAATTCGATATTCTGGCCACGCTGCGGCGGCACGGGCCGCGGGGCGGGTTGACGCCTAGTGAACTGTTGCAGAGTGTTGTCCTATCCAGTGGGGGGATGACCGCCCGGCTCGACAAGCTCGAGGCAGCCGGCTGGATTACACGGGTGGCCGATACCCAGGACCGCCGAAAAGTGGTGATTGAGTTGACTCCGAAGGGGCGGCGTGTGATCGATGCCGCGACTGCGACTCGCTTTGCGGAAGCCCGCGCCTCCCTGCCGCCGCTGACGGAAGACGAACAGGAGATCTTGGCCGACCTGCTCCGGCGTTGGCTCTTGGGGCTGAGCAAGCGCAGCAGCGGCTCACTGGAAAACGCCGCCAAGTTATCGATCGTCTGACGCCGGCATCATTCGTCCACCACATCATCCAGCAGGGAGATCGCAACGACCTCCGAGCGGCGAATCAGCACCCGCTTGCGATTGCGTTTGATGCCAGTGGCGACCGAGTCGGCAATGTACAATTCCCGGGTGGTTTCGGTGTCGCGCAGGTCGTGAAGATCCGCGTTCTTCAATTCCAGGAAGTGATCGTCGTAGCGGGTGAGCTTGCCCAGGCAAACGTAATGTCCGAGCAAGTCAACCACGACTTTTGCGTTGAGAAACTCTTCGAGCATGGCGGGTTCTCAAATGCCACGGTGACATTCGACGGGCGTTTGGCCTGACTTATTTTAGGCAACGAAGTGGTCTCGCGGTGATGGTAGGCCGTGGTGTATAGGAGCTTGGGAACTACCACCCGGGTCGGGGAGAGAAGCCGTGAGCCGGTGCGGATTGTGGGTGTTTCTGTTAGCATTGGGGCCGCTTCTGCTGGGGCTGGCCGCGACGGTTCCACCCTTTGACGACGAACTGTATTACTGGTGCTGGGCGCACGATCTGCAACTCAGTTACTACGACCATCCCCCTCTGGTGGCGTACATGATTCGCCTGAGTACGGAGCTTCTCGGCGATACGATTCTTGCGGTGCGGTTGCCGGCGGTGATCAGTGGCTGGGTGGTGATGATGGTCGTGGGGTTGCTGTCGCGTCCCCGGGATTTGCTGCCGATGATAGCGCTTTCGCCCGTGATGACTTACGCGGCGATACTGGTTACCCCCGATACGCCGTTGCTGATATTCTGGGCGTTGTATCTGGCCTGGTTAATTGCGGTTCAGGAGCGGCTGGCGCGTTCGAGACGGCTGGGTTGGTGGTGGCCATTGGGCGGATTGCTTCTGGGCTGCGGTGTGTTGGGCAAGTACACGATGGGGTTGGCGGCGGTAGCTGGCGGAATCTCGTTTTTCGTCGCGGGTCAGTGGCGGCGGTGGCTGGCGGGCTACCTCGTTCATGCCCTGGTCGCCCTTGTGGTGGCCTCACCGATTTTGATCCATAACCTCCAGCACGACTTTATTCCCATCCGCTATCAGTGGGGGCACTCCATGAGTAGCCCCCAGCCGGGTTTCTTACCGTTTGCCGAATTCGTTGGTGTGCAAGTGTTGCTGTTTGGCACTGTGCCCTTTGTAGTCTTCATCTGGGCAATTCGACACGCTCGGGAGTTGCTTTCGGAACCCCGACTGCGGGTGCTGACCTGTTTATTTGCGCTGCCGTTTGCCTTCTTTCTTCTCAAAGCCACCCGGGGCCGGCTCGAAGGTAACTGGGCGTTTCCCTGCTATTTGGCGTGCTGGCCACTGGCCGCCGCGTGGTACGCCGGTGTGAAATCGTCGGTGTGGGGTTGGTGGGCCACGCGGGCCGGCTTTGCGCTCCCTCTGGGTGTGTCGGCCTTCTTAACGGTTCACCTGATTGAACCGGTGGAGTGGGTGCCGATGGCGATTGATCGTCCGACCCGACAGTGGGGAAAGCTCGCGGCCGTGAAGGCGTTGGCAGCAGATCTGCAAGCCGTGGGTTATTCGGGCCCCGTCTATACCACCACCTACCAGTGGACTGCGTTACTCCGTTGGGTCGGCATCGACGCGCGGCAGATTGATGGCTTCTCCCGACCGAGCCACTTCACGACCCCGCCCCAATCCCCCCGAGGGCTACCGAAGGCCATCGTGTGCGCCGATGGTATTTTGCCGCCCGAAGTCATGGTGGGGTTTGGCCCTCCCCGGGTCGTGGCCAGCTACCCGGTGCTCGTGCGCGGGCAGCCGTATCAGCAACTGCTCTGGTTGGAATATTCGCGAGAACCTGCCATTTCGCCCCAAACTCCCGGCGCGGGTTGACTTGACCGCGATGCCCCTGGAGCGCCACGATAAACACAAGCTACATCGGTAGTTCCATGGACTCCCCAGATAACGTGTTGGTATGCCGCGCCGCTATTCCAAGCCGACCAAGCTCCCAGTTTTGCCCGAATTGGTAGTGGCCTCGCCGGCTGAGTTGGCCCAGTGCCTCGAGCACCTGGCTGGTTGCAACCTGATCGGTTTTGACACCGAATTCGTCGGCGAAGATGCCTATCGGCCGGAGTTATGCCTGCTGCAGATCGCGACGGCGGAACGCCTGTATGTCATCGATCCCTTTGCCGTCGGCCGACTGGATGCACTTTGGGAGTTGCTGCACGACCCGGGGCGAGTCACGGTGGTGCATGCCGGCCGCGAAGACGTTCGGATTTGCCACTTTCAAACGGGTCGCCCCCCGGCGAATGTCTTCGATGTGCAACTGGCGGCAGGTCTGGTGGGGCTGACGTATCCCATTGGCTACTCCGGATTGGTTTACGAACTCCTCGGTCAACGAATGAGCAAAGGGGAAACGCTCACCGACTGGCGGCGGCGGCCGCTGCTTCCCAATCAGGTCCGCTATGCGTTCGACGATGTACGCTTTCTTCTGCCTCTTTGGAAGAAGCTGACCGACCGTCTGAAACGGCAAAAGCGAAGTGATTGGGCCACCGAGGAGTTTATTGGTACGGTGCGCAAGGCGGTCGCCGAAGAAGCTACCGTAGAGAAGTGGCGTAAGCTCAAAGGAATCGGCAACCTGGATCGGCGGGGTTTGGCCATAGCCCGGGAGGTATTCGCCTGGCGGGAACGGTTCGCTGAACGCGTGAATCGGCCGCCCCGGCAGCTGCTCCGTGACGATATCCTGACCGAGATCGCGCGGCGATCCCCGACGAAGGCGGAGGAACTCGCGGCCTTCCGAGGCATTCCGCGCAACGAGATTGAACCCATACTCGAGGCGGTCCGCCGAGCGCGAGCCCTTCCAGCCAATTGCTGTCCAAATACAGAACCGCGGGAGAACGACTCCGCCCTTGTGGTACTACTGGGCAATCTTCTGGCCGTGGTTCTGGCAGATTGGTGTGCCCGGCATCACCTCGCTGCGAATCTCGTGGCGACTGGTTCCGACCTGAAGGCGCTAGTGCGGTGCCATGTTCAAGGGGATCCGTTGCCCGATTTGCCGTTAACCCGTGGTTGGCGGGCCCGAACGGTGCTACCCACTTTGCAGGCCGTGCTGGACGGCAGCCTCGCGATCCGTGTCGAGAACCTCGCGGCCGTGGCACCGTTGGGATTTCTCCCTGTTCCCACCGGGGAATCGCCGCAATCGCCCCGGGATACGCTATGATGCAGTTAACCAGCCGGGTTAATGCCCTCATCCACGAGTCGCACCATGACTGCTTTGAAGTGCCCCAATCCCAGTTGCCCTTATCTGTTTGACCCCTCTCTGGTGCCGCCCGGTGTTGTACTCAGCTGTCCACGCTGCGGATTCCGTTTCACCCTCGGGCCACCCGCTGATTCGAATCTCCCAGTCAACATGCCGGCCAACATGCCGGCGTCGCCTTGGCCGGCAAGTGCGCATGTTCCCGGTGCAGGATTCTCCGGGGTAGCCACCGCGCCGGGATATTCCAACCCGCTCACTCACGAAGCTGGATCCTTACCACCACCCGCGGCTACCGGGAACCAACCGGCAACCCCGCCGATTCTCCGGTCGCGTCCACAATTGCCAGTCCGAAGTTCGCGGCTGCAGACGTTCCTGTTGGGGTTTGTCGGCCTTCTGGCTTTTGGGGCAGCGGGAGTCGTGGTGTGGTACAAGCTGACTCACAAACCCGCACCTCCCCCGGTTGATAGCGTGGTGCTGTTTAAGGATTTGAACCTGTCCATCGAACCACCGCCAAGCCCTTGGATTCGCGATGAGGACATGAAAGCCCGACTCGGTTCTCCCTTCCGTCTGGTGTACCGCCGCGACAATCCCGAGGCCTTCGTCGCGATCGGTGCTCAGGATTTCGATCCGCGCTCGCCTCGTGCTGGTGAACTCCGCAGCGGGCTGACCCAAGCGCTGGGCCGCTTGCTCGAAGCCGGCACCCTGCGGGAGTTTGAACCCCAAGAGACCACCTGGATGGGTCAAGAAATTAGCGGGTTCAAATTCACCGGCCGGCTGACCGATGGGGCTACCATCGAAGGAGAAGCTTACGCGATTCGGCACAAGGGCTTTGGTTATTGGTTCCTGGCCTGGACCGGGGAAAATGAGATCTATGAGGAACAAAAGGGGGCGTTCGCCGAGGCACGGGGCAGATGCAAGCTGCTCGATCTCCGCCGCGACTGGAAGGAACGCCAGTCTTCGGTGGTGAGTTTCAAGAACAATGTCTTGGGCTATACACTGCTGGACGCCGAGGGCATTTGGCAGGAAGAATCCAACGACCAGTTGGTCAAGGGTGAAGACCCGCGCGCCGACAAGCTCCTGCGGGCACGCATCAAGCGAAAAGGTGAAGATTTCGGTGAGGAAGCCACGCTCGTCGTTTTGATCCTCGATGAAGTCGGCGATCCGCTCCCAACGGCCCGAGCCTACATTGAACGGCAAGCCAATGCGAATGTGGAATTGTTCGGCAAGACGACTTTTACGGAATCGACCGAGCGGCTGGAAGGCGATCCGTTACCCGATGCGGTGAGCGAGAACGCTCCGGTGGTGCTGCTCCGCAGCGTGAATGATCGGGATCCCACGCAGTCGCGGCTGTGGGTCGTTTCTGCTATTGCTGTAAAAACGCCGATGGGCGAAAAAATTGTCGCAGTTTGTGGCCGTTGTCTCTGGCGAGAACGGGCCAGCTTCGATACCCGCTTGGTCCAGATTGCCAAATCGCTGCGAGCCGGCGATTAAAAGCTTCAGGAACCCGGCGGGAGCACGCTGGGAACGCCGCCGGGTAGTGGCACTGGCGCTGGCAAGGGGTTGGTGGTTGGTCGAGGTTGCCCCTTAGGAAGGGCAGGCCGCTCTGGCGAGGGCAGGTTCTGCCCATGTTGCCGCAAGGCATCGGCGTTGTTGAGTAGGTCGTCGACGCGGGTTTTGCTGGCTTCGTGGAGTTCAAAATAGTATCGCCGGGTGTCACGGATGTGGAAGGGCCAGACGACCTCCGCCAGGAAATCGAATGGCGGATAGGCATACCAAGGAGCAACGACATGAACCCGGCGGGTTAAGGTTTCGTAGCCGGGATGAACTAATGTGATCGTGTAATACCCATAATACTCGAACTGACTATGGGCCGGCGCGGCCCCAATGGGTCGGTTGTCGATGTAAACTTGTGCATTGGGGACATTGGACTCAATGACGAACCGACGATCGACGCAGCCAGCTACCAACGCGGCGGCGAGTAGAAGCACCAGACGAACCGCTCCACCGCTCGGCTCGGTCGTCATGCCAGCCTCCTCAACTGACGCAACTGATGGGGATTGGCCGGGAATAGCGGCCGCGGGCATTGTGGTCAAGCCGGATCGCTCAGTCGGGCGAATTCGTGTTGCGAGCAGTAATTTGCGGGTCGATCGCATAAGATGGAATCAGAAGCATTGATCTGTTGAGGAACGTGTGTGTCGGGTTTCGAGCCGGTCCGCTACGCCGCCCTCACCGATGTGGGCGTCAAACGTAGCCACAACCAGGATGCTTGCGCCGCCCAGCCGGCGGTGGATGCTTCCGGGTTTGAGGCGAATGGACACGTTTTTGTGGTCGCCGATGGAATGGGTGGCCATGCCGTTGGAGAAAAAGCCAGCGCCAAGGCTGTGCGCGATATCCCGTTCCTTTACCAAAAACACGCTCGAGATGGGGCCATCCCAGCCCTGCGCCGGGCATTCACCGAGACCAACGCAGGGATCCATGCCATCGGCCAGGAGAATCCGGAATTCCGGGGGATGGGCACCACGAGCACGGCACTTGTTCTGCGGCCCGAAGGAGCCTGGGTAGGGCATGTGGGCGATAGCCGGGCCTATCGCATCCGAGAGGGGGTGGCCGAGCAACTGACTTTCGACCACTCCTGGGTCTGGGAAATTGCTCGCCGGCAGGGTGTGGACCCCGATGAACTCGGCGATTTCAAACGCAACGTGATTATTCGTTCGCTCGGCCCCGACCCGGATGTGGAGGTGGACATCGAAGGTCCGCACCCCGTTCTGCCGGGCGACATCTTTTTGCTGTGTAGCGATGGGTTGACCGGTGTGGTTCCCCCGCAGGAAGTGGGAGCGGTGGCCAGTGTTTTGCCGGCGGAAGACGCGGTGCGGTTGCTAGTTCATTTGGCGAACCTGCGGGGTGGTCCCGATAACATCACTGTACTCATCGTTCGGGTGCCGGACGGATCGGGTCGGCCCCAGACCAAGTCTGGGCGTTCCGCCGGCCTGCTTCGGCGCGCGGTGGCTGCCTGGAACCGCCTGATTCCTTGGCCGTATACGGTCCTTGGATTGGGCTGTCTTCTAGCGATACTGTCGTTGGGCCTGCATTTCGCGACACTTCCCGGCGCCCTGCTACTGTTTGTGCTCGCCGCCATCGTGATTCTGGTTGGCTTGATTGGCCTGGTCGTGCATCTGCAGCAGGAGCCAGAAACCCCACTGGAACCCACCACTGAAGGCCCCCGGACATTGAATGTTTACAAGCGACACAACTGTGGGGATTACCCGGAGCTCACGGAGCGATTCGCCACATTGGAGCAATCGCTTGCGGAAGGGTTAAAAGACCAGGACATCGCGGTGGACTGGGGAGAATACGCCAAGCTTGCGGGTGCCGCCAATTCAGCCGGCAAGCACGACCCCGCCGCTGCTTTCCGTCTGCGCTGCGAGTCGCTACTGTTTTTGGCGGAGGCATTTCATAGGTCCCGTCACAAGCAAGAGTCGTTCCGCCCGAACTGGACCCCGCCCCCAAGTGGTTAAGAACCGGTTTCGGCCCGCTGCCTTGAGCACAAGCTCAGATTATTTGCCCAACCGGTAATCCAATCGTTGCCACTTCCTGGTTTGCGCCCTAACCTGCCGAAGTTTGCTCGTTCCCTGCCCCGGATGGAGTCATGGCCACTGTCAGTTCTACCGGCACCGATCGCGCCGCGGTCACCACAATCACGATCCTGGCAGCGCTGACGCGAGGTTACCCTGCGAATTTCGCGGTCCGGCTATGGAATGGCGATCGTTGGCAACCCGGTCAAGGACCAACGCCATTTACTCTGGAGTTGAAGCACCCGGGCGCGGTTCGAGCCATGTTCTGGCCATTCGACCGGGTCGGCCTGGGTGAAGCCTACATTTTCGACGATTTCGACATCGATGGCGACATCTTTGCCTTCACCGAATGGCTCCGTCATATTGTTCGCCTGGCGGAAACCCGTTCCTTCGTGGCGAAACTCCGGCTTCTGCTGGCGTTGCGTCGGTTACCTAATCAGAGGAACCCGCGCGACCTCTCCAAAGCTGGGCGACCCACCGAAGGCGACCACAGCAAGGAGCGCGATCGAGAAGCGATTTCCTATAGCTACGACCTCCCCGGTGAATTTTACCGATTGTTCCTGGACAAGAACTTGCAGTACACCTGTGGCTACTTCGCCTGTGCCGATGAGGATCAGGATCCTGCCCAGGAACGCAAGCTCGATTACATTTGCAAGAAGTTGCGCTTAGGACCCGGGCAGAAGTTCGTCGATTTCGGTTGCGGGTGGGGAGGGTTAGTGATACATGCAGCTCGGCACTATGGGGTGCAGGCCACCGGTGTGACCTTGGCGGGGGAACAGGCACGGTGGGCCCAACGGGCCGTGGAGCAAGCCGGGTTAACCGATCGCGTCCAGATTGTGCTCAGCGACTACCGAGACTTTTCCGCCCCCGGGCAGTTTGACAAGGCTGCCAGTGTGGGGATGGGTGAGCATATTGGGGTGAAGAACTTGCCCGTGTTTTTTGCCAAGGTGTTCGAATGCCTTCGCCCGGGTGGAGTTTATCTGCACCACAGCATCACCCTCCGCCCGAATACACCCTATCCGCGCTGGACGGCTTTTGCCCGCAAATATGTCTTTCCCAATGGGGAGCTGCAAACCATTTTGCGAGTGCAGGAGAGTGCAGCCTTGGCCGGCTTCGAAATCCGGGATGTGGAGAATCTGCGTGAGCATTACGTGTACACACTGCAAAACTGGGTCCGCAAGCTCGAGCGCAATCGGGCCGAGGTCCTGAAATTAGTGGGAGAAGTAACCTATCGCATTTTCCGCATATACATGGCTGGGGCCACGTTGGGCTTTAAGTACGGAACCTATGCCTTGAATCAGGTTCTCGTCTCCAAGCCGGCTGATGGTTCCGCTCAGCTGCCCCTCACCCGTGCGGACTGGTACAGTTAACGCTTGCAAATCAAGCGACCTCGGGCAAGCGTAAGAGCCACACCGATGCTCAGGCTGATCCACGCCGCTGGGGTCGGGACGGGAGTCACCGGCGGAGCTTCGGCTTGGTCGATAACAAGGGGGGCCGGGTAGGTGATATTCGGAGTCCGTTCCTGATTGATGGTTATCTCGGTATTCGCCCCCACGAAAAGCAGGATGGCACCGACCATCCGTGGACTGGGTAGGACCGTGACGGTCGCCAGCAAATCGTTCACGTTGCTGAAGGTTTCGACTCCAGGACTGGTGGAGTCCGAAATCGTCAAGAACACCTGCGGATTCCCTGCGGGGGCGAAAAAGCTGGACGTGAAACCGGCCGTGCTCGGGTAGGGATATTGTGCCGGATCGGTGGTGGCGAATGCCAGGATTTCTGGATCGGTCACGCCGGCTTCAAAGACGATCTCGATACTGTAGCTGGAGAAGTCCGACACATCGGGAAGTCGCACTTCGAACGAAAAGGGCACACCGGGTGAATACGTGGCTGGGACTTCGACGAACTGCGGCAAAATATCCGCTCGTGCGGTTGTTGCACTTGCCAAAACTGCCCCGACCAGGACCAGCGCGCACCATCGCATCCTGCGTCTCCTTGTCGCAAGGCCCTTCACCCTTCTCCCTGGGCGACATACAGTGTGCAATCGGCATCAACGCGATTCAAGCGGGAATTGGTAAAATCCATTGGACCGGCATAGGCTGCTCGTGATCCGGCTGGGCTGGATCGGCTGATTCTGATAAACTGATTTGTGTGGAGTCGGTTCGGGTTGCACCCCCGAGGTTGTATGCTGCGATTCATGGCTTTAGCGTTGCCCGCCGTCTTCCTTGCTGGTCCGGACTTAGCTGAGGCAGCCGATGCCGACCTGGTGAAAACAGCTCAAGCGCTTTTCAAGGATCTCCAACAGCACACTCTGGACAACGGCTTAAGAGTCTATTTGCTGCCGGTGAAAACGGCTCCAGTTGTTTCGGTGATGATGGCCTACCGTGTCGGTTCGGCCGATGAGCAAAAAGACCAAACCGGGTTGTCGCATTACCTGGAACATTTAATGTTCAAGGGAACGGATACCCTGATGCCTGGGGACATTGATCGGATGACCCAGCGCAATGGTGGCCGCAACAATGCCTTCACCACCGAGGACATGACCGTCTATTACTTCGATTTCGCGGCGGACCGCTGGCAGGTCGCCTTGCAGATCGAAGCGGACCGTATGCGGAACCTGCGGATCGATGAGAAGCACGAATTCCAGCAGGAAAAAGGCGCTGTCATCTCGGAACTGGATGGTAACGAGGATTCACCGGGGGATCTGGAGTACAAGGCTTTGCTGCCGCTTTTGTTTCCCAAGGATTCCCCCTATTCGCATCCGGTGATTGGTCAGCGAGAACACGTCCGCGGGGCCACCGCTGAGATTATCAAGCGTTACTATGACCAGTGGTATCATCCCAATAATGCAGCCTTGATCGTGGTGGGTGGTTTTGACGCGGATGCGGCGTTGATGCAGATCAAAAAGCAGCTGGGTTCAATCCCCCGGGCCGAGCTTCCCCCGCGTAAACAACCGACTTTTTATCCCAAGCGAGATGGTCCAGTTCGCAAGGAATTCGAGTCGAAGTTTGATGTCGCCCGGCTGCTCATGGGGTTCAACACCGTAGCCGTTGGCCATGCGGACGATGTTGTACTGGATGTCCTCCAGACCCTTCTGGCTGATGGCCGCACCTCGCGACTGTATCGCGAACTTGTGGAGACCCAGCGATTGGCCACTACGGTGGATGCGGGCAACTACAGTGGCCGTTACCCCGGCTGGTTTGGCGTGCGTGTTGAGTTGCTCAAGGATAAGGATCGGCAGAAAGCCGAAGAACTGGTGTTCGCCGAGCTGGAAAAGCTTGCCAAGGAACCCGTCTCGGCGGAGGAATTGGCCCGGGCCCGGAAGAAGTTGCTGGCCGGTTTCGTCTTCAGTTTGGAAAGCGTTAACAAGCTGGCCGAGGTCATTGCCCGAACGAGCAGCTACCCAGGGCTTGAGGACGTGGGGGCGTACTACCGAGACTACCTGGATCGCCTCCACTCCATCTCACAGGCCGATATTCAGCGAGTCGCTCGACACTATCTCAACCGCAACAATGCCGCAGTGGTTTGGAGCGTACCGAAGGAAAACGTACCGAAGGAACCTGTCGCTCCTCCGGCAAACGCTTTGCGGCTCAAATCCACCACACTGCCTCGGGGAGCTGCCTGGGGCGGGACGGCTGTGCAGCGGCTGGGCCGTCAATCGCCTTCGGGAGCCGGTGGAGGCCGGTTTACGCTCACAGCGGCAAAACGAGTCGTTCTCCCCAATGGGCTGACCGTGGTGCTATTGGAAGATCACCGTTTACCAATCGTGGTTGCTGCGGTCGAAATTCGGGATGTGCAATTGCGGGAGCCGCCGGCCCAAGCGGGCATCGCCACGCTGATGGGGAGTTTGCTAGACGAAGGTACCCACAAACACAGCGGGAAGGAAATCGCTGCACTCATCGAAAACACCGGTGGCAGTCTCAGCTTGCAGGGCTCCGGTGGGACACTGAAGGTCTTAACCGCTGACGCAGAGCTGGGGTTGGGGTTGCTGTTCGAATGCCTGATGCAGCCTACCTTCCCGGCCGAGGCGTTCGAGCGACAGAAAGAGCAACAGCTTTCCATCATCGATGACAATCAGACTCAACCGGATGTTCGTGCCCAGGAACTGTTCCACGCGCTGGTCTACGGCGATCACCCGTTTGGCCGGCCACCGCAGGGTACCCGGGCCAGCGTGGAGCGACTCACCCCCGCCGATTGCCAGGCCTTTCACAAAGAGGTGGTCGCCCCCAACTTCACCACGATCGCGCTGGTAGGAGATTTTCAGTCCGATGCCCTCATTAAGACCATCGAGACCTTGACGCGAGGCTGGAAGAAATCTGCTGCGCCATCACCCAAAGTACCCGCTCCGCCTCAGGGAACCGGCGTTAGCGAAAAGATCGTAACGGATCCAGCGGCGGCTCAGGTACATGTTTACATCGGCCACCTTGGCATCACGCGGAATAACCCGGACTATTACAAGCTATTGGTCATGGATAACGTCCTGGGTTTGGGAACGGGTTTTACGGCCCGATTGCCTGCCAACTTGCGTGATCGGTTGGGCCTGGCTTATACAGTCACAGCGGCCATCACTAGCTCCGCCGGTACCGAACCGGGTACGTTTGTAGGCTATATTGGCACGTTCCCAAATAGCTACCTCGACGTGCGGCACGGGTTCCTAAAAGAATTGGACCGCATTCGCTCGGAGCCGCCCAGCAAACAGGAAGTGGAGGATGCCAAGAGCTACTTGCTTGGAAGCTTGCCCTTTCGATTTACGACCACGAATGCCATTGCCAATCAGATACTAGCCGTTGAGCGGTACGGCTTGGGCTTCGATTTTCTGGAGACGTATCAAAAGCAAGTGGCTGCGGTAACACCCAACGACGTCCAGGCCGTAGCCCAAAAATATCTGAATCCCAAAATTCTGACGATTGTGGGAGTTGGGGCCATTGACGCGAACGGGAAACCACTTGAGAAAAAGTGACGTGGCGTCACGTCCTGAGCGGCGGGGGTGAACTGACGGATCGTACCCATCGTAGAATAAGAAGAGCTTAGTCAGCAGTAATGCGAGCCGGATTTCCACCCGGCTAAGGACTTGCTACTTCAACCCCATACTGGCATGAACTCCACGTTGAAAATTGCCGTCCCGATTTTCATCTTGATGGCCGTGGTGTTTGGGATCACGTTTTTTGCACAATATGCCCCAAAGTCGCCTGAATCTGACCCCGAATTGCGTGGAGGCGACACCGATGCCCACGAGCCCCCCCTCCGCTTTGCTAATGCGACACGTGTTTGGGATCCCCCGGATACGCTGTCGGTGGGAACGCCGTTTGGGATCCGTTACCGAGGCTTAGAACTGATGGCGCCCTCGGCTGATCCGGCCAAATCGTTTGAGAACGACCGCAACCCATTTGAGTATAGCCTGCAGGACCGTGTGTTCCCCGCCTACTTCGAGCCAGGCGAGAAGCTGTATTCCACCTCGTTTTGGTTCCAAAACCGCAATCCCAAACCGGTAGTGCTGCAATTGCAATACGTCAGTTGCAGTTCGTGTAGCGGTGGCCGTTTGGCACCCCTTCCGCCCCCCGTTACGCGGCAACTGCTGCAAATGACGGCTATCAGCTGTTTACCCCAAGGTCTGTTTAATGCATTGCCGATCGGAATGGCTGGACCAAGCGCTAACTTGCAACCCGAACGACTGAAATGGGAGCAACATTCTTACCAAGAAGAGATTAAACCGAAGTACTCCATTCCGGCAGCGAACGATACCGACGGTTGGTCGCCCCAGTGGGGTATTCTGGAACTGCAATTTAAGGTCACGGCGATTGGCCCCAAAACCTTGGCGGCCGACTTCGCGATGCAGGTAGAGGGTCGGGCGGCAACGGTGCCGGCCAAATTTTCCATCAGTTTCGAGGGAGCCAACGCGTTTGAGGTTTCCCCGCCTCGGATTACCATCGGAGAACTGACTGCCAATTCCGATCCGCGAACCCATGAGCTGGTCGTTTATTCCTCTACACGTGGGCCGAACCGCACCGGCTATGGCGAACCTGGCGATTTGAGCCCACCGCAGGTCGATGTGCGGCTGCCGACGGGGGGTACCGATACCGCTCGGTTTCTCACGCTCTCGACACCGGTACGCGTCCCGGAAGAGGAACTTCCTGCCTTGGCGGAGGAAATTGCCAAGACAATCCGGAAATCGGTTCGGGTGCAGTCCGCCTATAAGCTCACCATGCAAGTGACACCCAAAGTCGGTGAGAGTCGAATCGAGATCGGCTTGCTCGAACGGGACATTTGGGTCGCCATGCCCGGGGCGGCCGAACGTCGGGTCCGAGTCAGCGGCCTGGTGCGTGGTCCGGTTTGGCTCGACAACGAACGCAGCGATATTGACTTACTCACCTACCGAAATAGTCTCGGCGTGACCGGCCAAAGGTTCCGATTGATCTCGGAGGATCGAAAGGCCAAGGTTGAAGTGGTTGCTGTCGAGGGCGATGCCAAGGATTTTCTCAAGGCCACGCTTGAGGAACTGCCGCCAGAGGGCGATTATGCACAGTTTGATCTCAAGCTCACCATTCCTCCCAATGCCCGCACAGGCTCGTGGACGGGAGTGGTGGTTCTGGAAGTGAAAGGTGCGAATCCGCAACGAATTCGCATCCCGGTGAAGGGCCGGGGGCAACTCTAGGCCGTGTGCGAGTGACCAAATGAATGACGATGGGTCCGTTGACCCGGTGCGGAGTGCGAAACGCATAATCCGCACAAACTATTACGATGACCTGTTTTACCGCAGTCCCATGATCAGTTCATCTGAATACCATCGGCTTGGCGGGCCGAACAAAGTGACTGCGACCCGGTAGGGAAGCCCGAAGGACAAACAGTCATGAATGATACTGTGCGTCAGCAATCCCTCTCCCGATTCGAACTACTCGGTGGGGCCGGTACCCTCGCTTTGGTCCTGTTTATCCTGGGCGTGGCCAGCTTGACCCATGGAACCTGGAAAGCGGAAGCTGCGGCGGATCCGCCGGGCGGTGGCAAGGAACCCACACTTGGAGGTATTCCACTCTTTGCCAACTGGCCCAAGCAGGCGCCCGATGCCGCGATCGTACTGTCCGGGCAAACCTTTGGTTTCCTTCAACCGTGTGGCTGCAGTCGGCCCCAATTTGGCGGTGTTGAACGTCGGGCTACCCTGATCAAGGCCCTAAAGGACAAAGGCTGGCCCGTGGCCGCTGTGGATCTTGGCGATGCCGTGCCCTCGACTGGGTTGACCGATCAAGCTATTCTGAAGTATCGAACGTTGATGCATGCCTTACGGGAAATGGGCTATTTGGCCATCGGTCTTGGAAAAGCGGACTTTGGCGTACCCGGTGGCATTGACCGGTTGCTCGGTGAGTATGCCTTGCAGGAGATGAAGCGTCCAATCATTCTTGCGGCTAACATCCGCGGTGTTGTGGAGGGCAAGCAAGTATCGCGAGAAGCTCGCTTCAAACCCGAAGAATTGCCCCGTTCGCTGATCGATGCGGCCGAGGTGGCGGTGGTCGGCCAAGTGCCGGTGGGCGTGGTCGGCATTGTGGGCAAAGCTCTGTGGGAGGACGCTAAGAAACTCGACCCTTCCATCGACTTTGCGGCCAACACGCCCGAAGTCCTCAAGCAAACCTTGGCTGGCTTGGCGAATCATCCGCTGAAGCCTCAGTTCTTGATCTTGCTTTACCAAGGTGAGGCTGCCGATGCGGCAAAATTGGCAGCAGACTTCCCCCAGTTCCACATCATCCTGTGTCAGGCGAGTGATCCGGAGCCGCCGCAGTTCCCCACCGTGGCCAACAATGGCAAGACGCTGATTGTCGAAGTCGGTCACAAGGGGCGGTTTGTCGGGGTGGTAGGGGCTTTCCGCAACCCGATGGGTGGCTTCGACTTGAAGTAT
>Ga0272446_1000324_pt1 | contig 75406 bp, 59 predicted proteins | sample YNPCB0061_FD_194587 | JGI IMG/M metagenome (GOLD analysis project Ga0272446, IMG submission 194587) | Hot spring microbial mat communities from Yellowstone National Park, WY, United States - YNP-CB-006-1 | ecosystem: Environmental > Aquatic > Thermal springs > Hot (42-90C) > Sediment | place... | reverse complement strand
TCAATGAAAACTCCACCAAATCTGGACACACCATTATCTGTGACTGGCAAAATGTGCCTGTAGTCGGAGGATCCGGGCAAATTAGCTCAATTTTTTCAATTGCCCAAGACATTACTGAAAAAGTGCAGGATCACAGGGCTGTCGATGGCTTTTTTGCTCAATCTCTAGATTTATTAGCCACTATCGGACTGGGGGGATACTTTCAAAAGCTCAACCCCGCTTGGTCAGAAACCTTTGGCTACACAGATGCCCAGCTAAAGGAGTACCCGTTTATGGAGTTCGTTCATCCAGAGGACCAAGCGGCAACCCTAGCTGAATTGGCCAAGGCCGACTCTGGCCAATCTACCCTCAGCTTTGAGAATCGCTATCGTTGTCAAGATGGCTCTTACCGGTGGTTGGCTTGGCGGGTGCGGGTGGCGATCGAAGAAAAACTTTACTATGCAGTTGCCCGTGATATCACAACTGAAAGACAAACAGCCATAGAACTAAAACAACAAAAGGAATTTATTGAGTCAGTCTATGAAGGGGCTGAATTTGTAATTACGGCGGTGGATGTGACTGAAGATCTCCAGTTGCATTATGTAGATTGTAACCCTTACGGAATTAGGGTTTCTGGAATTCCCCGCCAGAGTTTCCAAGGGGGCACCCCAGAGGAGATCTTTGGCCCTGAGGACGGGGCGCGCGATCGCCAGCGCTACTTGGAGTGTATTCGGACTGGAGTAACCCAGACCTACGAGGAGTGCTTCACTCTACAGGGTAGGCAGACTTGGTGGTTGACGCGGACAACGCCCCTACTCAATGCCCAAGGGCGGGTTTATCGCTTGATCGTAACAACCTACGAAATTACCGATCGTAAAACCGCCGAAATTCAACTCCAAAATGCCCTGGCCACTGCGGAATACCAATCCAATCTGCTGACCAACATCGTCAACAGTAGCCCAGACTGGATTGCAGTTAAGGATCGTCAATTCCGATTCTTAGTGGCTAATAATACCTTTGCCAGTGCCCTCGGCAAAACTCCCCAGGATCTCCTTGGTAAAGATGACTTGGAAATTGGCTTTACCCCCAAAATGGTGTTTGGGGATCCTGACCGAGGAATTCGGGGCTTCCGGGCTGATGATGAGGCTGCCCTAGCCGGTCAGTCCGTCTACATTGCTGCTGAATCAGCAGTAATCGCTGATGGCAGCACAATCGTCCTAGAAACCAAGAAAGTCCCTCTCAGGAATAACCAAGGTGAGATTTTTGCAGTCTTAATTATTGCCAGGGATGTTACCCAACGGCAGCGCTATGAAATGGCCTTGCAGTTGTACAAATATGCCCTAGACAGTGCTGGGGATGCGATCGGCATCGGCACCAATGATTGGCAGTTGACCTACCAAAACTCGGCTTTTTCTAACCTCTATGGTTGTGCAACCCCGGAGGAATTTAACCAGACGGGCGGTGTCTCGGCTTGCTTTGTTAATAATCGGGATCTAGCCCGGATTACTGCATCTCTGCGCCAAGGGCAGGCTTGGTCTGGAGAGTTGATGCATAAAAATCGGCGGGGGGAGCAGTTCCCCGTCTATGCCCGGGGGGATGTGATTACCGATGAACACGGCAACTTAATTGGAATTATTTCCATGTCGCGGGATATTAGCGATCGCAAAGCTGCCGAAGCCCAGCAGCAGAGGCAAGGGGAGATCGATAAGGTAATGAACCGGATTAACCAGCAGATCCGTAGCTCCCTGGACTTTGAGCAAATTCTCTATATCACCCTCCAGGAGGTGCGCCGTATCCTCAATGTCGATCGCTGTAATTTCTGTGAGTACCATACCGAAGATGGCTACTGGTCAATCATCAGTGAAGCGAGAGACTTGGCCCTACCCAGCCAAGCGGGCCGCTATGCTCCAGAGGAAGTCGGCCCGATCGCCGCTAGGGTTGCCCAGCTAGAGTCGCTCAAGGTTAACGAGACCGCTGGGGTGGCCGATGCCACACTCAAATCATTTCTGAATGCCTTAGAGATTGGTGCGATCATCGTGCTACCCATTCAAGCCCAGGATGGTGCCATCTATGCCATAGCCTGTATTCATCAATCAGCCCACCTTTGGCAAGATGACGAGGTAGAAATCCTCCAGGCAGTGCTAGAGCAGTTGATGATTGCCCATAACCAAGCCCAGCTATATGCCCAGATCCAGACCCGGGCCAGCGAACTGGAAGCCACCCTGACGGAGCTACAGCGCACCCAAACCAGGTTAGTCCAAAGTGAAAAAATGTCTAGCTTGGGGCAATTGGTGGCTGGGGTCGCCCACGAAATCAATAACCCGGTAAATTTCATCTACGGCAATATTTCCCATATTTGGGATTATGCCCAGAGCTTAATTGAGCTATTGCAACTCTACCGAAAGCATTATCCCGAACCAGCCCCTGAGATTGCTGAGCAGGCAGCGGATGCAGATGTGGAATTTGTCTTGGCAGATTTACCCAAGCTGCTTCAATCCATGAAGGTAGGAGCTGATCGCATCCAGCAAATTGTCCGATCGCTGCGGAATTTCTCCCGCATGGATGAGTCAGATATGAAGGCAGTAGATATCCACGAGGGTATCGATAGCACCCTCATGATTCTGCAAAATCGACTGAAGGCTAAACACGACCGCCCGGAAATTGCCGTAGTCAAAAACTTTGCTAGCCTGCCGCCTGTAGAATGCTACGCCGGGGAACTAAACCAAGTGTTTATGAACATCCTCAGTAATGCGATCGATGCTCTAGAAGAAACTCGACAACACAAAGGCACCATCACCATCACCACCAAACTCCTGGCCACGGGCTACGTCCAGATCACGATCGGCGACAATGGCCCAGGCATCCCTGAGCAGATTAAGTCACGAATTTTTGACCCATTTTTTACCACCAAACCCGTGGGCAAAGGCACTGGTATGGGTATGTCGATTAGCTACCAAATCATCACCGAGAAGCACCAAGGAACAATCACCTGCGAATCTGTACCCGGCCAAGGAACAAGCTTTATAGTGGAAATTCCCCTCAAACAAGGGATAACCTAACTGGATTTGGGTCTGACCATCAGCGGTAAAAGTATAGGAACTGCAATTCTTGGTCTAGCTCCTTGACCTTGGCTTTAGCCCTGCTTAACTCGTGGAAATACTTCTCAAGCAGGGCCCGATCGCTAGGGCTAGTCTGCTTCCACTTCCCCAAGTAATATTGACAGCAGCGCTCATACACCACCCGTTCCATACAGGCAGCGCAGGCATTAATCAGATCAGCCGCCGCTGCCATATCCTGCTGGTGCATCTCTTCTAGATGAAATAAGTGAATTATTTGCTCAAGCTTATTAGCCAACTCCTCACTGCTGAGATAATGTTGCTGGATTACTGAAGTCAAATCAGCCTCTTGGAACTGGGTCTCAAGGATTTTAATTTGCTGCCACAGCAGTCGGTATGGGGATATGCAGAACATCAAGTCCCGCTCCTCTAGAACTGTATCAACCACATCCCGATACTCAGGACAGTGCAGGTAGATGCGTAGTAAAGTGGCTTCAGCCTTTTCTAGTAAGGCATCCGTTGAGCTTTTGGGGGTCGTAACTACCTTGATTTGGGGCTTGCGAATGACTGGCTTATCTTTATCCTGCCTGCTGGGGTTGACCTGGGTAATTAGGTTTTCGAGGTTAATGGCAAACAGCTTGAGGTCGCCCAGGCTTAGTAGATCAGCGCACCGCTGGATATAGTAGTTGCGCTGATTGCTGTCTGTCATTTGCTTGAGGATCGCTACCATCTCGGAGCTGACCCGTTGGAATTGGTCGGCTTGCTTGAGGTTTACCCCAGAGATCAATTGGTCTAGCCGCCAGTCTAGCCATAGGGGGGCCTGTTTAATTAGCTCCTGATAATCAGCGATCGTCCGGTGTTTGAGAAATTCATCGGCATCCTTGCCATCCGGTAGGCTAATTACTCGGATATTGACCTGCCCGCTGTAAACTAGGGGGGCGATCGCTTCGATGACTCGGCCCACTGAGTTTACCCCCGCCTGGTCAGCATCAAAGTTAATCATCACCTGCTTTGATGCTGTGTACCTAAGCAAGAGCTTTACTTGATCCTCCGTCAAGGATGTGCCCATGGATGCCACTGCCTGGCTAATACCAGCCCCGTGGAGAGCGATCGCATCAAAGTAGCCCTCGACCACAATGGCGTAGTCATCCCTAGAGATGCTGCCTTTGGCTTGATCGAGGGCAAACAGGGTTTTGCTTTTGTTGAATAGCTCAGTTTCTGGGGTATTGAGATACTTGGGTTGTTCATTCGCCAGCGATCGCCCCCCAAAACCAATTACTCGGCCATTTGGATCACAAATGGGCACCATAATCCGGTTACGGAAACGGTCGACGTAGCCCCCCGATTTTTTAGCACTAATCAGCCCGGCTTGCTCTACCAAAATTGCCGGATATTTCCTTTGATTAACCAAGTAGCCATAGAGGGTATCCCAGGTATCTGGGGCATAGCCCAGCTTGAATTGCTGAATAACCCCCTCCGGTATCCCCCGATCCGTGGTCAAGTATTCCTTGGCAGCGGGAAAGTGGTAAAGGGCATGTTGAAAAAAACTGGTGGCGATCGCCAATACCTCGTAGAGCTGCTGGCGTAGAGATAACTGCCGCTGGAAATCTAGTCCTTTTGAGGGTGCGACTGCTTGGATAGGCACTTGGTACTTTTGAGCGAGGCTGACCACCGCCTCAGCAAAAGATTGCTTACCAATTTCCTTAATAAATTGCAGGGCATCACCCCCAGCTTTACAACCAAAGCAGTAATACATCTGCTTAGCCGTGTTGACCGTGAAGCTGGGGGTACTTTCCTGGTGGAAAGGACACAGACCCACATAATCTTTGCCCCGTTTTTTCAAGACCACATGCTCAGAAACCACATCAACAATATCCATCCGCTGCCGGACAGCCTCTACGGTTTCTGGATGTAGCTTGGGGATATCCATGCGAGTGAAAGTCTTTACTTGATGATCTATATTAAAGCTGGATTGCAAGCAACAGGGGAGTAAAATAGTTCCGGTATAATTCGGACTCATTAGTTAGGAGCCAGCCATGAACCAAGATGCCGCTACCGTAATGAAGCAAGAAGTGGGTAAGGCCGCTGCCCAGCGGGTCAAGTCACACATGGTTGTCGGCCTGGGAACTGGTTCTACCACGGCTTTTGCGATCGCTCATTTGGGAGAGCGACTCAAAACTGGTGAAATCACTGACATCAAAGGAATTCCCACCTCCTTCCAAGCCGAAGTCTTGGCCAAACAGTATGGCATTCCCCTCACGACCTTGGATGCGATCGAAAAAATCGATGTGGCGATCGATGGGGCCGACGAAGTAGACCCCCAAAAAAACCTAATCAAAGGCGGCGGCGCAGCCCACACCAGGGAAAAAATTGTTGATACCCTAGCTGACCAATTTATTGTGGTGGTAGACAGCTCCAAACTAGTCCAGCACCTCGGCTCGACCTTCAAGCTCCCCGTAGAAGTCATCCCCATGGCAATCACCCCGGTGATGCGGGCGATCGCCAAACTAGGAGGGCAACCAGAACTCCGCATGGGCATCAAGAAAGCCGGCCCCGTCATTACTGACCAAGGCAACATGGTGGTCGATGTCAAGTTTGCGTCCATCCCTGATCCCGCTGGCCTAGAGCAGACCCTCAACAACATTCCCGGTGTTTTAGAAAATGGCCTATTTGTTGGGGTAACTGATTTAGTCCTAGTCGGGGAATTGATAGATGGCCAGCCCCAAATTCGCGAATTCTAAGTGCCCCAGATGCTCAATTAATCTAACCCCCAGTACCCCCAACCTTTGGCAAAGAATTACACCCCAGACTAGGGTCGTAGCTGTATTGTTAGTAATTTTGGCCGTTGTCTTCACCCCCAATGGCCGCTGGGCCAGCTGGCTATACTACGGGCTGGGGATGAGTTTGGTAATTGCCCGCGTGCCCTGGCGAATTTTGTTGTCCCGGCTGGCGATCGAATCCTTATTTTTGGTAGTACTCCTTCTAGGTAGCCTCCTGCAAAGGGGCGGGCCGGTAGTCTGGCAGTGGGGCGTGCTACAAATTACTGAAAATGGCCTGCCTGTGTTGGGTAGCGTAGCCTGCCGAGCCTCCTTATCTTTGCTAGTCTTAAACCTGCTAGTGATTACCACCCCAATCCCCGCATTAATTGATGCCCTAGTTGCCCTGCATACCCCCAGACTCCTGGTAGCAATTATCCTATCCATGTATCGCTACATGAACTTATTGATAGGGGAAGTGCAGACTATGCAGCGGGCTGCCCAGTCAAGGAATCTGCGGGGGAGCGATCGCTGGCACAGGCTAGTGCAACATGATCGGTGCCCTATTCATCCACACCTACACCAGGGGAGAGCGCACCTATGCAGCCATGACCTCCCGCGGATATCGGGGCATTCCCCCCAGGAAAAAATCCCCCCCTCCCTAGATCAGAATGGCTATTTTTAGCTGTGGTAGTCGTATTTTGCCCAGCCGGGCAAGCAATTTGGCAATGGGCTGAGGTCAGTAGACCCCACCTAAAACATCCTGATACTTGTAATTTGTGTGGACTTTAGTGAACTTTTCTAAACACAGACCAAGGATTTACACCAGAGCCTGCTGAGATATGCATAAAATATGCCTTGAAGTTCAAGTCGATCGAGGAATTACTATGGCTGATCCTAGAGATCTAGAAATGATCAAACCCTTTGGTGGCGATCCCTTCAGCGGGAATTTATCTACACCCATTAGCGACTCAGCTTTTACTAGGGCTTTCATTGGCAACTTACCCATTTACCGCAAAGGTCTATCCCCGATCCTGCGGGGTCTAGAAATTGGGATGGCCCACGGCTACTTTATCCTTGGCCCTTGGGTAAAGCTCGGCCCCCTGCGTGATGACCCTGAAGCTGCCAACCTAGGTGCGTTTATCTCTGCCCTGGCCCTATTGTTGATCGCCACTGGCTGTATGGCTGCCTACGGTATAGCCACTTTCCAAGGAGAAAATGCAAGTGATGCCCCGCCCCTAGAAACCGCTGAAGGATGGAATGAATTGACCGCTGGTTTTTTAGTTGGTGGTGCCAGTGGTGCTTTTGTTGCTTACCTACTTCTGGAAAATTTCACCACCATTGATGCAATTTTCCGGGGTCTAATTAATTAACCAAGGTAAGTGCATTAATAAACTGCAAATTAATTTAAGGAGTTTCAATCATGAATGGAGATTACGCTGCTTCTTTTCTGCCTTGGATTATGATTCCAGTGGTTGCTTGGTTGATGCCAGCGGTTTTAATGGGACTGCTATTTATCTATATCGAAAAAGAAGGCTAGAAAGTTTTATTTCTATTAAAAACTAAAAGAACAGGAGCGGTAACTAGCCACTCCTGTTTTTTGTTTAGGAGAATCTGCCATGGTATTGGCATCAAGCCTGCCTCGTTCACGATTCTCAGTTTCTCTGCCCAGTAGAACTAGCAGCTACCAAAATACCCTTGCTCAGCGGAGCTAATCTGTTAGCTTGGACTTTGGAAGACTAGCTGAATTTTTCCTAAATTAACCCACTGGCTTGCTTGGTTTGCAATTAGCTGGAGGATTGAGTTTCAGCGGGCAGACTGCTAGTTTTGGGGAATAGTGCTGGCTAGGCGTTCAGAGCCGTTGATAAAAGACTCACGGGCGATGTTTTGCAATCCTACAGATTGTAGGAGGCTTTGCCACTGGTTGCTGGTCACGGTGGGGTTTACCCGCTGTAAATCAGCAAGCTCGGCAAGGGCATCATACCAAATTCCAGCCCGGCTGAGGGCTTCTACCCTTTCTACGCTGGGGGTAGTGGTTAGGTTAACCAATTCTGGTGGTGTTGGAACCCGCCGAATTAACCCCGCGGCAACGATGTCACGGGAGCGATCGTTGAGACGGCAGATCATCGCCACAGACCATTGGTATTCTTGGTTGGCTTCCAGACCCCGATAGCCCATGGTGTCCTGTAGTTTGATTCTGGCTATACCGCCACCGCTGTTGAGGAGAAAGCGGACGCGGTATAGGTCGTTGTCATCCTTATCACGCAGGACAAACTCCATTTGCGGGGGGGGAGCATCGGCATTTAGGGCAGGCAGATGGAATAAAAAGGTGGGGTGGGATTGCAGGGTTACCCCAAAGCTATTTTCAGGGATAACAGCTACGATCGCTGAACCAGTTGGTACTGGGCAATCACTAGTGCGGTTACCACGGCTAGCACCACCCTGGGTGCGCTGGGGAGTGCCGATCGCCCCAGAAGGTTGATAGTTACCGCTATTAAACTGGGCCAAGGCTGCTTCTAACCAAAGACTACTGCAAAGACCAATACCTACAGCGAGCTGCCAGCTACGCGATTTGAACCTAGACATATGTACTCCTAACTTAAGATAAACTGCTGAAAATTTCAGCCTGAAAATTTTGATGTATGGTTCAGGAATAGCACTCCAGCGTCGGTAAATGGCTCGAGCGCTAGGGGGTAGTAGATGCAATGGGAAGTTGATTGAGGCGTGATAAATCAGCCAAGCCCAATAACCTTGACCAAGCCGCCTCTATATTAGCCAATTCACTGGGGTTACTGGTGCTAGCACGGCGCAGTTGCCCTAGGGTGGCGATCGCATCGTACCAGAGCCTTGCTCCAGCAGCGGCTACCACCCTTTCGGCTCCATTAAAATCATTTAGGGTTGCCTGTAGGCGAGCATCCACAGCAACTCGTTGCACATAGCCAATGGTATTGATATCAAATACTCGGTTCATGGGATCACACACTAGGGTCACTTCCCAACGGTAGGTTTTATCAAAAGCCAGGGGTTGTATTCCCAAGGTTTCAGGCAAGGATGTGTGCATAATCTGCCCCCCAGATGAACTTGCCAATGTATAGTAAGCTGAGTAAATTTCCTGATCTTCTTCATCGTACAGGGCTATCTCCACGCTGGGGGCAGTGGTCGGCGGGAGATACCAAAACAAGACCGGATATGCTTGGCTGGTTTTGCCGACCCGCAGCCCCTGTTGCTCAGTCTGGGGAGCAATAACTACGGGCTGATCCTGGGTAACACAGGGGCGGGGAGTAGTTGGGCGCGTGCCGCCACCCTGGGTACGGTTGGGGCTACCAATCCTCCTGGGGGGGCGAAAGTCGCTACTTTCCCAACGATCGGGCAGGCGACTGGCCAGGCCGCCTTGAGCAAGGGACACGGGATGAGTCAACCCGATTAAACTTACTAAACTTACGGTAGATAAGAAGGCCGGAATAGTTTTTTTAGATAGTGACATATGGGGAGCAGTTGCTAAATCCCTAAGATAAACCTATGATAAGCACATCTAAAAGCTAGGTATGGCCTAAGCCGCAGGGACTGGATTAAATGGGAGTCAGTGCGGTCTAGATGTGCAGTAGACCCTAATCTATTCATCAATTACAGACTTCATTTGTAGCGGCTATGATTCCAGAAGTTCTTGATATTCAAAGTTTGGGGTCCACGGTACGACCGATAGGTGCAGCAGCTATTTGTGGTATGGTTTGGCGTGACCAGCATTTGATTGCGGTCGATCGCATTACTGGCTATCTCCTCAAAATCAATCCCATCAACAATGATACCCAAATTCTTAATTGCGATCGTGAGGCTGATTTTTGTGATGTGACTGGTCTGGCCCTGTGGGAAGATACCCTCTGGCTGACCCGCCACCAGACTGTGTACCATTGCCAGTTTGATACTGGTAGTTTCCAGCTCCAGCCGTTTGTGAGCTTGAACTATACCGCTGATGGGGTTGCAGTCTGCGGAGACACAGTTTATGTCACCTCCCAAAAAACTGGTTATATTCTGATTTTTAACCGCAATACTTGCCGCGAGATTGCCCGGTTCCCTCTGCCGGGGGTAGGGGTGGAAAATATCACCATCTACGGGGAAGAACTGTGGCTCAGTGATACGATCGAACAAACTGTCTACTGCCTAGACCGGGCCACGGGTGAAGTTAAATTTAGCGCCCTGACCCCCTTTAGCGAACCGACTGGGTTAACCTTTGCCCAAGACACCCTCTACGTAGCCTACTCCTCACGCCAACCCTACATCCGTGATAATCCCAACGCCGATCCCAGCTACGAACTCCTCTACCGAGACCAGACCCTAATCCATCCCCTCAGCTATGCCCACAACCCCGAACGCCGCTACACTCTCTCCAACGGCTACCTCGTGGAAATGTCCTATGTGGAGGAACTATCCCCCCTAGAGGATGTGGAACTTTCCCAAGTGGAGTGGCGCATTGCCCTACCTACCCAGACTGATCGCCAAAAAATTCGCCACATTGAAGCCGTTGGAATGCCCTTCAAAGAAGAAGATCAAGACGGGCAGCGGGTAGCTGTATTCAAGTTTCCACTCCTGCGTCCTGGGGAACGCCATGTGTTTGGTTGGCGGGCAATTTTAGAAATGCGCGGCATCAAATACCATCTCAAGCCTAGGGATGTAGAAAAACTCCCAGAGCTACCCATTGAATTCCGGGCCCGCTACTTGGTGGATGATGACGATTTAGCCATGGACACTGAAGCAATCCGCCAAGCCGCCAAGGAGGCGATCGGCACCGAAACCAACCTATTGTGGAAAATCTACAAAATTCGCAACTACGTCTACGACAAACTTACCTACAGCATCAAATCCCACATTGACACCCCTGAGGTGGTACTGGCTAGGGGGTCTGGTTCCTGCGGAGAATATCTGGGGCTGCTTTTGGCCCTGTCGCGCCTCAACTCGATCGCCTGCCGGACCGTAGGCCGCTACAAGTGCCCTCCCCATCCTGATTGGGTGGGAGTGCCCCTAGAACCAGACTATAACCACGTGTGGATGGAATTCTTTGTCCCTGGCTTTGGTTGGTTGCCCATGGAATCTAACCCAGATGATGTGGTTGATGGCGGCCCCTACCCGACTCGTTTTTTTATGGGCTTGGCTTGGTATCACGCTGAAATTGGTAAAGGCATTCCATTTGAAACCCTTACTAGCGGCGGATTACCTATACCCAAATCCAAGGTATCGATCGGCGAACTGGCAATCAACCATGTCCGGTTCCGCATCCTTGGGGAACTACCGGCTGGAAGTACGCCAAGTAAACTTTCGTAAAGAAATGGTATGCTTATCAATTAATTTACGGTATTTCCCTTAAGGGAACTTAATTTCTGTTGCTTGGCTACAGGTACGGGGAGGCTGCTGTGGCAAAGCAGGAGCCTCAGCAAACACAATTCTCGGTGGAGGAGATAATCGGAGTGCAGGAATACTTTACTAACACAAACCAACCCGAAGGAAAACTAGCACCAATTCGGGTCGGAGTTATTGGGGTCGGCAATATGGGCCAGCACCACACCCGGGTGCTCAGCTTTCTGAAGGATGTGGAGTTGGTTGGGGTTTCGGATGTAAATGTAGACCGCGGTATTGACACAGCTAGTAAGTACCGGGCCCGTTTTTTTGAGGACTATCGATCGCTCCTGCCCCACGTAGATGCAGTATGTGTGGCCGTACCAACTCGCCTCCACCACGAGGTGGGTCTGACCTGTTTGCAAGCTGGTGTGCATGTCCTAATTGAAAAACCAATTGCTGCTAGCATCACTGAAGCCGAATCCCTGGTTAATGCGGCCGCAGCGGCCCAGAAAATTCTCCAGGTGGGTCACATTGAGCGCTTCAATCCGGCCTTTGCCGAGTTGAGCAAGGTTTTAAAAACTGAAGAGGTCTTGGCCTTGGAAGCCCACCGGATGAGTCCCTATTCCGATCGCGCCAATGATGTTTCTGTGGTCTTAGACTTGATGATCCATGATATTGATCTACTTTTGGAGTTGGCTGCCTCGCCAGTGGCTAAGCTGAGTGCTAGTGGCAGCCGGGCTGCGGATTCCGGTTATCTAGATTACGTGACTGCCACCTTGGTATTTGCCAACGGGATTGTTGCCAATCTAACGGCCAGCAAAGTTACCCACCGCAAAATTCGCCGCATTGCAGCCCACTGTAAAAGTTCTCTAACAGAGGCGGATTTTCTCAACAATGAAATCCTGATCCATCGCCAGACCACAGCCAATTGGATGACCGATTATGGCCAGGTACTCTACCGCCAAGATGGTCTGATTGAGAAAGTTTACACAAGCAATATTGAACCCCTCCATGCGGAATTAGAGCATTTTGTTGGCTGTGTGCGGGGCGGTAACCAACCTTCAGTCGGAGGTGAGCAGGCCCTCAAGGCGCTGCGGCTGGCTAGTTCGATCGAACAGATGGCTTTAGATGGTCAAGCATGGGCCAACTCAAAGAGTCCAGAAGTTTTTTCTATTTAGTTCCCCGGATCGCAGGAGCAAGGCGAGGCCCCGCTTCTCTTGTAGGGCAGTTGCTTGTTCTACAGACAATTTAGAGATTAGTTAGTTTGATGGCTGGCGCGGACAGGGGCTGCTGGGAAAATTAGCCAGGTAGTCCGCTAGCCACTGGCAACCTTGCCTAATTAGGCTTGCTTGGTTAGTCTCCCACAGCCTGACTTGGCCATCTTGGCCGGCAGTTGCTAGGGTCTGACCGTGCCAACTGCCTTCGAAAATGCTGTCATTGTGCCCAATGAGAGTACCAAGGAGTTCCCCTTGGGGACTCCAAAATTTGATAGTTTTGTCTTCGCTGACGGAAACTAGTAATTGATCATTGGCAAAACCGAGCCAATTGACTGCACCATTGTGGCCGCGCAGGGTGGCGATTTCCTGGCCATTAATTTTCCAGAGGCGAATTACCCCTTTATTGTTGCCAGCGGCAAGCATCTTACCATCTGGGGAGAAGGCAACAAAGTTAACACTGCCGTTACCCGCGTTGAGGGTGCGGACTAGGCGGCCATCCCGGTGCCAGAGTTTGACGGTGCGATCGTCACTGCCTGTGGCTAGCCATTGCCCATCGGTACTGAACTGTACGCTGTTTACCCCGGCTTCATGGCTGGTGAGCACTTGGAGTCTTTCACCACTGGCTGACCAAAGCCGGAGGGTGCGATCGCCACCCACACTAGCCAAAAGTTGTCCATCCGGGGCAAAGGCTACTCCCAAAACAGCCCCATCATGACCCTTGAGTAGCCGGGGAGCCTTGCCGTCAATAGGCCAAAGTCTTACCAGACCGTCGTCGCTGCCCGTAGCCAGCCACTGCCCATTGGGAGAAAATTGAACACTGCTGACATTGGTATTACTACTTTTTAGGCTAGTCAGAAGCTCTCCCCTAGTCTGCCAAAGATAGACTTGGCCGTCCCGGCTAGCAGCGGCCAATATTTGTCCATTTGGGCTAAAGTGGACACTATTTACGGCTTGGGGATGGGCTTTACTGGCTTTAGACCGCTGCCATAGCTTGATGGTGCTGTCACCACTGGCACTGGCTAGGGTCTGGCCATCGGGGCTGAAGTTGACCTCGATTACCAAGTTGCCATGGCCGCGGTAAGTGTCTAACAACTTACCCTGTTGATCCCAAATTTGAATGGTGTTGTCGCGACTGCCGGTGGCAATTATTCCCTGACCAAAGGCCGCACTAATTACCCAGTCGTTGCTGGCTTGCCACATTTGATTGGGGGTAGGTAGCCAACTGCCCTGCCGCCGCCATAGCCAAACCCGGCCGCTGGCTCCCGTGGCAATCATGGTCTGCTGGTCTGGGGAGAAACGGACACTGGTAACTGCCCGGTCTTCTGGTTTAGCGGTTGGTGGGGCTTGCCAGACTAGGGTTGGTGTCGCCGACCAGGGCCTCTGCCACCAGCGGACTTGCCCATCGGTGCTAGCTGTAACTAGGGTATCGCCGCTGAAATCTAAGCCGAGGATGCGATTGTCGGAGCCTGGTAGGGTCAAAGTCTGCACTAGCTGCCCAGAAACTGTCCAAATCCGGACGGTTTGATCCCAACTGGCGCTGGCTAAAAATTGCCCATCGGGGCTGAATACTACCCGACTGACGGTGTTCGTATGGCCAACTAGGGTTTGAGGAGGGGCGGCAGCATCTCCTAAGGACCAGATTTTAATGGTTTTATCTTGGCTGGCGGAGGCGATCAGGCGGCTATCGGGGGAGACGGCAACGCTGAGGATAGCATCCCCATGGCCGACCAAATCCCGTTGCCATTGTCCTTGGCTATTCCAAAGTTTAACGGTGCGATCGCTACTGCCAGATACCAGCCATTTACCATCGGGGGAATAGACTACACTCCTTACCCAATCGGTGTGTCCCTCTAGCCGATTGCGTTCGCGTACCCTAGTCAAGGATTGTTGGAGGGCGATGGTCACCCGGATCTGGGTTTCTGGTTTTGCACCCCAAGTGTTCTCCAGTTGCCTAGCGGCGGCGAGGCTCTCGATTAGGGCTTCAAAGTGGCGATTGGCTAGACCCAGAGTATCGGCTTTGGCTAGGGTGGCCCCAATTTGGGTATTGGTTTCATTCCAGAGCGATCGCACCCCAAAACCCGCAGCCACTAAAGCCGCCGTCAAGAATCCCAGACCCCAGAGTCGAGCCTCCAGTAAGCGTCGCTGCAAAGCTTGGTTCATGACTCGATCGCTGAGGCTTTTTTGCAACTCCACATCCTTGAGCCGGGCCTCCAGTTGTTGGGTACGCAGCTTTAGCTCCAACTCTTCAATTTTGACTTGGTTACTCTGGTGCTTTTGCTTATACTCCTCTAGTTGATGCCGTTTTTTGAGGTCTTCCTTTTGGCGAATGAAGGGGACTAGGTAATCGTGGATCAGTTGGTAGCGGGTCGGCATCTCCTGATACAGGTAGACCAGACCAGACTTGTCGAGGATCTCTAAAACCAGCTCGACTTTGTTTTGATCAATGCCCAACTCCAGTTCTAACTCAGCCTTAGTTTTGAGGGGGCGCAGTGCTTCTTCTGTGGTCAGGGAGTAGAGGATTTGCCAAGCTAACACTTGGTTTTCTGGGCCGCAGTCTTGGATGGTCTGCTCTAAAAAACGCTCCACTAGCCGCCCTTTGGGCCCAGCCCGCCGGTACTGGGCCAGGGTGGTGATGTTTTCTGATTGCAGTTGGGAGCCGACAATTTGCAGCTCGATCGGCAGGACTTCTTGGCTATCTCCGGCTAATTCCTGGACAATTTCCTGGATTAGTTGGGGTTCTAGGGCAAAGTCGGCCCTAGCGGTGAGATTTTGCAGCACTGCCGTCGCATCGGCACAGGAGAAGTTGCCCAGGCTGTAGCGGATTTTGCGATCGAGGATATTGTTATTGATGGGGTCAATTTCAAGGCGCTCGCTTTCTAGCAAAAAATGTAGAGCATCCTCCCGCAGGGCTAAGATCACCTTCACAAAGGAGATATTTAGGCATTCGCGCAAAAATTCAAAAAATTGCCTGTGGACCTTGATGTCTGGGTTATGGAAGAAAAACTCCTCAAACTGGTCAAAAATCAGCACTGTGGTGTAGTGTTCCCGCTCAAATTGGCGGAGTTTTTGGTAAATTTCCGGCAACTGGGCTGCTTCAATTCCTAGGGCATTGCCCAACTCCCGCACCCAATCGGTATAGACTTGGATGATTTTGCCTAGGGCTAGGCGATCGCCCAAATTCCGGTCGGCCAAAGCTGGCAGTAGCCCCGCGTAGAGGAGGGAGCTTTTGCCCACCCCCGATTGCCCATGGATGATAATCAATCGGTAATCGGCTCGATTAAGCTTGCCCAGGAGGTTTTGCAGGTCTCGCTGCCGCCCGGAGTGGGTGATTTCGGGGGCAATTTCGGGCTGGTGCTCTAGGCGGTGATAAATTGGCTGGGGTTGGAGTCGCCGGGCCCCAATGAAAGCCCGCCAGCCGTAGAGTTGTTCGATCGCCAGCTGTTGCTGCTTAATCCGAAACGCCTCCAGGTAGCAGCCCTGCTCAAAGTAGATCGCCCGCATTTGCTTAAGCACATCTAAATAGTGCTGTGGATCTACCTGGTGATCACTAGTTTGGAGAGCCATGGGCAGCTTGATCATGGCCGCCACCAATTGCTGCTCCGCTTCGATGGTCAAACCCAAATGATGTTGAGCTTTGACCAAAAACAAACTGTATAGCTGCTCTAGAATCGGCTCTTGGCGGTTGAGGACATGGCTGCTATCGGTCTGCTGTAGTAACTGTAAGGCTTGACGGGCCATTCGCTCGGCATCATCCCAGCGGCTTTGGGCGATCGCCACCATGGCCAAGAAGCCATAATCTTGGGCCATCTCCATCTGGTTACCCCAGGCGGTGTGCAACTCCAAAGAAGTCTGGGCCGATTTTTGCAAAGAATGCCAGTGCTGCAAATACTGCCAAATTTCCCCCTGCTGGCTAATTGCCCTGGCCGCCAACTGATAATTTTCAGCCAAGCTCAGGTAGTGGATTGCTTGCTCTAAAAGATCAGCGGCGGTGCGCCAGTGGTTTTGGCGTTGCTCTGGCTGCTGCTCGGCCAGACGGCTGTGGCACAGGGCCAGGTAAAGCCATACCAGCCCCCGGCGCTGCCAGTTACTCTGCTTGCTCCAAAAATCCCTGGCCTGGTAGTAGTACTGGAGAGCTTCAGGAACCTGTTGGGCTGCGTAGGCGGCATTACCTAAGACTAGGGCAAGGTCTGCCTGGAGTGACTCTGGTAAAGCTAATAGACCCGCCCCTGTGGCATTGACGATTTCTCGGCAGGCCAGGTGGATCTCAGTGAGGTCGTAGTTCCGTTCTAGGGAGTTGAGGTTGCCAGTTAGTTGGGTTTGATCCTGGGCCAGGGCGATTGCCACTTGATCCGCTAGGAGCTGCTGCAGGTCCTCAGAGGCCAGGGTCAAGGGAATCGGGGTAGCAGCCCAGTTGGTAAAATCCGGGGCAAGTCGGGTCATCTGCCCCAGAACCAAGTCGTTTACCCAGAGGACGATCGGCACCGGCAGGCGGTGACGCAATTCATCGCGAATCTGATTAGCGGAGGCTAGGAGGGCCGCTAAGTTATGCACCTGCTCTAGGCCGACAATCAGCAGGGTTGCAGGCAGGGTTACCACTTGGGCTTGAATCGCCCCAAAAAAAGTAGTGGCATCCGGGGGCAAGATAACCACCTGGAGAGAGTTACGGTTACGCAAATAATCAATAACTTGCTGGCGGAGGCTTTTGTAGTTGCAGCGGACTAGGATCAGGGAAAACTCGCCCTGGGAAAAACTAATGGCCCGCTGCAGCACTGATAGGGATCGCTGGTTGGGCGGGTAATCTAAACCGAGCGGCTGAGCCATGACTGGTACTGCTTAGTTTCCTCTAAAGCAGGGTTGAGGCTATACCAACAGCCTTCGTGGTCGCGGTACTCGAATACTAACATACTCTTGAGGAGTACTTGATATTCTTCGTCGCCTTTGACGGTCTGCTCAGTGACCACCTTAAACAGGAGTTCCCATTCCTGATTGTCGATCGAGGATACAAGAAAGTCTCGACGTTCTTTGATGGCAGTCTCTAGGGTTTGGCTAGATAGGGGGGGGTCTTGCTTGCGGAGGCAGTCGTAGAGCAGACCGAGGAGGTTACGCAGGTGGCCGCCGCTAATTTGGCAGAGCCGGTCTAGGGTTTCTGGCTGGTCGAAGACTTCTTTGATCAGTTCTAGGCGATCGCAGGCATTTAAGTCTGGAAAGGCACGGGCTAATACCAGGTGGCGCAGCAATTCAATGCCAGCTTGGTGGAATTCTCCAGAGCGCGATCGCACCTGCACCATCGGCAGCAATTGAGGAATCAGCCCTCCCCCCAAGCGGTTTCTCAGGTTCTCTGACTCATTGCAGAAGGTCAAGGCCAGGGGAATTGTATAGACCATGTGGCACTGTAGCTGGCGCAGTTCATCACCCCGGTCAATGAATAGGTATTCCGGCTGCGATCGCCCCGATGGCAGCATCCGGTAAGTGACGCGATCCAGGTTATCAACAATTACTACCAAACCCTGGCGGCCGCGTTTTTTTAGCTCGACAGCCACCCCCTTGAGCAATTCCTGATTAATGGCGGTGATGATCCCACTGGTACGGGGTTCAAGGTATTCCCGGAGCCTACGCCGTAATTGGGGCGAATCTTGGGTCTTGGCATGGATCTTGGCTATCCCCAAAGAAATTTCTGCCTCAGCACTGAGGGCAATGGGAGTTTGCAAGAAGTCGCCAATATCCTGGAAGAGGCGGCTGAACAGGTTGGATTGGGGTTTGATGCCCACGGCGGCCAAATTAGCGCTGACTTGCCCAGCGATCGCCAGCAAAACATCAGTCACATCCACATCACCCACATCCAGATATTGATTGGATTCAAAGTAAACTACACAGAACCCCGCGTCCTGCAACTCGGCCTTGAGGCGGAGTAGTTCTGTGGATTTGCCACAGCCGATGTGCCCGGTAAAAAGCTGGCATGTCGGCTCATCGGGGGAAATTACTGCGATCGTCCGCTTCAGGGAATCAATGGTTTTGCCACCGCGCACCGCCGATAGATCCATGTAGTATTTGCGGTCCTCCTCCCGTTCCACCATCAGGGGCTTGGTTGGGTTGCAGGCGCGATAAAAGCGGGGTAAATCAATGGAACCCATGGCGGTAGAGTTAGTTAAAAGGAGTTTCTGAAGTGAAAATTAACCGCTGCAAATGCCTAGTAATCGACATTCTTGGTGTTTTTCATCACGGGCAGCCTGTTGCCACTCCATCTTACTAAATTGACTGGTAATTGTCTGTTTGGTTTCACCCCTTAGACTAGTTTGGGGATAACTGATGCTAGTGGTCAGGGCGATTGCTGCTAGACTAAGCACAGATTTAAGCATATGAAAATCAACTCCTGAGCTGATGGCGATGCCAAAACCCCGCCTAGATTTAGGCAGTCATTTTGGTTCAATAGATTGGATTGACTCGTATCAATCAATTGTCAATAGTCGCCGTCGACTACTGCGGGGTGTTGGCCCCATTAATACCTCCTACGACGATCGCTCCCCCAAATCAGGAAACCCGACTTACCATGATTGACCTATATACCTTCCGGACTCCCAATGGCCGTAAAGTCAGCATTCTGCTGGAGGAACTGGGTTTGCCCTACACTGTCCACGTGGTCGATATCAGCAAAGGCGAACAGTTCCAACCGGAATTTGTAGCCATCAACCCCAACAGTAAAATTCCGGCCATTGTTGACCAGGAAAGCCAAATTACGGTGTTTGAATCCGGGGCAATTTTGCTCTATTTAGCTGAAAAAACTGGGCAATTTCTCCCCCAAGACACTACCGCCAAATACCAAGTAATCGAATGGTTGATGCTGCAAATGGGTAGTATCGGGCCAATGTTTGGGCAACTTAATCACTTTCGCCGCTTTGCCCCAGAACAGATCCCCTACGCGATCGATCGTTACGAAAAGGAGACCCTCCGCCTCTACGGGGTACTAGACCAGCAGCTAGCCAAGTATGAATATTTAGCTGGGGAGTATTCGATCGCTGATATAGCTACCTTCCCATGGGTGGCAGTGTATGAGTTTCAAGGCTTGACCCTAGATGCCCATCCCCACCTGAAGCGGTGGCATGACAGCCTACAGGCCCGCCCGGCCGTCGCTAGGGGGATGCAGGTACCAAGCTAGCCTGGGCGCAAAAACGTGCCGCCATTTCGGGCATGGCTCCCCAGTGGAGATGCACATAGCTGGCGTGCACCATCCCTAGGCTCCAGCCCTCAGTATCCAACTGCCGCTGGCTGTTTTGAGTCTGCCACAGGGGTTGTTGCGGGGCGATCGTCAGGTGAGACCGGTGGAACTCATGGCCCCAGATAGTGGTGCCAGCCACAGCCAGCCAACTGGGATGCAAAACCTGGGCGCGGCGGTAGCCCAAGGTCAGACTGCTCCCCATCACAGCAGTTGTCGGTAAAACTCCCACCATCGGCCAGGACTGCCCAGCAAAATCTTGGATGGCTTGGCTGAGGTACATCAGACCGCCGCACTCGGCATAGACCGGCACCCCTTGGGCGATCGCCCCCCTAACTGCATTCTGGGCGGCTTGATTGGCAGCCAGGGCATCTGCAAACATTTCTGGAAAACCTCCCCCAAAATAGAGGGCCTGGCTGTGGGCGGGCAGTTCCTGATCTTCTAGCGGACTCCAATAGACCAACTCGGCCCCCAGGGATGCCAAGAGTTCTAGGTTGTCTTGGTAGTAAAAGTTAAAGGCTCGATCGTAGGCCACGGCAATCCTAATGGGAGCAAGGGGTTTGACCTCTGGGCCGGTCTGGGGTGGTGCCCTGTGCTCTACAAGTGGCAATAGCCTAGGCCAATCAAAGCAGGTGGCAGCCAAGTGGGCTAAGCGGTCGCTCACCTCAGTGAAACCGGGCAATTCGCCAGTGGGCACTAGGCCCAAATGCCGCTCTGGTAGGGTGATTTCTTCACTGCGCCGCAGGAGGCCCAGAATTGGGATCCCAGTAGCGGCCAGGGCATCCTGGAGAATTTGGGCATGGCGATCGCTGGCAACCCGGTTCAGGATTACCCCAGCCAGCTTAATCCGGGGGTCGAACTTGGCAAATCCCCAAGCTATGGGGGCGATCGACCCCGACAAACTCCGGCAATCTAGCACCAACACCACGGGTAGATCCAGCAGTCTAGCCACGTGGGCTGTGGAGGCCCAATCTCCTTGGAAGCCATCAAACAGACCCATGACCCCTTCGACAACGGCAAAGTCCGTATCCTGAGTATGTTTGGCAAAACAGGCCTGGACGTATGCCTCGCTGGTGAGCTGCACATCCAAGTTGCGGCAAGCCCGGCCAGTGATTGCCCGGTGAAACATCGGATCAATGTAGTCGGGGCCGACTTTAAAAGACTGTAGCCGTCCCCGCTGGGCTAAACCCGCCAATAGAGCCATGGTTACGGTGGTTTTACCAGCCCCACTGCGATCGCCCGCGATAATTACACCCATCTTGAGCCTTGCAAAATTATGATTTGGTTCTTAGGGAATCCTACCGGGGATTAGAGGAACTGTTGAATTTTAGAGCGCAGTCCGGCGGCTGTAATTAAATCTAGTTCATCTAGTGGCTGGTCGTCGGCGATGCCGTCTAAAAGTTGTTGGGCCTTGGCGGCAGTTTTTTCAGCCTTGGTCTGGTTGCCCTGTCTTTGGTAGGTGTAGGCCAGGGCAGTGTGGGCGATCGCATCCTCCGGGCAGAGGTAGGTGACCTTTTTCCAAAACATGGCCGCAGTTACATAGTCACCCTTAGCCTCGGCGATTTCTGCCAAAATTCGATGAAACTGGGGCGAGAGGGGATGGGCAGTTAAACCCAGTTGACAGTAGTACTGGGCTTGATTGTAGTCGCCCAACTGGCAATAGACCTTGGCCACCAGATAGTAGGCATCTAGGTTTTTGGCCTGCCGCTCTAGGATGGCAAAAGCTAACTGCTGGGCGGGCTGGTAAAGTTTTTGCCGGTACAGGGCGATCGCTTCATCTAGGTCGGTGGCCGGGCTGGGGGGCGGCACCAAAGGCGGCGGGTCTGGGGGCCGCTGGGTATCAATCTTTTGATAAACCCCTGGTGTCTGGCGGGCAAACAGGCGATTATCTAAGTGAACTTCTCCGGGTGCTGTCAAGAGGTAGCCGCCCCCTTGGATGGTCTGGTGAAACTTCTGGAGCACCTGCCTGCGGGCCGCCGGGGTAAAGTAGCTGAGCACATTTCGGCAGAGAATTAAGTCCACCGGGCCAGGAAAGCGATCGCCAATTAAATTCAAATAGCTAAACTGGACTTTCTGGCTAATATCGGCATGGAGAGACCACAGCCCATCTAGATTACTGAAGTATTCCGGGGGGACTGTGGCTTCTCGAAAAGACCAGGGTTGATAAATAGCTTGCCTAGCTTTTTCTAGGGCATCGCTGTTGATATCAGTGCCCAGGATCGTAGCATACCAACCGGGGGGCAGGATTTCCTCCAGGAGAATAGCGATCGAATAGGGTTCCTCCCCAGTCGCACAACCAGCACTCCAGATGTACAGGTGCTTGGTGTCCCGACGGCGGTCAATTAACTCTGGGATAATCTGGCTGTGTAACAGTTGAAACTGGGGACGATCGCGCCAAAAATAGCTATCTCCCGGAACCAGCAGAGCCGCCAATTTTTGCCACTCGTAGTCTCCCTTGTGGCTGTAGGTTTCTAGCAAATGGTAATAAAGCTCTAGGCTAGCTAGCTTCAAACTACTAACCCGAGACTGCAACTTTTGCCGCAGTCCTTCATGATTGGCTACATCCAAACCTATATTCGCAGCAATTAGCTGAATAAACTGCTGGATTAATGCACCCTCTAAAGGCTGAAAAGTAGTCATGCTTCCTCGAAACTAATCGACGCTGGCACTCAATTTCCTAATTTTAGTGACATTCCACCATAATTTAGAATGCTGGGGAGGATTGTCGCCTCAAACCAATTGGCTAGGGGTATTCTGGGTGTTGGCGATCGGGGGGCTGAAACGTTTTTCTAGCCAATACAATCCGCTATTGATTGTGGCAGCCAGGATACTGACCACGATTACTCCAGCCCAAATTTTATCGTAGCGGCTAACTTGGGCGATCCCATCGAATAACAAAGTGCCCAGACCTCCGGCACTAAACTTGGCCCCCAAGGTAGCGATCGCTACAGTCGCCACAGCCCCCAACCTTACTCCGGCCAAAAAAGTCGGTAATACTAAAGGCACCTCTACCAACCACCAGCGCTGCCAGGGATTCATCCCCAGGGCCTTGGCAGCCTCCAGGAGGTGCTCCGGGATTCCCCGCAATCCGGTCACCAAGTTACGCACCAAAACAACTTGGCAATACAAAGTCGTAGCCGCAATTACCGGGCTAGCATTTAAGCCCAGCCATGGTACTAGAAAAATAATTAAAGCTAGGCTGGGGATTGTGTAAATTACCACGAGTAAGGACATAATTGGGGCCTGGATGCGGGGTAAGCTGTTGACCAGCACACCGACTGGCACGGCTATGGCGATCGCAAAGACCAAAGTGAAGGCGACCATTTGCACATGCTGCCCCAAGAGCCGCAAGATAATTGTTGGTTCAGCCAGAATATATGTCAATTTAGATACAGGGTTATTACAGCCAGTAGCCTGGATCATAACCCAAATCCAGTTAACCCCCAGCTGCAAAAGCCAACATAATCACAGCCGAGAGCAGCAAGCCAGGGCTGAGGAGCAAAATTAACATCAGTAGGTCATGGGTGTTCATAAATTTTTAAGAAAGGATGCTTTAAGTTTAGTTAAATGTGGTCTTGCCCGGGAATCGGCAATTATTTGATCAGGTTATTTACATCAGTTTCAATGTTCAGTTTAAGAATTGCTTTTAATAATTACTATTTGTGGGTTTGTGGGCACTAATTTATATGGCTGTTATCATTCCAGTGAAGAGGAGTTAAAAATCACCTCCCCCTTTAGGGAATCAGCCCAAGGAACTGGGTGATCATCATGAGTTATTGTCTAAGTTAACCTTAAAAATTGATAGTAGGTCATGACTACAGACTTTCTTTAGGGAATCAACCCAGAACTTACCCAAAGGCTCCGGGTTAATTTAGCATCAGTCCGGGTGGCATTGATCCAAGGAAATTCAGCTGAAGTAAAGGAATATCCCGGCCAAAGTGACTAAATTGGCAACGGGATCAAGGGGTTTCTGGTTCATCCCGGACTCATATTAATTGGGATTAAAGTAATGTATCCCGACTACACACATAGGAAGTTTTGGACTAATTAATCGGAGTCGGGTTGCATAAACCGTCCGGCAGCCGCAACTAGCCCAGCTTAGATACCATGGCTTTTGCCGATTACCCAGTGGCGACGGAAGAACTTGGCTAGGCTAGATTCTTCCAAGGTCAAGTAAATGGGGCGACCGTGGGGACAGGTGCGGGGGGTGCGGGTGGCTTGCCACTGGTCAAGCAGGGTCTGCATTTCCGGTAGGGTGAGGGGCTGGCCGTTGCGGATGGCAGTGCGGCAGGCGACGGCAACTTGGGCTGTTTGGAGGTCACAGCCTTGGCTGAGTTCAAGTAGGGCGGCAGCGCAGTCGGGGCGGTTAATCAAGGGTCGGGGGGCGCTGCGGATGGCCCACAGGCGATCGCCAAAGGACTGGATATCTAATTCTAGGCGCTGGAGCTGCTCCACTTGAGTTGTGGTCAAGTTTTCTAGGATAATCGGCGGCTCTAGGGGGGCAATTTGCCAGTGATCGACTAGTTGCTCGTACAGCACCCGTTCGTGGGCAATGTGTTGTTCTACTAGCCATAGGCCGCTGGGGTGCTCGGCAGCGATGTACATGTTGTGGATTTGAGCGATCGCCTTGAGGGTCTTGGTCGAGGGACTGGGGTTATAGCTAGCGGCTGTTTCGGCTGCTTTGATGATCTGGCGGGCCCGATGGTTGTCCAGGGGGGTTGTTTCCAGACTGAGGACTTGGTCGATCGCCCGTTTGGTCTGAGTTTGCCAGTGGGCTATGTGATTGAGGTAAATTTCCGACTTGGCTGGGTGGCGGTTCCAATCTACCTGGTCGGCCGGGGCATAGAGATGAACAAAGGCCACAGGGTAGCGATCGCGCGGTAGAGTCTTGCCCAGGGCAGCGGTGATTGTTTGCTCTAATTCCGGTTGCTTGACCACCCGGCCATTCACAGCCACCTTGAGCCAGTCGGGACGGCTGCGGGACAGGCGGTCTGGTAGACCCAGCACCAAATCAATTCGACCATTTTGGTCAGGCTGGCTGAGAAACTGTAAATCACCGGCCCTGACTTGGGGCAAAATTTGCCCCAGGGTAACGGCGGCATTGACCCCGGCTATGAGGGTAAACCAGGGCTGTTCTTCTTTAAAAATTTGCCAGGTGATCTGGGGATGGCACAGGGCCAAGTGCCAAATTGTCGCTTGGAGCGATCGCAGGGGCTGAGAAATGCTAGCCCGGCGGCCCGGCCAGCCCTGAAACAGATCCGTAACGGTGACGATCGTGCCGACTGCCAGGGCACAGGGTTCTTCGAGGATTGGTTCGCCGAGATTGTCGTAGCTGAGCCGCCAGCCACTGCTACTGGCACTGACCCGGCTGCTGATTTCTAGACTAGCCAAAGTGGCCAAGCTATGGAGAGCCTCCCCACGGAAACCAAGGGTACCAATGCGGCTTAAATCGGAGGAGCTGTTGATCTTACTGGTGCTGTGGGGCAAAGCCGAGCAGCGCAGATCCTCTAGGGTCATACCACAGCCATTATCAACGACACGGACTTGCCACTTACTGGGAGAAACATTGATGGTGATGCGGTTTGCTCCGGCATCGATCGCATTTTCGCTCAATTCCCGGACGATCGCTGCTAGGGAGTCGATCACCTCCCCAGCCGCAATTAAATGCACTACTTCCCTGGGCAGTGTCCGGATCGGCATAGGTACAAACCACGTACTAGAGAGCGTCATTAGTGGTCTTGCCCCGATCGCAAGACCTCCTAGACTCCTCCAAAACCAAGAAAAAGTCTCTCAGACCTGTCCGTCAAAGTCTAGGGCAGCTTGGTTATTGGGGCAAGATGCTTATTATAGGGTTAGTTTTTGCGATCTTCCCTACCGCCAAAAACTAAAAAGGTAGGCCCAGGCCTACCTTGACCTACTTAACTTAGGTGAAGCTATTTACTTTCTGTAAAATCAGCATCAATCACGTCGTCACCACCAGAGCTATTGGGATTTCTAGCATCACCACCCTCAGCTTGGCTGGCTTCGCCCTGCTGATAGATACTGGCACCCAGGCTATAGAGAGCCTGTTGCAAGTCTGTGGTAACGGACTTGATTTTCTCATCGTCCTCGGTGTTAATTGCGGCCTTGAGGTCAGTAACCAAGGCTTCAATTTTGCTCTTCTCAGCGGTGGGTACCTTATCACCCAAGTCAGACAACTGCTTTTCGGCTTGGTAGCACAGGGACTCAGCCTGGTTTTTGCGATCGACCCGTTCCCGGCGCTCGCGGTCAGCGGCCGCATTTCTCTCGGCATCCTGCACCATTTTTTCCACCTCATCCTTGGGCAGGGTAGAAGCACCGGTAATACTGATCGACTGCTCCTTGCCAGTGCCCTTATCCTTGGCGGTGACATTGAGGATACCGTTGGCATCAATGTCAAAGGTGACTTCGATTTGAGGCACACCCCGGGGAGCCGGGGGAATTCCGTCTAGGCGGAAAGTCCCTAGGCTCTTATTGTCGTTGGCCATTTCCCGTTCCCCTTGTAGGACATGGATTTCCACATTGGTCTGCCCATCCACAGCGGTGGAAAATACCTCGGATTTTTTGGTGGGGATTGTGGTGTTGCGGGGGATGATCTTGGTCATTACCCCGCCCAGGGTTTCCACACCCAAAGATAGGGGCGTAACATCCAACAGTAGAATATCCTTGACTTCCCCAGACAATACCCCGGCTTGGATCGCAGCTCCCACAGCAACCACCTCATCGGGGTTAACGCTTTGGTTAGGTTCTTTTTTGAGGATACGGCGTACCAGTTCTTGAATCGCTGGGATGCGGGTCGAACCGCCCACTAGCACCACCTCATCAATATCCGTGGAGGAAAGCTTGGCATCTTTAAGGGCTTGCTCTACGGGAACACGGCAGCGATCAATCAAATCTGCACACAGAGACTCGAACTTAGCCCGATTCAAATTCAGCTCCAAATGCTTCGGCCCGTCTTGGGTAGCAGTGATAAAGGGGAGGTTAATTTCAGCTTGAGTAACACTAGATAGCTCAATCTTGGCTTTTTCCGCCGCCTCAGTCAGGCGCTGGAGGGCTTGCCGGTCTTTTCGTAACTCAATACCCTCAGTTTTCTTGAACTCTTCAGCCAAATAATCAACGATTTTTTTGTCAAAGTCATCGCCGCCCAAGTGGGTATCCCCAGAGGTGGCCAATACTTCAAATACACCATCACCAACTTCTAGCACGGAAACGTCAAAGGTACCGCCGCCGAGGTCAAATACTAAGATGGTCTCGTTACTCTTTTTATCGAGACCGTAGGCTAAGGAAGCAGCAGTGGGTTCGTTGATAATCCGCAGCACTTCCACCCCGGCAATTTTGCCTGCGTCTTTAGTGGCCTGGCGCTGGGAGTCATTAAAGTAAGCTGGAACAGTGATCACCGCCTGGGTGACTGTTTCACCCAGGTATTTGCTGGCATCATCAATCAGCTTGCGGAGCACTTGGGCAGAAATTTCTTCGGGAGCAAATTGCTTGCCGGCAGCGGGGCAGTCTAGCTTGACATTACCGTTGGTGTCTCGGATGACCTTGTAGGAAACTTCGGTGGATTCGTGGGTAACTTCGTCGTGTCTGCGGCCGATGAATCGTTTAACCGAATAAAATGTATTTTCTGGATTCATAACTGCTTGCCGCTTGGCGATTTGGCCGACTAGGCGATCGCCAGTCTTGGCAAAGGCAACTACAGATGGGGTGGTGCGAAATCCTTCTGCGTTGGCAATTACTGTGGGTTTACCCCCTTCCATAACTGCCACACAGGAGTTAGTTGTACCTAAGTCAATGCCAACAACTTTTGCCATAGTAATTATTCCGGTTATTAGTTTATGTTGATTTTTAGAGCTGTACCAACTACATGGGGATGGCTGGCTACTAGAGTGATGATTTCCCCTTTTATACTGCGGTTGATTGGTTGATCCTTGGCAGGGTGGTTTACCGAACCTCAGGCAGGGCGGTTACTACTTTTCAGCCATTTCAGCGATTACTCTTAATAATTTAGGCAATTTCGTTCTTTTCCTAGTGGGTAGCATCCGTAATCAAGTGGTTGTATTTACCCAGCCTTGGGGTTGGTAGAGTTTTGAGAAATCCTAATAATTTTTATTTTTAGGGCTTGGGGTGCGGTATGTAAAATGAAAATTTAACTCTGGAACTTAAGGCTGGGCTTGGCTATCTCATGCCCTAGTAATACGACGAGGAAGACTATGGGTAAACAGCGTTTTTGGTTGGGTGTGGTTATGGGTTTAACGGTGGGGTTAAACACGCTCAGCCCTAGTTGGGCAGGGGATCCTTTTCGCACCAATAATCCCCGCAATATCAATGGTGATACGGAGGCGGCATTCCGGGCGTGGTTCCAAGAGGGGAATTATCCAGAGGCGAGGCGATGGCTCCAGCAGGCTGAGGGGAGTAATGCTGGTGAGCCGATGGTGTATGCCATGTTGGCGGCTTTAGCATACACGGAGGAGGATTGGTCTGGGTTGGATGCCTATGGGGCAAGGACGATCGCAGCGGCTCAGCAGCTACTCGGCCAAGACGCTCTGCGGGGGCATCTCTATTTGGCTGTAGGGCAGTTTCTTCAGGGGGCGGCTGGTTTCCGGCGGGGGGAGCGGGTAGGGATTTTGCTCAAACTCCAGGGGGTTTTTCAGTCCCTTGATCAAGCGGCTAGGGTGGCTCCCAATGATCCGGAGCTAAATCTACTGCGCGGTTATATGGATTTGCTTGTGGCGGTGCATTTGCCCTTTAGTAATCCGGAGCAGACGATTAGTCGGTTGCAAGCCCATGGTGCGCCACGCTATTTGGTTGATCGCGCGATCGCAATTGCTTACCGAGATCTCCGCAACTATGGCCAGGCTCTCCAGTTTGTTGATCGGGCCCTGGCGGTGTCTCCCGACAATCCAGATTTGCTTTACCTCAAGGCTCAAATTCTCTACCGGCAGGGGGGTAACGACCGGGTGGCTTTAGATCTCTTTAATACCACCATGTCAAAGTATCAGCAATTACCCCTTTACCAAGTGGCTCAAATTGATTACGAGCGGTGTTTGACTGAAAATCGGATTGACCGGGGCGATCGCGATTGTCCGACTCGGCTCAGTAATATCCGTAACCTGGCTCGTTCCCGCTAGGCTGGCATTTCCCTGGTAATTTTGATTTTAGGGTATTACTGGATTTGCCCTGGGTTACTACTACTACCCACCGATCCCTAGAGGTCAAAAATCAGTGGCTCTTCTAGTTTCTGACGGGCCGGGCCGCTCAGGGCTTGCAGATGAGCAAATAACCGCTCACACTGGGTGCGATCGACTTGATAAAGCTGGCTATCAGTTTGGGTGAATAGGGGGATCTGGGTATCGTAGTCTGGCAGTCTGGTCAGGGCCAGCCAAGGACTAGTGATGTCGGGAATAAGATGCTTGGGGAGCTGCCCATTAAGCAGGTCTATCAGGCGATCGCGGCAGGCTCTGGTGTTAATTCCTCGCCTTTCGAGTAACTGTAAAACCTCGGCCGTGGAGTACTCCGACTTAGCAGATTCAGCAACAGTACGCAATAGCTCCATTAAAAGAAAATAATCGCTGTATCGCTGGGTTTGGTTAAATAGTTGGGGAGCCAAGGGCAGGCTAGCCAGACCAGCAGCCACCCAAGCAGGCGTACCAATGCTAGTGATGGCCATGGCTTGGGGCAGCTTGATTTTAAGCCAGTTAGTCAGCATCGAGCCGTTGAGGGTTTCCCCAGCGCAAAGCACTTGATAGATGGTGTGTTCTGCTACGCCGCTATAGCTAAGCAGGGAATTGAGCTGTTGGTTGAGTTGTTGTAAAAAAGGGATAACTACTTGGGTTTCATACATTTGCCGAGTCACTAGCCATTGGTCGCCTCCCAAGATGAGCCGGTGTTCGGTTTTGTGTTGCAGATGCAGCTTTAGCGTCTGGGCGGCGATCAGCAGTTTTTGACCCCAGGGGGAACCTTGCAGCCAAAATTGGAGCTTTTCTCGCCTGGGAGTGTCTGGGGTGCCGGGTTGGGGTAGTTCCAGATCGTTGGCTAAAAGCAGGGTTTCGCTCTCGTAAACTCGGTTGAGTAGTTTGGCTTCTGGGTTGAGGAGGAGCTGGCAGATAATGTCTTGGTCGATCGCATGACCAGCATAGGCAAAGCTCCACAGTACCAGATCACTATGGACTAGATGATTGCCAGGCTCAGTGTTTACCAAGGCCAGCTCAGTGTTGCTAGCTCCAGCATTGATCACCAGGGTGTGTCCCCGCCACGGGAAAGGCACGTCACCGCCTTGATCACTGTGTCCCCGAATTTGTAAGCCGGCCAAAAATGGGGCGATCACCTCCTCCACAAACAGCACCTGCTCCGGCTGGCTGACTAGGCCTGCTTCTAAAATTGCCTCCCGGACATTCCAACAGTAGGCTTCGCCCCAAGCGATCGGGCAATTGACAATCACCCCCGCCAGCCTAGACCAGACCTGCTCCAAGGCCTGGGCTGGAATCAGGATTGCTCCGCTATGTTGGCGCAAATTCACCAGTAAGGTCGCCAAGGATTTTTGTAGCTCCAGAATCGATACAGGCGGCTGATTTTGCCCCAACTGTACAACTGGTTGCCACTGTTGATCTGTTTGGTAGGGGATGCCCAGGCGCAGATATGGTTTAAAGTTCTGTAAAACCAGCCCCTGGTCGGGATCGCCAGCATAGGCAACCATGGGCAGGCGAAAGCTCTCATTTTCATCTCCCCACTGCAACGGGTAGATGCCACCGCTAGTTTTGTTAAGCAGAGCTGCACTAATGTGGGTAGTGCCAACATCAACACCAAGATACCAAGAATTTTGCTCCCCCCCAGCAAGTTCTATATCTAGACTAGGGCCTTGGGGTAGGTTGTATTGCAAACGCAAGTCTTGGGGGGCTATGGGCTGGTCTGTAATGGTCTGACCGGGATTGCTCATGGCAATAGCCATCAGAGCAGCATCGTTGGTATCAACGTTATCGATCGTGCTGCTGATGTTGCTACTGGCTTGGCTGAGTTCGATATTGGGTTCCGTCTCCATGAGCATATCTTGGTGAACAAGATCTTTATCTGGTTCACTGGGGGGGGCATCTTCGTCGTTGGGTACTTCGGTTAGGGTATCGTCTTCGACTTCTTCTTCAAGGGGATGCAGTTCTGAGGGCATTTGGTTACTCAAGGATTCTATGGCTATGGCTTCGACTAGTTGGGGGTCGTGACAGTCGATCGCTTCATCTAGGAGGAGTTGAGCAATCAAGACCGATTCCGAAGGCGAGGAGCTATCGGGCGGCTCTGCGAAGTCTTCTAAACCAGCCCAGAGGCCGGGAATCGATCGCATCTCGTCAATTACGGTCTGGGTTCCGGTGTAGTCTTCGTCTTCTGCCGCAAGATCAGCTTCCAACCAAGCTGGATCAGCTTGGTGGCTATTCTCTACAGTCGCAGGTTCATCCCCCAGTTCTGGGGCAATATCCGGCAAGTCAGCCGGGGCATCGATAACTTGATTGTCAATTTGACCGACAGTTTGATTTTCAGCTTGATCAAGGGGTTGATCAGTTATTTGACTGGAATATCCTTCTGGAATTGGCGGTTGATTTGATTCAAGAACTAATTCATCCACAACGATTTCGGTTGATGGTTCGGGGACAGTTGCAGGGGTTTCAGCAGCGATCATCTGGACGGGTAAATCAATCAAACCTGGAATCTCTGTTGGCGTGGTAGCCGGGGGATTGGGTTGATCAGAGCCTGGCTCCACATCCTGCCTGTCAGCAACTATTTCGTCAGACTCAATGGCCGGCTGGGGGGCTGCAAAATTAGCCAGATCCTGCTCTAGGCGAGCGATTGCTTCCGGCGAAGGTACCCCGGTAAAAGCACCGCTTGGGGATGTCTGGAGCAGGTCTCCGGGCGGGTCAAGTTCATCGGGTTCGTCTGGTTGCTCCGGTTCAGGCGGGCTGGTCAGTGGCGGTGGTTCCCGGTTCGGCAACAGTTCCCAGAGAGAGCCAATGGTTTCCGGCGGCTCCTCCGGGGTAGGTGGTTCGAGGGGAATAAGAATTTCCGGCGGCTCCTCCGGGGCGGGTGGTTCTCCAAACAGGGCTAGCTCTAGATCGGTAATTCCATCAAAAAGACTTTGATAAGTTGCCTCAGCTTCGCTGGGATCAGCCGGGGCTGGTTCCTCAGCTACTCCAGAGGCCTGGAGGTTAGTGATAATGCCATCAATATCGTCAAAGCCAGCGACAGGGGCATCTGACTCTAAAATTGTCTCCAAGTCTGGGATGGTTTCTGCAAAAGTATTCAAGGCCAGTTCTGGTGGAGTTGCTTCGCCCCGGTCTACTTCTGTACCAGCGTAGGGGTAGACAACTGCTTCGGGGTCTGGGGTGGCTGTTGGCAGGCTATTGATTTCCTGTTCTAAGCGATCGGCTAATTTTTGGATAAGGGCATTGGCGATCGCCTCAGCCTGGATACCCATTTGATGGAGTTCCTTGAGCTTTTCAGCAAGGGAGTAATGGTAAGCTTGGGCCTGTTGCTGGAGCGAGGTAAAAATAATTTTTTGGTTGGTATCGATCGCCTTGAGTAGCTGATCAGACTGCTGCTGCAACTGTAAAAGCTGCTGCCAGCGCTGCTGCACCGTCAAAAGATTATCAGCTAGTGGTGTCTCCTGGGGAGCCATGGTCAGCAGATGCTCTAGTTGCCGCTGCCACTGGCTTTGTACTTGGGCAACCATCTCGGTCATCCGTTGCAGCACCTCCGTGGGCAGGGGGGCTTGGCTCTGCCAAGCTTGCAACTCCTGCCGGACAATTTGGGCAATCTGCTGTTGGGCGGTAACATCTAGGCTGGTGGGCTGAGATCGTAAATATTGCTGAACCTGTTCTAAGACCTGTCGTTGCCTCGTCTCCAGCCCAGACCAAGGCAAACGATTCGTCCCGGCAGTCAAAAGCCTTTCGATTTCATCAATCAAAGATTGTGGGTCTTGCTGGGCAGTCACGGCTTACCTGAGTTACATTTACTAAGATTTAAGACTACACCTGATCCAGTTGCACGCTTAATCTAGATATTAATCGCAATTGAGTTTTTAGCTTGTATTATCTTTCCACAATTTCTCGAAACCTTAGCCATTGAATACATCACCTAGAACCTCAAATCTATGCTGTACAGGAGCGATCGCTACCCAGCAAACCCCTCAACTCCGGCCAAGACTGTAAAGTAAAGCCCAGAATTGCCTAGAATTAACTAGAGAGCATCACTATGGCCTAGTTTTTTGAGCTAAAACAAATAAAATTTTGAGCTACAGCAAATAAAATACTGACCAACTAGTATTATTGGTAAACTTACCTTGAGTCAGTCGGGCGGAGGCTGGATGGAAGACCACTACGTTCCCACGGATACAAACACAGAAGACAATGACAACATTGCCTCGATTCCCCTGTTTCGCGGTTTGCCAGAGGAAACTGTCAAAAAAGCTGTTGCCCACATTGTTACCCGCACCCACCCCGCCAATCGGGTAATTTTGCTAGAAAATGACTGGGGCGGCTCGGTCTACTTCATCCTGTCCGGCTGGGCCAAGATTCGCACCTACAACATGGATGGTCGGGAGGTTACCCTCAATATTCTCGGCAAGGGAGAGCTGTTTGGAGAAATGGCTGCCCTAGACGAGGTACCCCGGTCTACCGATGTCATTACCCTGACCCCGACGATGATTGGCAGTGTCCCGGCCCAGGACTTTATTAACCTAATGCACTCTGAACCCATGGCTGGTGTACGCTTAGCCCAGCTAATGGCCAAGAGGCTCCGCCAGGTCAACCGTCGGCTCCGATTGCGCGAGTCCGATAGCCAGTCACGGGTGGCTGATACCCTGCTGTTTTTGGCTGAAGGCCAGGGCAAGACCCGCCAGCAGGGCACAGAAATTCCCAACTTACCCCACCGGGAACTGAGTAGCCTCAGCGGTTTAGCCAGGGAGACGGTTACCCGTGTACTTACAAGGCTAGAAAAAAAGGGTCTGATTATCCGGGAACAGGATACGATGTATATCCCCGACACCGCAGCCCTAGAGCGGATTATTGCCTAGGGGGAGAATTTGGTTAAATCCCAGTTGATCCTAGTGGCGGGCCCTGCTGGCTCCGGTAAAAGTGAATTGGCTGAGAGTTTGGCGGCCAAGTGCGATGGCCCTGTGGTCTATGTGGCTACGGCGAACTGTGATCCCGAGGATGCCGAGTGGCAGCAGAAGCTACTGCGCCATCAGCAGCGCCGCCCGTCGGATTGGCAAACCCAAGAGGTACCTATTCTTTTACCCCAGGTTTTGATGGAAACGACAGCCGGCTGCCTGTTGGTAGATTCTCTGGGTACTTGGGTTGCTAATCTACTAGAGCAACCGGAGTCAGTTTGGCAAGAAACTTTAAAAGATCTACAGCAAAGCTTAACTCTGCGGCAGACTAATGTGATCATGGTGGCAGAGGAAGTAGGTTGGGGTGTGGTTCCTGCCTATCCCCTAGGAAGATTATTTCGCGATCGCCTAGGGCAAACGACTCGTCTAGTTGGCGGGCTAGCAGACCAAGTTTATTTAGTTGCTGCTGGCTGTGTTGTGAACTTAAAGGATGTGGGGTTGCCCCTGATCCACTACCTTGGAGGTGAAATCAATGGCTACAACGCAAGAAGTTAGACTTTATTTGGCCTATTGGTTTCAATTGGGTAAAAGGGTAGTTGTGCCCGCTACCAACCAGCAGGTCAAACCCAATCCAGTGTTATGTGGGGAAGCCTACAGTGCTGAGTTTGAAGCTTGCTGGCAGTCGCTTTTGGCTGGGCCGGATGCTTACCTAGAGGGAACTGAGCAGTCGATCGCAGATTTATTAGAAGCAGAGTGGGATCTAGTACAGTGCGCCCGCTGCCAAGTACCGGTGCCATTGCGGGTAGGCGGGCTGTCGCCGACGAGTTGTCCCTGTGCAGATCTACCCGGCTGGCCCAATTTGGATTTACCAATTCCCCACGCACCAGTTGATAACAAAACTTATCTAACCCGGATTTGTAACCACCTATCTGAAACAAATTAAGTTGATTTTACCAAGAATTTTAAGCAAAATTTAAGATTTCTCACAAAATCTTCCCTTCTAGCTCTTTCCCTCCTATGCTATTGGTGCCCGCATAGAAATAGGTGGTACTTGAATTATGGGTAGTTTCCCCTACTATCTCAGGTCTGTATTGCTCACGGCTGGTTTTAGTTTTATCGGTCCGGTAGCTGTAGTGTTGGTAGTTTTGGTATTTTGTGTTGCCTCTAGCTTAATGCCTGGGATACATGGCTGGGGTCATCATGCCGCCAGTCAAGTCCGGATGTTTCTGGAGGTCTTCGGGGGTGGTAGCGCGATCACGGGAGTAATTGTGATTGGCTTAACTTTTAGCTTTGTCGGAGCCCTTTTTGAGACCTACACCTTTTATCTGAAAAACTAACGACATTGGCTTTACTCGATAAGTACAGTGCCGGATAGTTTGCTAAATCAACCTAGTTAACTAAGCCGAACTCACGGCAGGCTGGCAGGAAGTTGCTGTTTTCGTGGCGTGATTGGCTTAACTTGATTAGCACAAATCTCTGTAAGTCGCCAAGATCAGCCCATTGTTGCAAACTTAGGTTAATTCCCAATCGCTGGCACTGCTCCTCTACGTCCCTGGGTATCTGACTGAGCGATCGCCAAGCTGGTGGCTGATCACTGCTTAAATCCGTGGGCCACTGCCCCGTGTGCAACTTAACTAAATCTTGTAAGCTCTGTCGGTACAAAGCGACTTCCTCTTCAGTTTGGCAGGGGAGTTCTACTAAGGTCAACCGCTCAGCTTGGCTAAACTGATGCCAGTGGGCCAGCTTGAGCTTCACACCACAGATATCGAGCTTGTAGCGCACCACCATCGGAATGCAGCGTAGGGAATCAACAAAATCGGCCTCAAAGTGAAAGTAGAAACTCACCACTAGATTGATGTAGATTGATAAGAATTTTTAGGGTATCTCGAATATTTTGCCCCCAAATGCCCCGCTTTAATTTAACTCCTTTGAACTTTTTTGAAATACTGGATTTTGGGAATCCTCATGGCAGAAATTAATACTTACTTGATGGTGCTGAGGATCCAATCCACAGCCCTGGCCAGATCGCTGGCTACGTAGTCTGGCCGGGCTTGGTGCTGATAGGTGCCCTGGAGGATTGCTTCCCCATAGCCAGTTTGAACTAAGATACTTCGACAGCCAGCATTGTGAGCTAAATCTATATCCGTAGCCTTGTCGCCCACGACGTAGCTGTGGGATAAATCTAAGTCATGCTCCCAGGCTGCCGCTATCAACATACCGGTGTTTGGCTTACGCCAAGTACTCCAACCAGTGAAGTTTGGGTCAATCCCTCCGGCATCTGGGTTCAAGTAGGGGCAATAATAAACTGCATCTAACTTGGCTCCAGCTTCTTGGTAAAGGAGATCGAGTAGACGCTGATTGAGGGCATGAATATGGTCGAGGGGATAGTAGCCTCTGGCTGTTCCAGATTGATTAGTAATAAGGCAGGTGAGAATGCCGCGATCGTTCAGGGTACGGACTGCCTGGGCAACTCCGGGGATTAAATTAAGATCATTTAAGTTACGGATGTAGCCAATTTCATAGTTAAGTACACCATCGCGATCGAGAAAAACTGCTCCCCTAGCCACGCCACACCTGCTCTAGAACTTGTTCAGCACTGATATCGGCGATCGCTCCAGTGGGAGATTGAATGCCGATGTTGCGCCCATGGGCGGGGAGAATTTGACCGACTGGGGTACTGCCGACCAGGGCAATCACGTAAGTATTCACAGCTACAGCCAGGTGCATAACTGGGGTTTCTGGGCAGAGCAGCAGCTTTGCGCCAGCCACTAGGGCAGCTAGCTGGCCAATTCGTTCTGGGAAAGCAACTTTGACATCAGCCGAACTTTGCAGCATTTGCCCGACCCACTGCTGCCTTTCTGGATTAGCCAATAGCAGGATTGGCATATTAGGCTGCTTTTGGTGGAGGTCTTGGACGATCTTGAGCCATTGGGCTACGGGGTAAGGGGTAGGCCCGTCATTGGCGATCGCAATGTAGCCGCCCTTGATACCCAATTCTTGGCACTGGCTGGCTGCCCAATCGAGGTCAGCCTTGGCAATGCTGATATTCAGTGGCGGGCAGGGCTGGTGAACATCTGCGGCCCTCAGAAAGTCGTGGTAAAAAATAGCCTGGTATTGGGCTGGATCGGGTTGTATGGTTTTGCTGTAAAAAAAAGCTCCACCACTGCCGGCGGAGCCGATCCTGGTGGGAATACCGCTCAGCCAGAGCAGTAAGCTTGTTGACCACTGCTGGTCATAGCTGAAGGCGAGGCTATACTCCTGCTCACGGACTTGGCCCAGGAGGTCACCAAAGTCCGTTAGGCTGTTGCTGTTGTTGTAGCTAAATTTAATTAGATTGTTAAATCTGGGGCAGACTTGGTAGGCATCGGCGGCCGCTGGTTCTATGACCAGGTCGATCGCCGCTTGGGGATAGGTATTGTGTAGACTGCTGAGGGCAGGAAAAAATAGAATCTGATCACTGATGTTACCCGGAACCAGAGCAAGAATCTTCATGGCTAACATTGTTAAGGATCATTGAGCATTCTACACCATCTAAATAACATAATTTAGCAGGATGGCTTGGGGGAGAAGAATAATGGGGCGGCGATTTGTGCTGATGTATTTGGTGGGTTTGGCGATTGGATTAATCTTTGGGTTGCCCGGCTGGGCCGAAGAAGACCAGGAAACGACAGCCCTAGCAGCTACCATGGCCAGTGGCTATAGCGCTAGCGACGATGCGGCCCGCAATCAGGTGGGGGGGAATTTCGATCGGATCAGTTGGGATCAAGCGATCAGCAGCCTAGAAAACCTCTGGGAGCAGGATTTACAAAATCATTTCCGGTCTGAGTTTGGCGGACGCAACGTCACCCTAGGAGGGATTCAGCAGACTTTGGGGCGGCTTGATCGCCAGACTCAAACCACCAGTGCAGCCATTTACCTAATTTCCCGGCCCCAGGCCTTAGAAGTAGCAATGATTACGGCCACAGGTGCTCCCCTGCGGCGGACTATGAATGCAGCCAATCGAGATGAACTCTTTAAAACCGCTGCTCGTTTACTCAGCCAGATTGCCAAGGAAAATCGAGTCGGGGATTTCTCAGCCCCGCCCGGCAGATGTATCGCTGGTTGATTGAGCCGATCGCCCCAGAATTAGAAAAACGACAGGTGAATAATTTAATTTTTATTGCTGATTATGGACTGCGCTCTGTCCCCATGGCCGTACTACACGACGGGCAAAAGTTTCTGATTGAGAAATACAGTATTGCTAATACCCCTAGTTTTAGCCTCTTGGATACGGAGTTCGAGGGTCTCCAAAACAGTGAGGTATTGGCCATGGGGGCATCAATTTTTGCCGACCAAGAACCACTGCCAGCCGTACCCCTAGAGTTGCAAACGATCGCTGGTAATCTCTGGCCGGGTCAAATCTTCCTCAACTAGCCCTTTACGGTAGAGAACTTGATCCAGCAGCGGCAGCGGCGCACCTTTGGAATTGTCCACTTGGCTACCCATGCGGACTTTAACTCCGGAGACGCAAACCGTTCTTACATTCAATTTTTTGATCGCCAATTGCCCCTAGACGAGCTGCCCAGTTTGCAGTTAGGTCAGCCGCGGGTGAATTTGCTTGTGATCAGTGCCTGCCAGAGTGCGGTGGGCGATCGCAACGCTGAACTGGGCTTTGCCGGATTAGCAGTCAAGACCGGAGTAGCCACCACAGTCGCAAGTCTTTGGTATGTTAGTGACCAGGGCACCCTCGCCTTAATGAGAGAATTCTATGCCCGGCTGCGTGGTGCGCCCATCAAAGCCGAAGCCCTCCGCCAAGCCCAGATTAGCCTAATTCACAGCAGCCCTGCTCAGCTAGGCGATCGTAACCTCAGCCATCCCTACTACTGGGCGGCTTTTACTATGGTTGGTAGTCCCTGGTAAAGTTAACTTAGTCCAAGCACTAGTCCCAATGCCCGAACCGATTCCCCCAGTTACCCTGCCCCCCGCCACCAATGCCCTCCAAGAAGGGCAGTGGCTGCAATCCGCCCTCCATAAATGGCTAGATACAGAATTTTTGCCAGAGCCAGTCAACCAGACGATCGCCCATCGGGCCGCCCAGGTATATGCCCGGCAACGCCTTGAGGGTGAAAATGATGTGGGTTCTTTGGTAATTGCCATTGTTACTGAAATGCAAAACTTTGACTTCTCCCAAAGTTTCTACAGTGAATTTGCCGTGGCCAACGCAGTCAGCGATTTACTTTTGGGCAGCCTAGGGCTAGACCAGCGCTGCTGTGGTAACTAGGGCTGGGACTAGCTGTTACTTACTCTCAAAGTTAATCCAACCGCTAGTTTAGTTAAACCTAAATTAATTTCAGGTAGTTGGCCGCCCCAAAAATTGGCTATATAAGTCTATATAAGTAGAGAGACTCTCAAAGGATTATCACTGTGTCATCAAGTACAATCAATCGCCGCGTTAAAACCAGAAAACCCACTTCACCATTTTTTGCCTACATTCAGGGGGTGGTGCAGATCACTGGGGGCACAGTTTTAACTTTGACTATGGTGGCCAGTTCGATCGCAGCCGGAGCCTTAGTGGGTCTAGCCACAAGCTTTCGTAACCTCCCCGATGTCCGCACTCTGAAAAACTACGCTCCACCGCAAACCACCCACATCTACGACATTAAGGGTAAACCCCTAGCCAGCCTCCATGGCGAAGCCAATCGCGAGGTAGTCGAACTCACAGACATATCTGTTCATCTTAAGCAAGCAGTCCTTGCGATCGAAGATAGCCACTTCTTTCAGCATCAAGGAGTCAACCCCACCAGTCTAGGACGGGCCCTCTCAGCCAACTTCCAAGAAGGGCGAGTAGTAGAAGGCGGCTCGACTATCACCATGCAGTTGGTGAAAAACCTATTTCTATCCCGTGACCAGACCTTCAACCGCAAAATTGCTGAAGCTGTTCTGGCGATCCGAGTCGAGCAGGTCTTCGACAAGCAAGACATCCTGGAGATGTATCTCAACCAGGTGTATTGGGGCCACAACACCTACGGAGTACAAACCGCATCATCCAGCTACTTTGGTAAATCAGCTAAGGATTTAAACCTAGCGGAATCAGCGATGCTAGCGGGACTGATTCAAGCTCCGGAAGAATATAGCCCATTCATCGATATGAAAGCAGCTAAATTTCGCCAAGCGTTAGTCCTCAACCGGATGCGCGATTTAGGTTGGATTACCCCCGCTGAGGCCGAATCCGCCAAAAAACAGCCGATCGCCCTAGGAAAAATCACCTCCTGGCAGACCAGTGAACTGCCAGCAATCACCGAAGCAGTAGTGGCCGAGTTAAACCAACGCTTTGGGCAAGAAACCGTCCTCAAGGGCGGTATGCGGATTCAAACCACGGTAGATTTCAACTTCCAGAAAATGGCTGAGGAGCTAGTCCGGCGCGAATACCGGCAAATTTACAATTCTGGGGTCAATGCCGACCAGGTGGCCTTGGCAGCTGTTGATCCACGCACCCACTTTGTTAAAGCCTTAGTGGGCAGCTCTGATCCCAGTAAGAGCCAATTTAATCGGGCAATCCAGTCGCGGCGGCAACCGGGTTCGGCCTTTAAGCCGTTTGTCTATTACTTGGCCTTTGCCAGTGGCCGCTTTAATGCCGATACCAACGTACCCGATCAACCCTTGACCCTGCGGGATGGCCCGGAGGTTTACAAGCCCCAGAACTATGGCGGCGGATTTGCTGGGCCGATGAGCCTGCGGGCTTCGTTGATTCAATCGCGCAATATCCCAGCCGTGAAGCTGGGGCAGGAGGTGGGGCTAGACAAGGTGATTGAGTTGTGTCGCAGCTTGGGAGTGCGGAGTCCGATCGAACCAGTATTGTCTTTACCTTTAGGCTCTGTGGGCTTGACCCCCCTAGAAATGGCCGGGGCATTTGCTACTTTTGCCAGCAATGGTTGGCACTCTGACCCCACAGTAATTTTGCGGGTCACTGATCCCAATGGCAATGTCATCCTTGACAATACACCAAAGCCCAGGCAATTACTTGATCCTTGGGCAACAGCAACCCTGAATTCGATTATGACTGGGGTAATCACCGAGGGCACAGCACGGGGAGCTGGCATTGGGCGAGTGGCTGCGGGCAAGACGGGAACAACTTCTTCAGAAAGGGATGTGTGGTTTGTTGGTTATGTGCCCCAGCTATCGGTGGCAGTTTGGTTAGGCAACGATAATAACGATCCTATTGGAGGCGGTGTAACTGGGGGAACCTACGCTGCCCCGATTTGGCGGAGCTTTATGATCGAAGCTCTTAAGGATGAGCCAGTCCAAAATTTCCTTTCTCCTTCGCTGTTTACACAACCCTAGGAATAACCTCAACCATTGCCCGTTAGCTGGCTCAACTGGGATTTTTTTGGATTATTACATTAATATATCATTTTTAATTCATGTTTTTTTTGGGGTTTGGGAGTCGATGCTTTCTTTAACAGGGTGTTGATGCCTATGCCAAGGAAAATTTTTGAGCAATTCTTGGTAGGATTGCCTGTGGAAAGAGCGGAGGAAATTGTCATGAAGGCACAGGTATTTCGAGGTGTAAAGCAACTGAGCTATGAGGAATTACCTATTCCTGAATTGCAGGATGATGAAGTGCTAGTGCAAGTACGGGTAGTGGGCTTGTGCCAGTCTGATATCAAAAAAATTCTTTATCCTTTGTATGAGCCGCCTCGGATTTTTGGGCATGAGACGGCTGGGACGATCGCCAAGGTAGGCAAGGATGTGACTGGCTGGCAAGTGGGGCAACGGGTGGTGGTAATGCACCATATTCCCTGTATGCGTTGCGGCTATTGTATGCACGATAATTTTTCCATGTGTGATACCTATAAAAACATCACAACAACGGCGGGTTTTGTCCCCAGCGGTGGTGGATTTGCCGAGTATGTAAAGGTGCCGGGGCACATTGTCAGAAACGGCGGCCTAATTCCGATTCCTGAGGGGATTAGTTTTGAAGTGGCGAGTTTTGTGGAACCGACTAATTGTTGTCTCAAGGCAGTCAAAAAAGCTCAGGTGCAGCCGGGTGAGTGGGTGTTGATCACGGGAGCGGGGCCGATTGGGTTAATGTTTGTGATGCTGGTCAACTATTTTGGGGGTAAGGCGATCGTTACGGATCTGCTGCCCTCTCGAATCAGTAAAGCTAGGGAATTAGGAGCGATCGCAGCTTTTGATGCCCGTGAAGCCAATTTGGCCAGCCAAATTCAAGGCTTAACAGGGGGGCTGGGAGTAGATACAACCCTGTTGGCGGTGCCCAGTGACAAGGCATTTTTCCAGGCCTTAGACTGTACCCGTAAGGGTGGCAAGATCCTCTTCTTTGCTGAATTTCCTGATGAGGTGGAAATTCCCATCAACCCCAATATCCTTTACCGCAAGGAAATTGACCTGATGGGTAGCTACAGTTCTTCCTACCGACTGCAATCTTTAGCTGTGGATATAGTTTTCCATGGGCGGATTGATGTGGCAGCACTGATCAGCGATCGCTACTCACTGGCAGATTTAGGGGCAGCGGTAGACCGGGCGGTCGCTCCCCAAGCAGACACTTATAAAATCCTCATCTACCCAGAGCAAGCTACCGGTAGCTAGGTGATGGCATATTTTTGGCGAATGTCTGCCACGGGCATAGACCATTCCGGCTCCCAGCTATCCACATCAAAGTTAGAGTTTTGCCCCCGCCGATAAGCTAGGTAGAGCCTCAACTTCAATTCACCAAGATTAATTTGCGGCTGATGACGGCGGGTGGCACTAATTAGGCTAGTTCCTAGAATCACCTGGATGGGGCTAAACTTGGCCCCCAGTAAAAATGATTGCACTTCAGCTTCACCAATGGGGTCTGCCCCATAGCCAGTGAGGACATGAACACTGTCATGGAGTTGCTTGCGGCGAGGCCCAGTGGTCAAGGCATTCAGGTGATTAGCTGCTAAAAAATCTACTAAGCCCCTTCCTAGGCTGTGGGCCGGTAACTGCTCTAGTTGCTCCAAGTAAACAACCTGAGGGACATTAAGACCAAAGGATTCTCCTAGGCGATCGACCAAATCAAAAAAAGTATCCACAAAAAAACGAGAGTGCAATCCATCTTGATGGTTTGTAAGCATTGCCGGGTAAAAGTCAGGTTCAATGCATCCCACGACGAGTGACCGCCTCCTAAGGTTGCTAAATCGGCTCCACAATCAGAGTGTTACTACGAATGCCCACCACCAAGCAGAGTTGGCCGGGTGTCAAGACAATATTATGGGGGCAGACAGCCGACCACCAAGTGGCCCGCCAATAAACAAAGCCTTTGCAGTTGGGCTTGATTTCTTCATCAACTAAGGCTTGCTTATCAAAGACATTAAAGTCAGGGATCATTGTCGAACCTCCGTTGTGCTTGAAACCACAGGACTTACACTGGATATCGAAGTAAGCTGCGTTACCGGCTGAGGATTCAGCTCTCCTGGTAACCTGTGGACTAATTGTTATAGCACTAAATCAGTCTGATTGAATGAATTTACGCATACCATCGGATATAAAGTTCTCCGTATGTCCTAGTTGAATTTACTGAAGTTATCTATTTGGTTAATTCAAGCTAACTCGACCAGTATCCGTAAATTTGCTTGATCCTTAACGTCAGTTCGGGTTAAGGGCATTTATCCAACGCAATTCGGCTGAAATCAAGCAGTATCCTTCAATATCGTTACCAAAGTGACTAAATTGGCAGCGGGATAATCTGGCTGATCCCGAATTCACATTCCTCGGCAATTCCACAAAAATTAAATAGATGAGTACTTCAGAGTAAGAACATCCGGCCTCAGTCTGGGGAAATCAAAGTTTTGATCTTCTCCTTGAATTTAGCGGTAAGACCTGGGCTTCACAATTTCACAATTTAATCGGGAGCATTGCCTGCGATCGGCAGGGTAATTATCACTTCAGTACCTTGACCATAGTTAGACAGAATCTCCAACTGACCATGGTGCTTATCGACAATAATTTGATAGCAGATAGTCAAGCCTAGACCAGTACCCTTCCCGATGTCTTTTGTTGTGAAAAAGGGGTCAAATACCCTTTGGTGTACTGCCTTGGTCATGCCAGTACCGTTATCACTAATCCGGATAATAGCCTGCTGTTGAGCTGAGTCGGTACTGGTGGTAATTTGAATCAGTCCCTGGTGCTCAGGTTGAGATGATTGCCTGACTTGGATCGCGTCGATCGCATTATCCAATATCCCCAAAAATACCTGGTTTATTTCAGCCGCATCACAGCAGACTGCCGGGAGTTTGCCATAGTCTGGAACAACGGTGATGGCCATGCCCTTTTCAATCATCTGCTCTAGCTTGCTCTGGAGGATGACCAAGGTTTGTCCTAGGCAGTCGTGGATATTTACCAACTTCATGCCAGATTCATCTAGACGTGAGAAACCACGTAAATTCATAACAATCTGGCGTACCCGTTCGGCTCCGGAACTCATGGAGCTTAAAATCTTGTCGAGGTCTTGGGTAGTAAAGTCAATGTCCAGTTCAGTGATCGCCGCTTCAATTTGAGGGGAGGCTTGGGGGTAAGTCTCCTGATAAAGCTTCAACAAGCTGACGAGGTCGTCAATGTAATGTTTGGCGATCGGAATATTGCTGTAAATAAAGCTGATTGGATTATTAATTTCGTGGGCCACCCCAGCCACCATTTGTCCTAGGCTAGACATCTTTTCGCTGTGGATTAGCTTAGCTTGGGTCTGCCGGAGGTTCATTAGGGTATTCTCCAGGGCGGCTGTACGTTCCTTGACACGGTCTTCTAGATCTTCATTGCTTTGTTGTAAAGCTGCAAAAGCGCTCTGGAGTTGTTCCGCCATCCGATTAAAAGAGCTAGACAAACTTTCTACTTCTTTGACTGGCACTACCCTGGGGTTGAGCTTTTGGTCTAGATGACCTTCGGCCATCTGCTGGGCAGCGCCGGTCAGGTCGCGAATCGGGCGAGACAGTAATCTAGCTATAAAAATTGCCACTACTCCAGCTAATATCAGAGCAGCAATCCCCAAAAAGAAGTTGAAGCGATTGTTGGCATTAATGTCTTCCATGAAGTCTTGCTCTGGTACCACCACGACCACCAACCAATCTAGACCCCTGCCATCCCGGAACGGCTCAACTTTAACAAACTGATGATTGCCATTGACGGTAAGGGTAAAGCTTTGGGGTTGGTTAATCCGCTCCAGATTGTTAAATTCCTTTTGTAAGAAATCAGCGGTTGCCCTAGTGATAGGGTTGCTACTGTTTTGGGCATTAAGACGCTTAGCCTCCTTGCCGTCTGCGCTGAGGGCATAGACATTTTCTTGGGTAGAAGAGCCGACTAAAAAGCCGTCCCGTTCTAGGATAAACGCTTGGCCAGTGCGGCCGATGCGTAATTCCCTCAAGAAAGTAGTGATGTCGTCTAGGTATACATCAGCCCCGACTACCCCCAGCAACTGCCCAGAGCGATCGTAAGCTGGCTGGACTGCGGTAACCGCAACTACGCTCGGATCACCGACAGTAACATATATGGGTCCCCAATTATGTTGACCTGTCCGCAGAGCTGCTTGATACCAAGGTCTAGTCCTGGGGTCGTAGGGGAATGGATCAGCCAAGGAGCGGACACGCTCTAGCCGACTATTAATCTCGAAAGTTTGATACTGCTGGCTAGTAGTGGGGTCAGCAAAATCTAAATTAAAAACTATCCGGCCCTTCTCAGTGTAGTGACCTGTGCCAAGGTAAGCCCCTCTGGTATTAGCTACTTTTAAAAAGCTCAAGCTAGAAAGTCCTTGGGATCGTAGGAAGAAGTACTCAGTAAATTGACTAAAGTTATCGGTATTGATATCAATTTTGTTGAGTTTAATGTCATCGGCAATAATCTGGGTTGCCTCGTGGGGAGTCTTCAGGTAGCTTGCCAGGCGGTCTTTGATGCGGGCACTGGTTTCTAGTTGCAGTTGCTCAGCTACCTGATAAACGGCCTGCTGGGTAGTCCGAAACGAAACGAAGCCAATTAGGAATACTACTCCAAAAATTTGGATGATATAGGGAATCGCTAGGGCTGTACTCAGTGGAATAGAGCCATGTCTATTAAAGCCAAGGTAACGAGTCATAAATTTTAGGAAGCTTGATTTTGAGTTAAATAACCTAGACCTCATATACCTGCGCTGATCTTTACTGGCTAGGGAATATGACTAAACTAACCTTGGAGTATATTGTCACGGATTACCCGCTGTTTCAATCCGAAGGATTCCTGAAGATTTTGGGCTAAGAGTTTTTCACAGGCCAAGGGAGATGGATATAGAATTGAGAAATCCACAACTTTGAGGGGAGCGATCGTTCCACAGATGCCAACTTTTAGCCAACAGGGAGTTAGCCCCCAGTACTAAAGGCAGCTAAATCTAAAAGATAGTGGAATTTTCTTTGACCAAAGGCATAAAATTCTAAAAACTAGGTTTTCAGCATACCCAGGTTGCATGAACTATGTTCGCTAATTCCTCCGACATGTCCCTGCCAAACGAAACAGCCAACAATGGCATCATTATTGCCAGAGGGCTAAAGGAAAAGTCTCCCAACTATAAGAAACTACTCGCTCTAGTCTTGCAGTGGACAGGGGGGCAGCCGTTTTTGACCCAGAAACTTTGCAAAATCATCATTGACTCTCCGGAATCTCCGCCTGTGGGCAAGGAAGCGGACTGGATAGAAAGCTTGGTAAAGTCTCAGATTATTAGTAACTGGGAGCGCCGGCCTGATTTCCGTGAGATCCGCTCCATGGGCGATCGCCTGTGCCAAAATCAGCAGCGCAGCTTGCAGTTGTTGCGGCTGTACCAACAGGTGCTCCAAAACAAAGATGTAACCAGTAATAGCAGCCCGGAACAACGGGAGCTGGAACTCTTAGGATTTGTGGCTCGGCAGCAGGGCAAACTCAAGGTACACAATCGCATCTACGAAGCTATCTTTAACCAAGAGTGGGTAGAGGGGGCGATCGCCCGGGTTCAAAGCCACCTCGAACCCAATGACAGCGAATTTCTGTCGACTTTAGCAGAGCTAGAGCGCCGTCTCCTAGTCTCCCAAGTAGATCTACTGTCCCAAGCCGACCCGGAGGATCAATCCTCAGCCCAATCGGTCTATGAGGTGTTGCGGGATGTGACCAGCCGGATTGGTAAACTCTTGAGCGCTGACCGTACCACCATTTACCTACTCAACGAGGAAAAAACCGATCTGTGGTCCTTGGTGGCCCAAAACGAAGCCGGAGAGTTTCTCGATATCCAAGTCCGAGTCGGCGAGGGGATCGCTGGCCAGGTGGCTTTGACCAAAAAAGTAATCAACATCCCCGACAATGTTTATTCAGACCCCCGCTCCGCTAAGGTTAAAGAATCTGACAAAAAATTTGGCTATCGCACTGAAAACATCTTGGCATTTCCAATCCTAGATGACAATAAAGAGGTGGTTGCCGTTATTCAGTTGCTGAATAAAATGCAGCCCGGAGATGATGGCCGGATGACCATTAAACCACGGGGCTTCACACGCCTCGACTTAGAGAGACTAGCAAAATGCGTCGTCCCCATCCGCCGGGTTCTAGAAAGTTTACAATCTTGCTACAAAGCTACTAAGAAACTCCGGGCTACCGCTGCTCTAGCGGAGGCCACTCGCTCCCTAGACCAAATCAATCTAGACACCAAGGCAATCTTACAGCGAGTGATGAACACAGCCAAAAAGCTGATGAATGCTGATCGTTCTACCCTATGGTTGTACGATCGCGACCGGGGCGACCTGTGGACAGAGTTACCGGGGCGGGGCGAAGTCCGCTGCCCAGTCGGCGTAGGCTTTGCAGGGCAGGTGGCCGAGAGCCGCGAACCAATGATTATCCCCTTTGACCTGTACGACCACCCCGCTGCCGATAACGCCAAAAAGGTTGACGAGCAGACCCATTACCGCACCTGTAGCTTGCTCTGTATGCCAATTCTCAGTCCAGAGGGAGAACTGCTCGGAGTCACCCAACTCGTGAACAAGCGCAAACCCGGTGACCACCCCGAATACAACAAGGAAGACTGGCCAAATGTACCCGATTACTTTTTAGCCAGCTTTGATAAGAATGATCGTCAGTCAATGCAAGTCTTCAACGAACGGGTAGGGGTAATTCTCCAATTTGTCAAGACCCACGAAACCCTCAAACAACTTGCCCAAATTGAACCCCGCGAAGCTGTTCACAAATCCTTGGCGGTACTGAGTACAGCCCTGATGAGCAAGGGTGATGATGCCCTCTACACCACCCTGCACAACGTAATTACCTTCTTCAGTAACTCTGTAAAGCAACTTTTTGGTGCCGATAAAACCCATGTGTTTATACTCAGTGAAGCTGACCGAGAATTGTGGTCACTGTTTCTTGAACCGGGTAAGGACGTTCCTACGGAAGTGCGAGTTTCAATCAACCAGGGAATCGCCAGTACAGTGATGCTCTCTAAAAGTGTTAAAGCAACTAACAAACCCCGTAGCTTTAACGATCCCCTGATTCAATCGGGCATTGATCAAGCGGGGGGTTATCTGGTTCACAGTTTGATGCTATTCCCAATTCTCAACCAGCAGGGTCAGGTGGTCGGCATTATCCGGATGCTCAACAAGCTCAGCCCACTGGCTTCTGACGACATGCCCCTGAGTGATCGTGTTGATCCTGAGGGCTTCTCTCAGGAAGATGCGGATCGGCTCAAGGAACGCAGTAACTCATTTTTGCCAATTCTCCAGGCATTTCAATCTTTCCATCGAGAAATTAGAACGATCGAAGAGCAGAGACAGGCGATCGATCCCCTGTACCAAGCAATCAGTGTTGTCAGCCAGAGCAGCGGCAACCAGCAGGAAATGCTCCAAAAAATCATGCAGGCAGCCAAGAAGCTCACCAATGCCGATCGCTCCACCCTATGGCTCATCGACCACGAGAGCAACCAACTATGGACGCAAATACCTCAGGCAGACAATTCTCTCATGGAAGCCAGGGTACCAATTGGAGAAGGCTTCGTTGGGATGGTTGCCAAAACTGGGCAGACCCTCAATATTCCCTTCGATCTTTACAACCATCCCAGCTCTTACATGGCTCGCAAAATCGACCAAGAGTCACGCTACCGCACCTGTAGCCTATTGTGTATGCCTGTCTTAAGTGCCGATGGCGAAATCCTTGGGGTTACCCAACTAGTCAATAAACGTAAACCGGGTGACTATCCAGAGTACGATCCCAGCTACTGGCCAGATGTACCTGATTTCTTCAAAACCAGCTTTGAGGAAAAAGACCAAAAAGATATGGAAATTTTCAACAATCAAGTTGGTGTGGTCTTACCTAATGTGATGCTTCGTTAAGCTAAAAATTAATTTAACCTACCCTGAGAACCCCTTGTTTTTACAGGGGGTTTATTACTTCCACTTACCTTAGCCAGGGAAGCAGGAGCAGCTGCCTATTGAAGACCGAGGAAATTTAGAATACTGCTTTTCATTGAGTTCGATCGCTGCAACTACTTTTTAGCACAATTGACAGTCATGGGGTTTTGAGAACTTGGGTTAGAGCAGTCTCTTTTAATAGAGTAACCATACATCAAAAGACTAGTTAAAGCATATAAACTAATTAAAATGATTCAGTTAATCAAGCAAAAGTATTATACAGTTACAGAATTCACTGGCAGATATACCCAAGGTAATTACAGAAGAAATTTTCCAAATCATATGCAAATCCGAAGGAATGAGAACAAAGCGAATTATTTCTAAGGGTCAGAAATCCCATGGAAGTTTTTAGTACGATCAAGATGAAAATGAATTCTAGTAGCTAAAGGCGGAGATAGACTTGGCTTTGAAGGTCATGAAATTTATCTAATGACTGATGATTTTATAAATGTTACGGCTCATACAGAACATCACCCTAACTGAGCTATATCCAATGAAGGAACTATACGGTTAGCAGTATTTTATCGGCAAAACAAAAAATAATTATTTTTGTGTATAATTCCCTGTAAGATTCTTGAAGAATTATGAATTCAACTGTTTTGGATATTTACTGGTTTCCGATGTTTTCTGGTAATTGCAAATTTAGAATCCATAGTTGATTTTTTTCTAGATTACTTTGCTTGAGTATATAGCCTGAGCTTGATACTATAGTCTTCCTACGGCTACTAAGCTGAGTATATATGTCTAGGTAGACTAAAAATATAACCTCAGGGTGATTTTACCTATTAGTTTAAATGATAAGCATTAAACTCTTTCTTTAATCTGGTTTTAACCTGCTTTAATTCTTCGCTTAAACTATTACAAAGCAATCCCGATGGTTTATTGATGATATTGTGACTTTAATTACATCTATTGATAGGCTTGATAGTGTGTTGACAATGCTAATCTGTAGGTAAGAAAAGTCTTGGTACACAACACCAATACTCTTTGAAGCAGGGTGGCTGGGAAATTAGTGTATTAGTCCAGAAAATTCCCGCCACCTCATTGTTTTAGATACAGTAAACTTTCCTGATTACTGGCTTTGGGTTAGTAGCTTTTAGCAGACTAAGTGCAAGGCCGATGAATTGTGAATTGAGTCGCCCTGATTTGTATGGATAATATTCGTGTGAAATGGCATCGTAGCCTTAATACTCAGGTTTTACTTGGGGTTGGGATTTTATCGGCAAGTTTGATGGCTGGCTGGTTATGGGCTATTAACACTGATGGTAAGCAACTGGTTTTTGCTGAATCTTCTCGTCTAATTCAAAGTACTGGAGATAATGCAGTTGCTGACTTGAGCAACCGATCGCGCGAAATAGCCGCTTTAACCCGCACCCTCGGCCAAACCGCCAGCCAACTGCCCAAACAGGAGGCTTTATTTTTTGAGGTGTTACCCAAGGTCATTGACTTTCAGGGAGATCAGGATGTAGCGGGCGGAGGCTATTGGCCAGAGCCATTCACTTTCCAGGCTAATCGCGATCGCCGGAGTTTTTTCTGGGGACGGGACCAACAGGGAACCCTCCAATATTTTGATGACTATAATCGCAACGGCTATCACCGGGCTGATTGGTATGTGGTCGGCCGCTACCTCCAGCCCGGTGACTGTTTTTGGAGCCGGTCCTACGTGGATCCCTATTCTTTGGAGCCAATGGTTACTTGCACTGTGGCCAACTACACGGGTAGTCGCTTTACTGGGGTAACGACCATAGACTTACGACTATCTGGGCTACAAGACTTTGCAGAAAGTTGGCAGCGCAAAACTGGCGGCTATATTTTCATTGTCGATCGCGACAATAAGTTCCTCACCTTTCCCAAAGCACCCTTTGTTAAGCAAACTCGTACCGATAGCCAAGGTAAAACCGTCGCAGAATTCCTCAATGCCCAGGACTTAGCTCAAAAGGAAACCCTCTTTAACCCAATTGCCCAGGCCCTGGCCGCCCAAAATCAAACCCTGCTCAATCTGGCCAAGTCACAGCCCGACTTTCGTCCAGAAATTACCGCCCAGTTGACTCAACAGAGCGACGATATCAGTGCTGATGAGGCCAACATTATGGCGGCAGTTTTGAGCGACCCCCTAGCTGGGCAAACTACCAACTTGATCCAGACGGTTAGTCTGCCATCAGACTGGCTGCTGCAAACTCCATCCACAGCCTATATTTTCCATGTACCCGGATCTTACTGGCGGCTAGTGATTGTCAAACCGGTGTCTGAGGCGACCATGGTAGCCAGTTCGATCGCTAGGGTACTGACTGAGCGATCAGTAGTAATTGTGTTCATGATCGGCCTGTCAACGTTGCTGGTAGCTCGTTATCTGTTGATTAGACCAATTCGCAAGCTCCAGGTGGCCGCTGAGGCGATCGCCCACCCTGGACAAGAATTTAACAAAACTGAATGGTACCAAGCCTTACCCAGGGGTGATGATGAAATGGGTGCATTGGGCTACGCATTTCGGAGTATGGCTGACCAACTACAAGCCTCCTTCCAAAAACTACAAACCAGTAATCGGGAGCTGGAAACCACCCTGGAGGAATTACGCCAGACCCAAGTGCAACTGATCCAAAATGAAAAAATGTCTGCCTTGGGTCAGCTAATCGGTGGCATTGCTCACGAAATCAGCAATCCCGTGAACTTTATCTATGGCAATCTCCGCCACTTGGAAAGCTACACCCAGGATATTTTGCATCTACTGCTGCTCTGCCAGAAGGAATTGCAACCTATACCACCGGGGATTGCCGCTGAAATTGAGCAGGTGGATTTACCCTTCTTGATAGAAGACCTACCCCGTAGCCTATCTTCTATGCAGATTGGAGCGGAGCGGATTCGTCAGTTAATTGTTTCCTTGCGCCACTTCTCTCGCCATGACGATCCTGAGACTAAACTAGTTGATATCCATGAGTTGCTAGATAGTACCCTGTTAATTTTGCAGGGGCAACTAAAATCTAATTCCTATCGTCCGGCGATTACTGTCACCCAGAACTACAGCCCAAAATTGCCTATGTTGGAGTGCTATCCAGGGCCTTTGCATCAAGTGTTTCTTAACTTAATCAACAGCGCGATCGCCTCGGTGGATCAAAAAGCTAAACAAAATAACTACACCCAGAACCAAAGATCCTATGCCCAGATTCTGATCGAAACCAGGTTAATTGGTGAATCTGATCAGATCGAAGTTCTAATTCAGGATAATGGTGTTGGGCTATCTGCTGAAGACTTGAACCAAGCGATCGACCCCTTTACCAGCGGCAAATCTCCTGAAGCACGTAAACTAGGCTTATACATCAGTTACCAAATCATTACTGAAAAGCACAGCGGCACTTGGCAGGCTAAACCAATAGCCACAGGAGGTACAGAGTTTCGGCTCACCCTACCAACTCGCCAAAGCCAAGTAGATAACTCCCAAAATATTCAGCCCCACCCCACCGAAGCTAAGGCTAAAAAGGTGAGAACGCCAGAACGTGATGTGAACTTAACTCTCTAAGAGCAGATATAGCCGCTGTAGTAAACTCGACCCGAGACGGCATTTCATCTTCCTTTTTTGAATATCCGTCCATACCCTCCCTGTACAACGGACGGCAGCCGATTGCTCTAAAAGATGGTAGCTTAATTGTTCCTACGGCTTATTTTGGTTTAGTTAAATTTGAGAATTTGTTCCCGGCTTTTAGTCGGGCCATGGGTGATATAGGATTCGAACCTATAACCAATTGATTAAGAGTCAACTGCTCTACCGTTGAGCTAATCACCCGTTATTTTTTTAGTCCCCTATTATACTACAAAAGCAATATTGAATCGTGGTTACGGGAAGTGGCAAGACAGAGGTTAGATATCTTACTTGTGGAAAAGGGTTTGTGTGACTCTCGGCAATTGGCACAGCGCTGGATTCGAGCTGGAGCAGTGCGAGTAAATCGCGAACGGGTCGAGCAGCCCAGTAAGATCGTAGATGCAGGTGCTGATATTACCATAACAGAGCGGTCGCCCTTTGTTTCCCGTGGTGGGGAGAAACTAGCCCATGCCCTAGACATTTTCGGCATTCAGGTGAGCGATCGGATTTGTCTAGACGGAGGCATTTCCACCGGCGGATTTACCGATTGCCTACTGCAAGCTGGAGCCAAACTAGTGTATGGCATTGACGTGGGATATGGCCAAGTGGCCTGGCGGCTACGCAACGACCCCCGCCTCATCCTACGCGAGCGCACCAATCTCCGCTACCTGCAACCAGAGCAGCTTTACAGCCCGGAAGTTTTAGCCCAGGATCTGCGCCCGACCCTGGGGGTAGTTGATGTGTCATTTATTTCTTTGGTTAAAATTTTGCCGGCCTTGGGCCAGTTGCTAACGATTCCCCGGGAATTAGTCTTACTAGTCAAACCTCAATTTGAGGTAGGGCGTGAGCAAGTCGGCAAAAAAGGTCTAGTCCGTGACCCCAAAGCTCATGCCACTGCCATCAACCAAGTCTGGCAAGCGGCCGAGAGCTTAGATTGGCACTACCAAGGGTTGGTATCTTCCCCAATCCGGGGGGAAAAAAGCGGTAATGTAGAATACTTGCTCTGGCTCAGCCAAACCAGTGCGGGCCGAGTTTCTTCTACAGAGGTTGCTGCCCTTACTGAGGCGATCGCTCGTTCTGCCCATACTCCAAGTCATCCCGGTTAAAAATGGGGATCGTGAAATGAAACTCGCTGCCTTGGTCTTTGCCGGCCGAGTCAGCCCAGATTCTACCTCCCCAACTGCTGACAATCTGGCGACAGATTGCTAAGCCTAGACCGGTTCCTCCAGCGGAGCGGCGCAGGGCCCCTTCCTCTTGGTAGAAGCGATCGAACACCGCCTCAAGCCGACTTGGTTCAATACCACGCCCGGTATCTGCCACCATCACTTCCATCATTGGCCCGCCCTTAGCTGAACTCTGCACCACTACCTTGCCCTGGGGCGAGGTGAACTTGCAGGCATTATCTAAAAGTTTGGTCAGCACTTCCACAAGCCATTCCCCATCAGCCTTGACTTGGGGTAGATCATCGGGGAGGGCGGTGACAATGCAAGGTTGCTCACCCCAGCGGGCCCGGATACTACTGAGGGCGAGGCTGACACACTCTTGGATCGACAGGGGTTCGGGGTTCCACTCCACTCGCCCACTTTCCAGCATTGACAGGGTGAGGAAGTCTTGGATAAGTTTACGCATCCGGTCAGCGTCTTGGAGGGCAATTTTCAGCATTAGTTGGCGCATATCTGTGGGCATATCCGGTTCTGAGGCTAAGCTCTCTAGGCAAACTTGGATGGTCGACAGGGGGGTGCGTAATTCATGGCCGGTGATTGCCACTAGGTTGCTCCGGGTGCGATCGAGCGCCGCTAGCTGCTGGTTGAGGTCTTCTAGGTGACGGTAGGATTCTGCCTGGATGAGGGCAACCCCCAGTTGATTAGCGATCGCCTCGACCAGACCCAACTCCTCTTCAGACCAATGGTAGGTCTCCGAACCACAGTGATGTAGCTCCAAGATCCCCAACCTTTGTCCCTGGTAGATAACCGGTACCAGCAAACAGGAGCGGGCCGGGATTTGCCCTTGGGTATCTGGTACATAGACTGGCTCACTGCCCTGCATTACCTGCTGGAAATAGGAGATACTCGCCAGTTCTCGCCTTTGGCCCCGCAGGGAGGGTAGGCCAGGTTTAACAAATTCATGTTCAATGGTTATGACGCTGTCTTGGTTTTGACAGCGGTAGAGCAGGCAGCGACTGCTATCTAGGGCTTGACCGAGGTGCTGTACAGCTACTTCTAGCATTTCTTCGGAGTTGAGGCTGCGGCGGATCGCGGTGGTGATGGCATTGAGGAGGCGCTCTTTTTCCTCTTGGTTGGCGATCGAATTGTAGGCTTTGATTAATTTATACTGCCCAGCCTGTAGATAGCTGACCAGGCGCTGCACAAATGGATCGGGATTAGTAAAGTTACCAATAGATTCAGCGGAGTTGAGATAAATCTGGTGAGCCTGCTCAACCTTGGCTGCTAACTCTGGACGGTAAGCAACAACTCGATTGAGTAGCAGGCGGGCCGCTTGGCAGCTAATTTGCCGATCAAACGTCCATAGACCTTCAAAACTGCGAGTCGAATCCAAATCCTTGGGGGCAGCTAGTTTCCGCTCTCGACAGACTAAGCAATAGGAGTAATCAACTCCCAGCACTACTAGATGCCATTCCTGGGCCAGGGCATCATCAGGGTTAAAGGCGATCGTCTCGTAGCCAAAAGAAGCATTGGTAAACTCAGTTTCCGGGGCAGCCAAAACATAAACATGGTCTGTGTGCTGGGCAATTCGTTGATAGCGATGGGCCTCTTGACGATAAAATCGCTCCCGTTGAAAGCTGGCAATAATTAAAGCACCAGTACTAGGCTCAGCCAATATTTGGTCTTCCATGGCGTGGGAAAGGGCCGTCAAGGATGACTTAAAGTAATTTTGGAGCTTGATTTCAGGGAAGCTTTGCAGCAATTCCGTCAGCAGAGAAGCGTTTATCAACATAGCAGAGCAGCTATCAACTTCCACAAATTTAGAATACTACACTTACTTAATGGATTAGTTTTGAACCCAGTGATCCGCAGCAATTGACCGGAATGGAGGGCAAGGCTTAAATTCTCATCAATTATTATAAAACTTAACATAACCCCCCCTGAGTTGAGAAAATTCCCAACAGTTTGCTAGGGCTAGTTCTGGTTGTGACGAGATCATTTTTATCCTATGATGAGCGAGGACATTAATCACTTTGCTATGGCAAGAACATGTAAACAAAGTGTTAAAAAATAAAACATTAGCTTTACATTTATTTACATGATCCCGGCAAAGTTTTTAAGCTCTACATAACTCTCAATCAGTAATTTTCGGGTGATTTTACTAACCCAAATTATTGAGTTGGCAGTTTAGCTGGGATGGGTATAGATGGCCAAGGAACAATGTCAGTTACTAATTCAAGCAGTACAGATGGCTGATTCCCCTGAGGAGTTACTCAAGGCTGTGCAAGCTTTGGCTGACCACAACTCCCCAGAGGCGATCGAACCATTAATTGCCGTGTTTGGTTACAACAATCCGGCCGCTGCCGCCCTGGCCCTCCGGGGGATCATTCGCCATGGGGAAGTGGCTGTGCCCCCCTTGCTGCGGTTGCTTGATGACTACAACTACGGAGCCAGGGCCTACTCCATGCGGGCCTTGGCGGTGATCGCTTCCCCAGAGGCCCTGCCACTGCTCCTGGAGACTGCTGTCCGGGACTTTGCCCCCAGCGTCCGCCGATCGGCAGCCCAGGGACTGGGGCGGATGTGTCAAGGGGATAGTCCCCAAAAAGTAATGCCAGTGCTAATTCAGATTAGCCAAGACGGGGATTGGTCGATCCGCTACGCAGCGATCGCCGCCCTCGAAGCCCTAGGCCACGGGGCCCCTGCCCTCCGGGAGTCAATCCAGCACTGGTTAGCACAGCGCCTAGACCACGAAACCGACCAGGCAGTACTGGCCCGCATCCAGCTAGCCCAGACTCGCTTGGGTCAATAGCCGTTTTAATAACCACCAAGTCAAAACTCATATGTCATTACCTTTACTCAAAGTCACCCCCACGACCCAAAATCAGAGGGTGGCGGGCTACGAAGTTCCCGATGAGGACGACCCGATGGTCTATCGCATGGAAAGCACCATTTCCGATGGTGAAATCAGTGCGGTGATCTGGGCAGCCTACCGGCAGATCTTAAGTGAACACTTGATTTTAGAAAGCTACCGCCAACCCTTTTTAGAATCGCAGCTCCGCAATCGGATGATCTCAGTGCGCGAATTTGTCCGGGGCCTGGGCAAATCTGCGGTCTATCGGCAACTGGTGGCCGACACTAACTCCAACTACCGACTAGTGGACATCACCTTCAAGCGGTTCTTAGGCCGGGCTACCTATAACCAAGCTGAACAGATTGCTTGGTCAATTGTCATTGCTACCCAAGGTCTAAGTGGCTTTATTGATGCGGTGGTAGACAGCGAAGAATATCGGCAGAATTTTGCCGATGACACGGTGCCCTACCAGCGTCGCCGCTACAAAGACCGCCCCTTTAACTTGGTCAACCCCCGGTATGATTACTACTGGCAGACCCGTGAAGCAGCTCTGGCTGGCAGTTCCTACTATCAAGTCAAGGTTTACGGCGGCGGTAGCACCAACCCCAGGGTACGCCAGGCAATTCCCAGCAGTTTTTTGGACATGGCAAAAGGAATTGTGCCGGGCCAAGTCAACTTCCAAGCCTATGTCGATCGCGCCAATAATGTGATCCAGCAACCCCTGCTTGACACGGTCACGGCCAACAACATCATCCCCAAACCCCGTAATCGTCAGGTGCAACTGCCCTACAGCTACATTCCCCCAGTCCGTAGTTTGCCTTAACCCCCACAAAAAACCTATGTCTATTCCCCTATTGTCTTACCGGCCTTCCTCTCAAAATCAACGGGTGGCGGGCTACGAAGTTGCCAACGAAGACACCCCCCGCATCTATCGCCTTGAAGATTGCACCAGCACTGGTGATCTGGAGGATTTGATCTGGGCTGTCTATCGCCAAGTCTTCAGTGAACACGCCATCTTACAAAACTTCCGCCCCGTAGATCTAGAATCACAACTAAAAAACCGCAGTATCAGCGTCCGGGATTTTGTGCGCGGCTGTGCCAAATCTCCAGCTTTTTATAGCTTAGTGGTCGAGAGCAATTCTAACTACCGGGTGGTGGAAGTAACCCTAAAGCGGTTGCTTGGCCGGGCTTCCTACAATAAGCAGGAGGAAATTGCCTGGTCGATCGTGATTGCCACTAAGGGTTTTAGCGGCTTCGTGGATCTACTTTTAGATAGTGACGAATACCAGCAAAACTTTGGCGATAATACGGTACCCTACCAGCGTCGTCGCTACAAGGACCGCCCTTTTAACCTAGTTACACCCCGCTACGGTGACTACTGGCGGGATAAGCTGGAGGCAGCTCGCTACAAGTGGGGGGATGTCAACAACTTCCGGGAAATGGCCCGTGCTATTAAACCCAAGGCTGTGATCTACACCTCTAATGTGAAAGTCGATCAGATCGCGATTCCTGATATGACTAGGGATGCCAACGGGCAGACTGCCTTGGCTTCGATCGATACGATCGCCAGCTTCCCAGTCCGTTAATAATCACCGATAACCACACATAAAAACCCGATTTTTTTAAGGAGAAAGTTAACCTATGACTCTACCATTACTCGCCTACAAACCCGCCAGCCAAAATCAGCGCGTCAAAGGTTTTGGTAAAGCCGACGAAAACGAAGACAGCCCCTACATCTATCGTCTCGAAGACTGTGTCGACTCTGCCGATGTAGAAAAAATGATCTACGCCAGCTACCGCCAAATCTTTAGCGAGCACGAAATCCTCAGCTTCAACCGCCAAAAAAATCTCGAATCTCAACTCAAAAACGGCTCCCTGACCGTCCGGGACTTCATCCGGGGCCTAGCCAAGTCTGAAGCTTTTTATCGGCTTGTGGTTTCAGTTAACAACAACTACCGCCTAGTTGATATCTGCCTTCGCCGGTTTTTGGGACGAGCTTCTTACAGCAAAGAAGAGGAAATTGCCTGGTCAATTAAGATCGGCACCCTCGGCTTTAATGGCTTTGTGGATGCCCTAGTCGACAGTCAAGAATACACCGATGCCTTTGGGGATTTTACTGTGCCGTACCAACGCCGCCGCCGTCAAGACCGCCCTTTCAACCTAGTCACTCCCCGCTATGGTGAAGACTTCCAGGCTACCGCTGGCACAGTTACCACCGATTGGCGGTTTGTGGTGGATAAGTTCTACACCAAAAAGTACCAAGAGCGATTCTTGCCAGAGGGTGATCCCCGTAAATACCGGGAACTGGCTGCGGCCGTCAACAACAAGGGTAACTATGCCCAGCGTATTTCTTCTTCTAGTGTCGACTATCTCAATAAAGTTCCCTATCGTCGCTTAGGTTCCTAGGTGATATCTGAGATTTGCCATTGACAGCCGCTTCTTGGGGAGGCGGTTGTTTTCTTTTGGGGGTCATTCCATGGGGTTAAGTGATCTAGGCCAAGGGAGTGACTGTGAATATCCGGCTATGCAAGTATTTGTATGGGTGATGCGACTACAATTGTCCAGAACTGGTGCGATCGACGGGGGCGATGCTGTAGAATGGGGTTCCCAGATAAACTAGTCATTGCTAGTGCGATCGATATACTTAGCAAAATACTTAAAAAATATTGCCAAACCCATGAGCTTAAACCAAGCAGCTAAACACTCAATTATGGAAAATTACCGTGTCCACGAAACTGATACGGGTTCTCCGGAAGTCCAGGTGGCGATTTTAACTGAAAAAATCAACCGCCTCACCCAACACCTCAAGCTCAATAAAAAAGATTACTCCTCCCAGCGGGGGCTATTACGGATGATTGGTCAACGGCGGCGGTTGCTCAGCTATCTGCAAAATATCGATAAAAACCGCTATGGCCAACTTATTCAGCGTTTGGGGATCCGTGGCTAATTATGGCGACTGAATCTCCCCTGCCCTTTGAGCCAAAACGCAAGCGATCGCCCAAAAAAACAGCCCAAGCTAATCAACCAACTGCCAAAGCGACTGGTCAACCCAGCCCCCAAAATCCCCCCAGCACTGGGATTCCGGAGGTTGTCAGCAGACGCATGGTGCGTCGGATTGCAGTTTTCTCTGGTACACCCACGGCTTTAGGGGTAGCCAGCTTTTTCGTCAGCTACTATGTAGTCAGCCAAGGTCTATTCAAGTTACCCAATACGGCTGTACTTCTGGTCAGCTTGGGCTGCTTTGGGTTGGGGGTACTTGGCCTGAGCTATGGTGTCCTCTCAGCCTCTTGGGATGAGGAGGTCATCGGCAGCTGGTGGGGCGGCCCGGAGTTTAGTATCAATATCCAAAGGCTTTGGATGGCTTGGAAAGAGTCACGCCTCCAAAAAAATAATCAATCTAAATCCGAATAAAGCCAACGGGCAGCGATCGGCATTCGCCAACCCGTGCCAAAGGCCCTGTCAGTGACCTTTAGTCCCGGCGGAGCCTGTCTTCTTTTAAATTCAGCTTTGGTGACTAGGTCAATCACTTGCTTGACTGTTGTTGAGTCGTGCCCGGCCTGGACGATCATCCGTGGGGATTGGTGTTCTAGGAGTAGCCTGTCTAAAATGTCATCCAGTACCTCGTAGGGCGGCAGGGAATCTTGGTCGCGCTGGTCGGGTTTGAGTTCGGCGCTCGGAGCCTTGGTCAGCACTGCTGGGGGAATTAGAATCTTCGTTCGATTGAGCCAATGGCAGAGGCCATAGACTTGGGTTTTGGGCACGTCGGCAATTACTGCCAAGCCGCCATTCATATCGCCGTAGAGGGTGCAGTAACCTACAGCCATTTCCGATTTGTTGCCGGTCGACAGGAGCAAATAACCGAATTTGTTGGCGATCGCCATCAGTAGGTTGCCCCGGATGCGTGATTGAATATTTTCCTCGGCTACACCAAAACCTGTCCCTTGGAAAAGTTCACCCAGGGTCTGGTCGTAGCTCTGCATCAGAGGGCCAATTGGCAGGGTCTGGGTTTTAATTCCCAGGTTGGCTGCTAAGGCCAGGGCATCTGTCACCGAGTGCTCGGAACTATGGGGCGAGGGCATCAGTACCCCCAAGACATTTTCTGGGCCAATGGCAGCAGCGGCGATCGCTGCGACTAGGCTAGAGTCAACCCCGCCACTCAACCCCAAAGTCGCCTGGCGAAAGCCGCACTTGCCCATGTAGTCTTTTACTCCTAAAACTAAGGCTGACCAGATCTCTGCCTCTGGGCTGGTTTCTGGCTCTGGGCAGGTTGAGCTAGTTAATTCCTGGGCTTGGAAATCGACCATTACCAAATCGGGGGTAAAGGCCGCGGCCCGGCAGACCACCCGCCCTTGGCGATCGCAGGCAAAGCTGGCCCCATCAAAAATTAGATCATCGTTGCCGCCGACTTGATTGGTGTAGATAATTGGCTGGCCATAACGCTTGGCACTGTAGCTGAGCATCCGCTCCCGCAGGGCGGGTTTGCCCACACTGTAGGGAGAGGCCGATAGGTTGACTACTAGGTCTACACCCGCTTGGGCTAATTCGGCGATCGGATTCACAGTGTAGCTGCGCTTGCCCCAAAATTCTTCGTCGTTCCACAGGTCTTCACAGATGGTAATGCCAATTAGCACTGAGTCGATCGCAATTACGCCGCTATTGGCTCCAGCGGTGAAGTAACGATCTTCATCAAACACATCGTAGGTGGGCAAAAGTCTTTTGTGGCAAAAGGTCTGGCACTTACCATGATTCAAAAGCGCAATGCTATTGAATAGGGGCTTATGCCCAGTCTGGGCAGCGGTGGGGTTGGGCTGCACCGTCCCCACCAGGGTAGGTAAATTGGGGGGCAACTCCCGGGCCAAGTTGGCCAACTGTCGGTCGATCGCCCCAATAAAGCTAGGATTAAGGAGTAAATCCCGTGGGGGGTATCCACACAGGGAAAGCTCTGGGGTCAGCATCAGCCGGGCCCCCTCCTCAGCGGCCCGGGCTGCTGCCTTGAGAATGGCTTGGCTATTGCCCTGGAGGTCTCCAATGGTGGGATTGAGTTGAGCGATCGCAATTTTCATACCTTATATCGTGGTCAAAACCGCTTTCAGTTCCTGCTTAAGGGTATTTAACTCGCCAGCCAAATACATTTCTGCCAGCATCTCCTCAGTATATTCGCTAGCCCTTAACATCTGCTCTTGACAACCAGCCCGAATTCCCTGGAGTTCCCGTTCCGGCAAGCTAGGGAAGCGGTGATACAGGTAATCTGTGGCAAGCAAACTGAGCACCTGCGTCCCCAAGGGCCCCAGTTGCTGGTAATCGCGCTGATTTTTAGTTCCGGATGCCGGTGGCAGATTTTTGAGCAGCCATGCCTTCATAGCCGGTAAGTTCTCCCCGGAATCCAAATAAATTGCGCCTACTAGGGCTGTCAAGGCCTCCCCGGCAATCCGGCTTTGGGGTTGGCTGAGCTTGGCGGCTTCCGCTGGGCTAGTTTTAATAAATTCTGTCAAGTGCCAGGCGGCGGCAGCATTGGCAACGATCGCTGGGCTAAATAGGTTAGCAGCCGCTTGGGGGTCGTGGAACCGCAGATCCGCTGCCAAAAGTCCTAAAATTGCCTGCCCCAGAAAAGCGAGTTTTTTATTGTGGTCATCGGGGCTAAACTTGTTGGCCGCTGAGGTGTGTTTAAATGCTCGCCAAAGCAAATCCTTGTTGTTGAAGGTGTAGGCGATCGTCCGCTCCAGTTTGTCAGTCGGGCTGAGGTGCTCTTTTTTCTTGCTCATGGTTTATCTGCTTAAATCTTGTCATCCCAATATGAATCCAATCCATCTAAATTGGCACAGGTACACAGAAACCTTAATCAAGTTCAAATGCATCGAATTTTATCAAATGTAAAATCAACCGTCAGCTCAGCAATTCTGTGATTTTTTCTTGGGCAAATATTCTATAGACCCATCACTGAGCAAGACTTGCAGGGATGGGTCTTTAGGGAATCCAGATTAATTGAATTTGGGTTAATAGATCCGCCAGTTGTCAATTTCCACCACACAGTGATCGATTAAATCCTGTTCATTGGGACTAGTGACTAACCAAACCAGATAATCGGCTCCCATTGTGGGGGTAGTCAAGAAAAAAGGAGCCGCAAAATTTGGGGATTTGAAAGTTTCCACCATGGTTTTGAGACTTCCTTGGCGATCGTACATCCCCAGACGCAGAGACACCCCTCCACACAAACTATCCAGAAACTTGATTTGGCCACTAACTTGCACTTGATCAGGAAATTTATTCAAATAAACCATGGCCATGGTCGGAGCACCGGTGCGATAGCCAGCTTGGGCAATAATTTTATAGGTTTGGTCTTTCTGGACACTCACCTGGGTAGGGTTAATTTGACTGAGAATCAGCCAAGGCCCCTGGCCGCCAGGCCGCTCCTTAATTTCCGCCTGTATCCTAGCCAAGGTTCTAATGGCTGTGGGTAAATCTGTAGGTTTGCGGCGGCGATAAATTGAAACTATTGCACCATTTCCTAACCGAAAGGTTTGGGGCAGTTGTTCAAAATCCTGGGCCATCTCCCAATTTTGGCTAAAGATGCTGTGGGCGACCCGTGCCACATCATGTTCACTGGGATGAAACCTGTAGGTGAGGGGCTGGGGCACAACTACCACTTGGGCTTTGAGCAGTTCCTCTAGGGGATAGCTGCTGCTGGAATCAAAGGACTGGGGCCGTAAAAAGGTTAATTTGCTCCGGTCTTTGCCGTAGGTAGCCACCTCGGCGCTGGTCAATACCCCGCGGCTAATTGGATCCATAGCTGAGGAGGAAATGACATAGATGGGAGCTTTTTTGGGGGCAATTTGGCGCAGGAAATCTACAATCTGCACGACTTCCTGGTAATCGCGGCGCACTTGGGGGGGGAAGTTAGCGGCAAAGAGCGATCGCCCCGGTAGTTGCCAGCTCCCCAGGGTGGTCAGCATCAGCAAAAAGTTGATTCCCAAGCCTAAACTGCTACCCAGGGCGATTAGGCGCAACTGACTGGGAAAAAGCCAGCAAACACAGGCCCAAAACATTACCCCACCCAAAATCACCAAGGGGGTCAGGTGTAGGCTGTATTGGAAACTGTCGTAGCGGAGGATTCCGAGGATATTGATTAAATTGACAGCCAAGGCAATTCCCAAAAACCAAAGTAGCGATCGCTCCACTAGGCGAGTCGCCGCCGCTAGCCAAAAACCGACGATTACCATCAACCACACAAGCCAGCCGTAAAAGTTGCCGTAGTGGGACAAAATTTCCCCCAGGGGCAAACTCCAGGAAGCGTACAAACTCCGAAAGTCTGTGGTCAAGGCTCGCCAAGTGAAGTGCCCAGCCACCAGCATCAGTGTGCCTAGGGCGATCGCGGCCATTGCCGCCAACCTTGCACCCATCTTCAACCAGTTACCCCGCTCTTGGTACACCAACCCCTGCCCCGCCAAGGCCAACAAGAAAGCTATGTCTGCGTAGGCAAAGTGTCGCCGCAGTAACATGGCTACCCCCAGGCATAGGCCAATCCCGCCGGCCCGCCGCCAGGTTAATTGCTCCAGCAAGGGCGGGGTTACCTCAAGGGGGCCAAATTGCCAGTCAGGACCAATGAATTGGGGGCTAGGAAAACGCTCAAGCAGGGGAGGCAAAGCCAGCCAATAGGCCCAGACAATGGCGATCGCTCCACACACATCAGGATAGCCCCGCAGGGTCGGCAGCCAAGTTGTCGGCAACAGCAGCCCCAAAAAGGTCGCCAACCAAAACACCGCATCGGGATGGATTCCCCGAACTAAGCGTCTGGCGATCGCTCCAGTCACCAGGCAAAAGGGCAACAGATACAGCAGTGCCACTCCAGTCACATAGTCGGCCCTTGTGGTGCCAAAGTTCAACAGCCACGGCAGCAAACCCAAGGTAAATAGCTGGTTGTGGTCTCGGCCCAGGGATTGCTGGAGGTTCTGCCAAAAATTTCCCCCCCGCCAAGTCTCAACGGCAATCTGCACTGCTTGGTGGTAGTGGACTGGGTAAAAATCCCCAGCATAGAAAGTCCTTTCGGTGCTGACGTACATCCGGGCGATCGATCCCACAAATACCGACAGCACTAACCAAAAAATTAGATGCAACCACCAGGGCAGTTGAAATTTGGGCATAGGGCTTCATGGATCAACCACAGGAGTAACAACTGGTGCCGCAACTACAGCCAATTTTTCTAAAACCGCTGCTACCCGGAGAATGGCATCTTCCCGATAAGGAGCCGCAATCAACTGTACTCCCAAAGGTAATCCCCCCGGCTGCTGGACTGGCACAGAGATAATCGGCAGCCCAATGAATGAGAGGGGCTGGGTGTAAATTCCCAGGTTGGGACGCACTGGAATTTCTTGCCCTTCCACCATCACCATTTTTTGCCCAATCGGCGGAGCGCTGTAGGGAGTAGTAGGAGCTAAGATTACATCCACTTCCTGAAAAAGTTGCTTGACCCGCTGACGATACCAACTGCGGAAACGCTGGGCTTGGTTGTACCAGCTAGCCGGTATTAAGGCCCCAGCCAAGAGGCGATCGCGCGTCGCCGAGTCAAAATCTAGGGGTTGTCGCCGTAATCTAGTCAAGTGTAAGTTGGAACCCTCGCTGGCTGTAATCACAAAGGCTGCCGCCCTAGCCCGCTCCGCTTCTGGGATAGTTACCACCTGGCTTACTCCCAAGGCTGAGGCTAATTTAGCCACCGCCTGCAAAGCTTCGGGATGGCCGCCCTGGGCAAAGTGGTCGTCAGCCACTGCCAAGCGCAGGCCATCCAATCCCTTGAATAACTCTGGGGTACAAGGCTGGGCTGGGCGATCGCTACACACCGCATCCAGCTCATCCGGCCCATGGCAAACATCAAACACCGCCGCAATATCAGCTACCGATCGAGCAAAGGGGCCAATATGGTCAAAACTACCAGCAAAAGGATAGGTGCCCGCCCGTGATATCCGCCCATAGGTAGGCTTGAGACCAAAAATGCCGCACAGGGCCGCTGGCACCCGGATCGAGCCATTGGTATCCGAGCCGATCGCCACTGGCACTAAGCCCGCCGCCACTGCCGCAGCACTCCCCCCAGAGGAACCGCCGGTAATGTGATTCAGATTATGGGGGTTATGACAGGGGCCATAGTGGTCATTTTCAGTGGAAAAGCCGTAGGCATATTCATCCATCAGGCAGGCTCCGACCAAGATTGCCCCTGCTTGCTTGAGTTTCCTTACAACTGTGGCATCTTTCTGGGCCGGGGGATTGGTTTGATTGATTTTGGAACCAGCCAGGGTGACTATCCCGGCAATATCACATAGGTCTTTTACTGCAAAGGGAACTCCCGCCAAGGGGCCCGGATCTTGCCCTTGGGCAATCTGTTGGTCGATCGCCCCAGCATCCTTGAGGGCTTGGTCAGCTAGAACTGTGGTAAAAGCATTGAGATGGGATTCGTACTTGTTGATTTGCTCTAAGCTGGCAGTGACTACAGCCGTGGCTGTAGTCTGCCCCGCCTTGATGGCTGCACTGATGGTAGTGGCATTTTCCATGGGGTTTACGAGTCTAGAGAATTATTAAGGATGGAATACAGGGGCAGCCTCGATGTCATCGGGCAAAGGAAATTCATTAACTAAGCGAGCGATCGCCTCAAGCCTGAGTAAATTTTCAACCACACCAGGCACGCATTCTGGGGGAATCGCTAAATCCATAACCCACGACACTTGTTCTAGATAAGACTGCATCTCTGAATTTTCCATAAGTATTTCTCAGTTTTTGCCATTGTTTGGCAACAAGTTTATCAAGGATCTTGACAGTTGCTAATCGCATTACTAAATCAATGTTCAACTAGTAAAATTCTGTACCCAGATACCTTAATTAATTAACTGAATAGCTTACAAGATAATTACAAGATATTTAATACTTTTAATGAATAGTTTAAATAAGAGTAGGGGGCGCTGAAAGATAACCTAGTAAATAACTAGTAAATAAAACATAGAACATTAATACAGATTTATAGATTTATATGATAGTAATGGCCTACATTCTAGAGGATGTCTGAAAGGTCTGGTGTCAAGTCATTTTGATGACTGAAGTCATCAATACGAGCTGAAGGATCTTCGTGTATATCCCTAAAGGTTTTAAGTTTGTAGTGACGGTTTTAGTCATCTTTACCTTTTCAAACACCCTCTTAAGATATGTGAGATGTGTGGATGGTTATATGGCACTAGTTTGTTAGATGGGCTGTCATACATTGCTGTAGTAATCAACAACTACTTTACGGTTTTATGGTGGTAAATGCTGGTCTGGCTTCTCTATTTAGAAGCTTTGGCGAGATTTTTGGCTATCTACAGCTTGAATTGACTTCCCCTAACTGGATGCAGGCCTACTGGAGTCCCTAGAAAAATCGCACCCATAGAAGGTGCGATCGCAATAGATTCAGCGATAAATTCACTAGATGTGGTTAGACTAGCCAGAACCTAAATCGTACCCACCGGCTGCCTGACCACCTCGGCTTGGCTAGCAAGACGGTTGAGGGCATTCATGTAGGCTTGAGCAGAAGCAACGATGATATCAGTGTTGGCTGAGTGGCCGGAATATACCTTGCCCTGGTTATCCCGCAAGCGAATCGTCACCTCACCCAAAGCATCAATCCCAGCGGTAACTGAGGTGACAGAAAATTCAATCAACTCGTTGGGAATTTGCACTACCCGGTTGATGGCTTTATAGACTGCATCTACTGGGCCGGTGCCGATCGCTGCATCAGTAAGTTCTTCGCCTTCGGGAGTTCTAACCGTTACGGTGGCAGTGGGCTTAGCGGCACTACCGCAGGAGACCTGCACAAGCTCCAGCTTAAAGATTTCCGCTGTCTGCTGCAATTCGTCATTGGCGATCGCCTCTAAATCCCAGTCGCTAATTTCCTTTTTTTTATCAGCGAACTCCTTGAAACGTAAAAAAGCACTGTTGAGTTCCGAATCACTCAACTCATGACCTAGTTCCTTAAGCCGAGTCCGAAAGGCATTACGCCCAGAATGTTTGCCCAAAACAATTTGGTTATCATTTAGGCCAATAGACTGGGCATCCATAATCTCGTAGGTCAAGCGATTTTTGAGTACCCCATCTTGATGAATACCGGATTCATGGGCAAAGGCATTGGCTCCGACGATCGCTTTATTGGGCTGCACCAGTAACCCAGTCAAGTTAGAAACCAAACGGGAAGTTTTGTAGATTTGCCTAGTGTCGATATTGGTCAAAGGCGCTTCAGAATCAGCTGGCCGCCCCAAAAAAACGTTGAAATACTGGCGGCGCACATGCAAAGCCATAACTAATTCCTCCAAGGCGGCGTTACCAGCCCGCTCACCAATACCGTTGATGGTGCATTCCAACTGTCTGGCTCCATTTTTAACTGCTTCCAAAAAGTTGGCCACTGCCATTCCCAAGTCATTGTGGCCATGGACGGAGATAATCGCTTGGTCAATATTGCGGACATTATCTTTAATGCCTTTGATCAATTGGCCAAACTCGCTCGGAGTCAGGTAGCCGACCGTGTCGGGAATATTGACCGTAGTAGCTCCAGAAGCGATCGCCCGCTCCAAAACCTGATACAAAAATTGAGGATCAGACCGGCCCGCATCCTCTGGAGAAAACTCTACATCAGCGGTGAATTGCTTGGCATAGGCCACCATAGCCGAGGTAGTTTCAAGCACCTCAGCTCTGGTTTTTCGGAGTTTGTATTCTAGGTGAATGTCTGAGGTGGCAATAAAAGTGTGGATGCGCCCCTTGGCTGCTGGCTGAATTGCCTCAGCAGCGATTTTAATATCTTCTTCCCTGGCCCTAGCAAGGCTGCAAATTACTGGGCCCTCAGGGGTGCCCACCTGCTGGGCAATCCGGCGGATAGCCTCAAAATCACCGGGGCTAGCAAAGGCAAAACCCGCTTCAATAATATCCACACCCAAGCGGGCTAGTTGCTTGGCGATGGTTAGCTTTTCATCGGTGTTGAGGGTAGCGCCGGGGCATTGTTCACCGTCCCTCAAGGTGGTATCAAAAATGATGATGCGATCGCTATGCATAAGTTATGGTAGCCTTATTGGCTATTGTTAGAGGTTAATGCCAATCAAACCTAGACAACTGGGTTAGATCAAAAAGCTCGTGCAAGTAGGAAAATAACAGAAAAAAATAAAAGTAGCGTGAAGAATTTCTAGGCGGCGCTGCCGCCCAGTCGATTTAAAAATAACAGACGCTTACCCATAAACCTAGGGGTCACTCTTTTCTATGGAATGCCGCACGTCGTTGAGGTCTATATAACGATCAGTAACATTCCGCAACTCCCGTGCAATCATCCCTTCCGTAGACACTACTGTAATATGCGTATTCTTGGAACGCAAGAGTTCGATCGCCCGCTCAAAGTCGCCGTCCCCACTGAATAAAACCACGCGATCGTACTGGTCTACGGTATTGAACATATCAACAACAATCTCAATATCCAGGTTTGCCTTTTGGGAATATCTCCCAGAATCACTATCGTAATATTCCTTTAGGATTTTGGTTCTAACTGTGTAACCAAGGCTAATCAACGCATCCCGAAATCCTCGTTGATCCTGGGGATCTTTCAGCCCTGTGTACCAAAAGGCATTAACTAGGCTGACATAGGGATCTTTAGTAAACAGTTCTAATATTTTTTTAGGATCAAAAAACCAACCGTTTTTCTGCTGAGCATAAAACATATTGTTGCCGTCTACAAAAATAGACAGCCTACTCATTGGATACATATTGATTCCTATTATGTTAATTAAAATTATCTAAGTAATATATTCCCCCTAGAACTAGCAGGTGTAGCTAGGAAGATTGAATTTATTGTGCAAATTCGGTTAGTGCAAATTTTTTCCTCCCGGCTCAGCCGCTGCTAATTATTGGGAATTTGCAAATTGCAGTCTTGGTTCTGCTTGCCCCTGTCCGATAGATTAACAAATAGTAAGTAAATGGTTGTGAATATATAACATAGGGCAAAAGACTATCTTGCATGTATAAATATGGGATGGGATCGCTTGCCTTAGTCAACAATTATATACAAATACCTAGGGCGTAGAGTGTGGTATTTAGCAGTTTGCACCGCTGTTGGTAAGATATCCAGTCGCTCCAACTGCCGACATACAATGCCGACATACAATTTAGCTGTGCCTCCGGTGGTTGCCAAAGCTAGTAAATTAACGCAGGCTGTTACTCCGGAACCGCAATAGACAATGATTTCTTGATTTTTAATTTTTCCGATAATGCTTGCCCAGCCCTGTTTTTGTTAACTGGGGGGTCTTAGGCATCCGGTCGATCGCACCCTAGAATGGGCCCGGCAACTGGATCAATGGGTTCGCGTTCTCCCCGGTAGCGATCGCTCTCACGGCTATCGACCAGAATTACTTCCCTAGGGCGGTTACGCACCGGTTGGATGTCAGCTACCATCCCTAGTTGAACCAGGGATACTGTCCTGGCCGGGGAGTTGGTAAATCAGCAGTGAAGGGGAACCCCGCCTTGAGCCAAGCTGCCCAGCCGCCATCTAAAATTACCACCCGATCGTGCCCTAGGTAGTGCAGCAACCACCACAACCGAGCCGCAGAGGTTGATCGCGCATCATTGTAAGCTACCAGTCTGCCCACGGGTGACCCCAAAGCTTACCAGTTTTGTAGCCAGGCTAGCAGGGGCAGGGGATGATGACCTCCATGTTTTTGCGTAGGCTCTGAAAGGTCTTGCTCAAGGTCTAGGTAATAGGCTCTGGGAATATGACTAGTCAAGTATTGCTGCCGGCCCAGCTCTGGTTTTAGTAGATGAAAGCGGCAGTAAACAATTACCAAATCCAGGCAATCGCCCCAGCTCCTTAGCTGCTCAGGAGAAATTGTCAAATTACTCAACCAGGCCTCCGCGGTGGTTTTTCTAAATTTGGTTTGGAGTCTAAGACATTTTGTAAAATTTTATACATTCAAAATTGTGGAGTGGTTATCTTAAAAATTAAGTGAAATTACCTACGTATTTCCGCTGAAAAAAGCCCAAATGTATGTTTATTTACCAATGCCTCCATAAACTTTGGTTGGGTTTGGGAATTGCTACTATGGTCGCCCCTGCTGCCCTAGCCTTACCAATTCTGAGCCAAATAGTAATACTTCGGTGGTGCGCCAAGACCGCACCTTTACGATCACAGGCGGTGCAATTTAGCAAGCGATCGACTCAAGCAATTAATTAGTGAGCGGCTTGGGCAGGAGTTCAACGGTCGCCTGCTAGTTAATTTGCAGCCCAGCCAGAACGGGCTGGCGGTTGTTATTGATGTGATGCCAGCGGATTAAGAAGATACAGCACTTTCTGATAAGGCGGCGGTCGCTCCTCATCAAAAATCATTACCTAGCAAGGATTTCAAAAATAGAGATGCCCTTCATTGACATGAAAAGTGCTGTAACTTGATCTCGATTACTTAGTTTTAATCGCCTGTCTGCTTGGGTTTTTGGGGCAGGCGTTTTTTAATCTGACCAATTAAGCCGCTGAGCAATGCTCCACCCATGAGTAGCCCGATCGCAGGGGAAAATAATGGCTCCCACAGTTTGTACCACAGGTCTAGGCCCAAGGGAAAGTCGGCGGCTTTGCCGGCCACCGCGATCGCCAGCCATCCAAAACTAGCCAAAACTAAAAAGACATCCGCCACCAAAAGCCAGTTCAGCCAATTCATGAATCGATCGTACATACGCAAGCCCATTAAATAACTATCAGCAGCTAGATTGTAGGTGGTTTCATGCCCCAGCGGAGGATTACTCAAATTAACTTGAGCCAGCCCATTGCCCCCAAACCAAAAATCATCAACCCCAAGCCTACCCGATACCAGATAAATACCCAGGTGCTATGCCGCTTCAAAAAACCCAACAACCACGCGATCGCCGCATAGGAGAAAAGCCCAGACGAAACCACCCCCACGGCGATCGATAAAATTTCACTACGCAGTAGCGGATCACCCAAAACCCCCCGTAACTCCACCAGACCAGCTAGAGTAATGGCTGGAATCCCCAACAGAAAAGAAAACCGAGCAGCGGCAGCCCGTTCTAGACTGAGAAATAAACCCGCCGTCAGGGTCGAGCCAGACCGGGATACCCCAGGAATTAAGGCCATCGCCTGGGCCATGCCCATCAATATCCCATCTTGAGTGGTAATTTGCTCATACTGCCGCTCGCGGGTGCCCAGTTTTTCCGCCGCCCCCAACAAAATTGACAAGCCAATTGCAGCACAGGCGATCGCCCCCATACTCCGCAGGATGGAATTATCAAAATCAGGGATAAACACCTTGATCATCAGCCCAAAAAATACAATCGGGCAAGTTCCCAAAAAAATTCCTACGCTGGTACGCACCTCCTGAGATTCCTGAAAGGCAGTCTGGGCAATCTGAGCGATCGCACTCTTGTGGATACTCTTTTGCCAAGCATCCAGCCAAGCCAGCCAAGATTCCCGGATCAACTGCCAAATATCTCCCCCAAAGTACCAAATCACCGCCACAATGCTGCCCAGCTGAATCACGGCTGTGTAAGCAACCCCCGGATCACCCCAGCCCAACAAAACTGGGACGACCTTCAGGTGGGCGGTGCTACTAATCGGCAAAAACTCAGTTAACCCCTGTACTGCCCCCAAAACGATCGATTGGGCAACGTTCATCTTGGCCACAGTAGTCGTGGGCAACTCCTTAGCCGGGGCTGCTTGGGCGATCGAGACCAGCCAAGCTACCATGACCAGACCCATCCAAAGCTTGTATCTGTTCATAACTTTTCAATTAATCACTCAAATTAATTGCCTAATCGCCAATTTCCACTCTAGTCTAAATTTTCAGTCTCTAAGGGTATCCATAGGGAATTTTCTATGTAAAGATAAGTAAAGACTTTTATGAGAACAATGCTTAATCAAACTTGGTTTTCTAACCCTTTAGATAATTTTTTTGCCCGATTTACCGCTAAACCAGAGCAACAGCCCAAGTTAATCTGGCTAGCGTCTGCCTTTTTAGTATCTGTGCCAGTGTTTTTCCAAGCTCCCCTAGTCCGCTTATCCCCTTGGACTAGCTTAGCCATGACCTTAATCTGGGTAGTGTGGGGCTGGCAGTGGCACCAAAAATCCGATCGCCGCGTGTGGGGAGACTTGCTAATTGGGTTTAGCTGGAGCTGGTTGGCCGGATCCCTATACTGGGGATGGCTGCGCCATGAGCCATTTTATCACTTGCCTGTGGAGTCAATCGGCCTGCCCTTTGTCTGGTGGTGCCACCGCTCCGGGGGAAAATTTTTAGTGGGGGGTTATTTTTTCTTGGGTTCTTGGCTGGGCACCGCTTTGACCGATCTGTATTTCTATGTGAATCGGCTTTTGCCCTATTGGCGATCGCTCATGCAAATGGAAACCACTAATCCAGCAATTGTCTTGCACCAAGCCTTAGAAACAATGGCTACCCCCTCCGGAATATTTACAGCCTTGATCATCTCCACCGTACTTCTAGTGGTCGGCATTAGAGCTGGGCAGCGTCAAGACTTACACTGGCTTGCCTACGGCGGTGCCGTGCTCAGCACTCTACTCGTGGATGGTTGCTTTTGGTTGTTAGCCATATTTGCGTAATCATCCTGTAGCTAGATATTTTCTCAGATTTAGGAAGATGGGCAAATCGGTAAATGTGCCCTGTCCGGACTACGTAAATATTCCTAGAGTAACACTGTTACAAAAACTGATAATTTTATCTGAGCAGATAATTTTATCCTGATATTCACAGATTCTCACGTAGACACAATCTGCTATGCAACGGGAAAATTCTTCTCGGCTGACTAAACTCTGCGTATTTTTACCCTTCACCAAGCTAACTGTTCCCATAAAAAGGCTACTTTAGCTAGATAAAAATATAGACAGTAAATAATCAGGTAGAGTTACAATTCCAGATAGAGTCGGCCCGTGCAGCACTAGCCTTACTATGGCTCACGAATATCTTTAAGAATGAGAAGTTGAGCATGTCTGACAAGGTCCCCACAGAGCCTACACCCGCGTACCCTTTCTTGGTACTCTACACTGATTCAGGCAAAAGGTATTTGCCTCTGGTTGGTGTTAACTGCTGGACTGTGGGTCGCAGTGAAGACAATAATTTTGTAATTACCGATCGTTGGATTTCCCGTAACCACGCCATGCTGCAAGTAACTGAAACCGGGGAATTTTATTTGATTGATCTGGGTAGCCGTAATGGCTCCTTTGTCAACGGCCGGCGGGTTAGTATTCCAGTTACCCTCCGCAATGCTGATCGCCTAACCTTTGGCCAGACCGAGATGGAGTTTCACAACCCCATCAGTAAAACCCCTGACAACTCCATCGGTACTGATGACGGTGATACCTCCACTCTCCACGTGCGGCAGTTGGCCTCCGTTATGGTTGTGGACATCCGCAACTTTACCGGCTTGACTCAGCAATTGGAGGAAAGCACCCTCTCTAGCCTAATTGGCACTTGGTTTGCCGAGGTCGGCAAAATTATCAAAGCCCATGGGAGCTGGGTTGATAAGTATATTGGAGATGCAGTCATGGCGGTTTGGTTCCATCGCCAGCAGGGGGTCAGCAGTGAAGAGATGCTCCATATCCTCCGGGCTGTAAGTGACTTGTACCATATGACCAATACCTTAAACGATCGCTACGAACTGCCTTTCAAGCTCAGGATTGGTACTGGGATCAATACAGGTTATGCCATGGTAGGCAATACAGGCAGCGGCGATCGCCCCGACTACACAGCGATCGGCGATACGGTAAACGCAGCATTTCGCCTAGAAAGCTCTACCAAGGAACTGGGCCTAGATATTGCCCTAGGGGAAAATACCTACAAATATCTGACTAATCTTGGTATGCCAGATCAAGGATTTATTCAGCATACTGTCGCCCTTAAAGGCTATGAGAAACCAACTATTACCTACGCCTCTACCTACGCTGAACTAGACCTATTCATAGAAAAATTCGTTAAATAAATTAGTTTTCATGGAAACAACCCAGGTGCTCAACAAGTCAGACAGATGAGTAACTGACACAGTGTTCCTGTTATTGGCTAGCTGTACTAGTTATGGTGTTAGTGTGGAAATCCCCAAAACAAAGTTGAAGATCTAGAAGTCGTGGATCTGCTCTGGGATTAAATAGATTAAGATATCAAGCTGGTGAACTCCTATGCAGCCAAGGTTAGACCAAAAATCTCAACTACCTTACCGCTGGGTCTTCAAAACTAGAGCGGCCGCAATTGATTGGAATGCTAAAGCTAATCAGCTAGCCCAATCAGGTGATTACCTAGGCGCGATCGCGATCATGACTCGCCTGATTAACCAAGAGCCGACTAGGGCTAGCCATTACAACAATCGTGGATTACTGTACTGCCAACTGGGAGATTTAGAAGCGGCCTTAATTGACTACAACCATTGCCTGGAAATCAGTCCAACCTTGGAAAGTGCTTACAATAATCGGGCTAATCTCTATGCTCTACAGGGCAAATTGTGGTGTGCGATCGCTGACTACGAAGCAGCCCTTGATCTCAACCCCCTCCACACCAAAGCTTGGATTAATTTAGGGATTACCTACCGGGAACTGGGCTTGTACAGCCTAGCACGGGAGAGCTTCGACACAGCCCTAGCCTTTGGACAAATGGAAGCAAAAATCTATGCAGAGCGGGGACGCACCCATCACCTCCAAGGCGACTGGAACTGGGCTGTAGCTGACTACCAAAAGGCCTTGGGTATGCTTTCTTGCCAACCCATCCAACGCTGCCAACAGCAGGT
>Ga0272446_1000323_pt1 | contig 75611 bp, 62 predicted proteins | sample YNPCB0061_FD_194587 | JGI IMG/M metagenome (GOLD analysis project Ga0272446, IMG submission 194587) | Hot spring microbial mat communities from Yellowstone National Park, WY, United States - YNP-CB-006-1 | ecosystem: Environmental > Aquatic > Thermal springs > Hot (42-90C) > Sediment | place... | reverse complement strand
AATCCTTTTGTTGGGTGGTATAGTTTCATAGGGATGTAGGGTTAGATATTTAATAATCATACCTATTCTACATCCCTCTTCTTGATAGGGGTGCACTTGAGATTCGTGAAACTACGTAGCAAGTGAACTATTTTAGGGTCAAAAATACAAAAATTAAGAAAGGATAGAGGATTATCTCAGGATGAACTTGCGCGAAAGGCAGATATTCCCTATACGACTCTTACAAAAATTGAGATTGGAATTATAAAAAAACCCTCTGTTTTTGCCGTGGCTAAGATAGCTCACGCGCTTGATATTACTTTGGATGATCTTGTATCCTCGATTATTTAGTAAAATAGTGAAAAATTGATTGCAAATTTAGTAAAATGTGGTTACATTAACTTCCTTCTAAAATTTTATAATCAATAACCATGAATGAGACAGCCTCACATTACCAACCAGTGAACGGAGTGGATTTCAAGGTTACCGATACCTGTATGTTGCGCTGTGATTTTTGTGTAAATGCAGATGGTGATCATAAAAAAAATGATGTCGATGTCCCGAAAGCTATTGATGCTCTTCATGAGTTGCAAGATGCGCCTGATGAGTTAGGAAGCTTAGAAAAAGTATTTTTTACCGGAGGTGAAACATTAATGAAAATTGATCTTGTGGAACAGGTTGCAAGAGCAATTCCAGAGGATGTTTTTACAAGCGTGGTTACCAATGGAATTATGCTGACGAGAAAAATGCTTGATCGGTTAAAGGCAATCAAACTTAGCCGTATCAAGTTGTCTTATGATACTACGCAAGCGAAAGATTTTGTAACCATTCGTAAAGGTGGTACTCCAAGACACTTTGAAAGTATTGAAAGAAATCTTGAAGATGCTGCCGTTTCAGGAATTATGTTATATCTGAGGATTGCTTTAGGGCGATTGAATGTTGGTGTAATAAAAGATATTTATAGAAAAGCAATGGATCTCGGCGTAAATACTCTTCAAATTAAGCCGATTATTGCGTCGGGTAGAACAAGAGAAAATAAGGATTCTCTTTCTTTGTCTCCGCAAGAATTATTGGTTGCTTTTGAAGCATTAGGAAAAATTTACAATGAAACAAGGACAAGGATTTCTGTTTCATGTTTCCCTCCAGCAACCAGATTTGGTTTGCTAGTAAAGCCCTGTGCAAACAATCAAAAATTTTACTGGCAAGTGAATGGCGATATATACACTTGTAATTACATCATGGATCCAACTAATTTGTTGGGAAATTATCATGAAAAAGGTGGAGTGCTTAAAGCTTTAAGGAAGAGACGCAGGAGATATGGAGAACTTTTCAATGGACAGAGAGTAATAGCAAATTGTCCAGCAATTAATAACTATCGAGAACTCTAATGATTGAATCCAATGACAAATATGAAGAGGTGCAATCTTGCTTCCAGAAAATCAAGGAAAGTGTCGTGGCTTATTTGAAGTGCATAGATTTTTCTCAATTTCAACACTCATCAAAGGCGAAAGGAGAGATTGTTACAGATGTAGACAGGCAGGTTGAAACCTTAATTGTGAATATCATTCGCGAATTTTTTCCGGAACATGGAATTGTCGGGGAAGAAGGCACGAAATTTGAGAGTCAAGATGGACATACATGGTTTATTGATCCTATTGATAATACTGTGGGTTTAATCTCAGGCGAAGAGGAGGTTTCGGTTTCCGTTTCTCTTAAAAATGCCACTGAACATATCTATTCTTTAGTGATTAATGTAATGACAGGAGATGTTTATGAGGCAAACAATGACGGTAGTTTTAAAAATGGCGAGGAAATAAAGGTTTTTGATGGCAATTTGGATGTGAAAACCCGTGCTATTTCAACTTGCGGATATGTCAATCCTTCCAACGTCGAAAGGTGGAGAGATATTATGAAAATCTTATTAGAAAATCATTATCCAATACGAATTTCAGGTGGTGCTGCTTTGGATATTTGTCATGTTGCTGAAGGGCAACGGGCAGGTCATGTGTCGTTAGGGGCTCATCCTTGGGATGTTGAGGCTGGATTTCACATTGTAAAGTCAGCGGGCGGAATTGTAGAAGTATTAGCGGTATTTCCAGATAGAAATAGTATTGCATTTGTAGTTTCCGCAAATACGGAAGTGCATAAAAAGATAAAGCAATTACTTGGATCATTAATTGTTTTCTCTAATGGAAATAAGTAAATTAGAAGTCATTGATGCGCTTGTTGGGCATCTTGAAGATTCCGGCATTAAACATGTATTTGGTTTTCCGGGTGAATCAACCTTGCCTTTATATCAAGCTTACAAGGCTCGAAAAGGTATTGAGCATGTTATGGCCGGATGCGAAAGATGTGCGGGTTACATGGCTGATGTTTACGCTCGCATAACGAACACGATTGGTGTTGTTGATAGTCCAGGCGGCATTGGATCTCCTTGGCTTATACCGGCGATTTGTGAAGCTCAAAATAGTTCAACTCCACTTTTAGCGATTGTGAGTGGGGTTTCTACCTCAAAAACAGAGAAATGGACTACGCATGAATCCCCGCAGCAAGAATTGTTTCAACCAATAACAAGTAAAACTTTACGGCTAGAAAATCCAGATCGATTATTTGATTTTTTAAGAATACTTTTCTCGGCGGCGGCAGGAAATCAGCCTGGACCCGTTATGCTTGAAATACCCACTGATATTATGCAGAGAGAAGTGCAACCAGCAAGAAGTACTAGCATAATTACATATCCTACACATAGAAGTGTGCCTGCCGATGAGAATATTCAGACGGCAGTCGAGGTTATAAGAAATTCACGTCGTCCTATTATATTGGCAGGTGGAGGCATTCATTCTTCACAAGCCTACGAAGCCATTAAAGGATTTTCAACGAAGTTTCATATCCCAGTAGCAACATCAATTAATGGTAAAGGCACTATTGATGAAGCTTCGGAGCTTTCTTTAGGTGTTGTAGGAAATAAGGGAACTACATCCGCAAATGATTTTTTTAGAACCAGAGATTTAGCCATCGTGATCGGGAGCAAGCTTGGCGATAAAACAACGGATCAATATCGTCTATTTCCTGATGGGATGCCGATTGTTCGTATTGAAATTGACTCTGATGAAATAAGAAGGAACTTTGATAGTGAAATTGCCTTGGTGGGCGATGCAAGAGAAACAGTCAGAAGGCTTTTAACTTTTACTTTACCTGATTTTTTTGATGAAGAATCTGTTAGGGCAATAAAGGAGATCAAGAGGATAATTGCACAGAAATATGCTCAATTGGAACTTCCTAATAGTCCTGTATGTCCTTCATTCATTATCAAACAGATTAATAAGAAATTTGATGGGAGAGCAATAATTTGTGCGGATGCGAGCGTTGCTTCAGGTTGGGTTGGCGCATTAGGGCTTTCAAGAGGTGGAAAGAGGAACATTGTAACTCCTAGGGGGACAGGGAGCTTAGGATTTGGATTTCCGGCAACATTAGCGGCAAAAATTGCATCACCCGATACCCCTGTTTTTGGCATTGGTGGTGATGCCGGCTTTGCTATGTCCGTTCACGAAATTGAAACGGCATGTAGACTCGGGTTGGATGTGCATTATTTTGTGCTTAACAACGGAGCTTTGGGACTACTTGAAAGTCATTTGGAAGCCAGTGGAGCAAAAGATGTTTTAGATAAACGTCATCCTACTAATTGGGAAGCTATAGCAAAGGGTTTTGGAGCGAAAGGAATAACTTTGAATACAAATGGTGAAGTTGGTGAATATTTCGAGAATTTACACAAAGGGCCTGCGATTGTTCAGGTTATGGTAAATGAAGATGTTGTCGCTCCCGATTTTGAAACCGTATCAAATTCACAATAATGGCTTTATGAACATAGAAAAAACATTTTGGATTTGTAGGCACGGTAAAACTGAATGGAATCTTGAAGGACGAAAACAAGGACATAAGGATTCACCGCTTGCTGAAGATGGAAAAGTACAAGCTGAAACTTTAGCTGAGTTTTTCAGCGATAAATGTGGGCAATTATTTTCCAGTTCTTTGGGTCGTGCCGTAAGCACAGCTCAGTATATTTATGAAAGAAATCCCCAACTAGGATTACACGCTGATGATAGGCTTAAAGAAATTTCCTTTGGGGATTTAGATGGTTTTACCTCTGCGGAAATTGAGCAAATGTATCCAGGCATTATTGATCATTTCCATGACGACCCGTTTAACAATCGTTTTCCGAACGGAGAGTCTTACGATGATTTGCTAGAAAGAGGAAAAAGTTTTCTTGACGCGCTGGATGTACCTGAAATAAGAAAAGTAATTATTATTGCCCATGAGGACATTAATAGAATCTTACTCACTCTGTTACTCGATTTGCCGAAGGAAGATGCGATCAGAATCTCCCATCCAAATGATGTGGTTTATAGAGTGAGAGGGAAAGTTGTGGCATGTTTTAAGATCGATGGCACCCATCTTTTTAACAAACTTATAATGGAAACAGATTTATGAAAAAAACAACTCCAAAAATTGCAATTATTGGCTTCGGAAATATGGGAAAAGCAATTTTTTCCGGACTAATGAAGAGTGGAAATTTCAAAGAGGATGATTTCGTATTTAGTAATAGTAAAAAAAATAATGGAAGAGCGGTAAAAATGGCAGATATAATTATTCTGGCTGTGAGACCGGAGAATATTTCTGATGTTTTGGGTGACATAAAAACCTATTTATCAAAAGAAAAATTGTTGATTTCCATTGCGGCCAGAGTATCTATTCATGAAATAAAAGAGCTGCTTGGTTTCAGCTATCCGATCGTCCGCGTTATGCCCAATATTTGCGCTTCGATTGGTGAATCCATGTCTTGTTGGGTTAAATCGAATGAAGTTAATGCCTCGCAGATAAAGAAGGTAAAATCTATTTTGCAATCTATTGGTGAGGAAATCATGATTGATAATGAGAATCTTTTTAGTGCAATAACCGTCATTTCAGGAAGTGGACCGGCTTATTTTCTATATCTAGCAGAGTTATTTGTCGATTTTTCCAAAAATGTAGAACTCGAGTCAAAATTCTCAAAAAAACTTATAAAACAAACTCTTTTTGGCGTTGCTAAAATGCTCTACGAATCCGATAAGCCTATTCAGACACTGAGAGATGAGATTACGTCAAAAGGTGGAACAACCGAGGAGGTTTTTAGAAAACTCAATAAAGATAAATTTGGTGAAATATTTTTGAGAGCTCTTAAAGCGGGATACGTCAAAGGTTCAAATTCTACTCCTAAAAAATAATTCCGCCCCGAAAAAGGCGGAAATTTGAGCGTGGCTTTTCCTGCGCCGCCCGTCCCCTTTCGGGCGGCGCATTTTGTCATCCATCTCATCAGGCGCGCGGTGGCCGGCCGCACCGCGCGCCTGCCCATACGTTTTGCAAAAATTCTCTGGAAGCTAGCTTCCAGAAGCTTTAAAATAAGTCCGAACTTCTGCATCGAAGGACAGCCAAATAGGATAAGCCCATGAATGCGACCGCGTCGCGACATTAGAGCAATTCTGCTGATAAAAAGTTAGGATTTAATTCAAGAAAGACTGTCCAGCAAAGTGCTGTTACATCTGTAAAAGCAAACAAAGTTTTATTAAGTCATCTCAAGCTAGCGCCTCAAAACAACATTTAACCCCCAAGCGATATGGCATGTTTCTTAGCTCCGACGGCCGCGACAATCGTAGTAAACGCGTGTCGAAAAAAAATACCGGCAAAATACCATCTGGATTGGCTCTTACTAATGTTATTTGGCGGGGTTTTAATGTTGATAGTTGACCATCTTCATTCTGGTGAATTGGTGCCATATCCTCCTTTTCTAACTGCTGGAATTGATTCCATTGCCACTGAAGTGTTTGAAGTTGGCGTTCCAATGACAATGATCGTTTTTTTGACATGGGGACTGATTATTTCTATTGTCAACAGGCGGCAACAAAGGATTTTGGGCAACGCGGGGGCAAAGTCTGCTTGAGGATCTAATAAACGGTTGCGTCATCCCGACCTGTTCAATGTTGCTAGTAAAGGCAGTGGCAAGTGTTTGCGCGTGGTTGTGCCATGAAAGCGGGCTGTTGCGCGCCAAGGAATATCCGCGCGGGCAAGGGCGCGCGTGGGTGTTTTATACGCAGATGCGCTTGAACCTATGAAGAGCGTGTGTTTGCCAAATTTTTTCGCCAGCGAGTCTACCGCATTGTAAAGATTTTTTAGTTTTTCAATTCTTGCTGATGGTTCAAAAAGCGAGCACTGGATATTTTTATCGGGCCGCAAGCCAGTTAAAATCACTCCCGTGGCTCTGTATAAAAAATTTGCGCGGAAAAGACGGTGAAAAGTGGTTCTAAGCTCTTTGACCATGTCGGGCGGATAGGCGCTGGCGCGGTTTAGATTAACTTGCGTCGCGTAGGTTTTATATTCACTGGTTCGTAAGTACGCGACCAATCCCGTGGCGGCCAGTTTGTGTCGCCGCGCCTTTATGCAAGCGTTTTCCAAGTTCTTCATCAAGTGGGCGTACACGTATGCCCTGTCCGAAGAGGAAGGAGTGAAGGTCTTGCTTTTACTGATGCTGGAGTAAGTGTTTTTTTCTTCTGTTGTCACTGGATAAACAGACTCGCCATTAAGTTCTCGCCAGATTGCGAGATACGGCTTGGTAAAGTGAGCGCGGATAAACTCTTCTGCTTTCAGCGCGTATTCTAACGCTGTAATTATTCCATGCGCTCTACAATATGCCGCCGTCCGCGCTCCAATGCCCCAAACTTGTTCAATTTTAGTAACGGCTAGAAAATCATGAATCTTGCGCGCGGGAATCACCGTTAATCCCGACGGTTTTTTGAATTTTGAACCAATCTTGCAGAGTGATTTGCTTAAACTCAACCCCATTGAAACAGTAATGCCAAGCTCGCGTTCAATTGTTTCTTTCATCCTCTTCGCGATCTCCTCGTAGGAGCAATGATAAAGCTTCTGAAAGCCGGTAATATCGGCAAAAGCCTCATCTATGGAATATTCTTCAACCAAGGGAGTATATCGCCGCATAATGGCAAAAAGACGTTTGCTGAAGAGACTGTATGTTGAATAGTCTGAAGGCAAGATAATCGCGTCCGGGCAACGTTTTTTTACCTCCCACAAAGGCACGCCGCGTTGTACGCCCTTAGCTTTGGCTTCATAACTTGCCGCGGCCACAATGCCGCGTTCTTTTCCCGTGATCACTGGCCGGCCACGGTACTCCGGGTGCAAAGCCTGCTCGCACGACGCGAAAAACGCGTCACAATCAACGTGCAACAGCACGCGAGGACAAAAGCTGAGTCGCGTTAATTTATTCATGGTCATTAAATTCATCCAACCTGAGCCGCATGGCATCTGTTTTAAACAATGCTTTTGTTGATCATTGCCTCTAATACCTCCTCAACGCCGTTATTACTAACTACGCAAAATAGTTGCGCTATTTCTCCGCTTTTTCTAATACTTTCTAACCACCGCTCGTACTACGCCAGCTATTTTAAGTTCTTCTTTGGGTATGATTGGCGGATAATTCTTATTGGCGGCTTTTAAAATAACACGTTCTCCTTTGTCTGTGCCGGCGCGTACTCCCAAGTCAGCCAAGCCGCTTTTATTGTTGTCCTCACGCCCGCCGGTCAAAGTGGCGCGCGTGATGTTATTTGCTTGGATTCGTCCAGTTGAGGTGCCCTCGCGCGCTAAATATTTAATTGTCCATTCGTGGTCCACTTCGGCCACCACAATGTCACCGTTTTGTGGTTGTCTACCGCGATCTATGATCACCATGTCACCCGGCATGATACCGGCATCTACCATACTGTCACCGCTAACTTTTAACATAAAACTGGCTTCCTTGTTCGGAATGAGCCAATCATCAAGGCTAATCGTGTCAGCGTTTTCTTCTTCCGCTGGGGAAGGCCAGCCTGCTCGTACTTCACCCAATAGTTTCAGCGTCTGGAAGCGCTTCCCGGGCAGGAGTTTGCCTGCCGAGTCTTTGCCGATTATGCCAGCATTAATCCACTTATTGGCTTGATACAGCGCCGCGTATTTAGACTTGAATCGTAAGAGCTTCGCGATTTCTCCATAGCTTGGCATTCTCTTGTTTCTGCGATAAAACGCCTTGAGTCTGGCAAGATACATCTTTGCTTTATTAGCGCGTTTGCCAGCTTTAACTTGATGTTTTATTGCCGCAAAATCGTTCATTTTGTCTAACATATATGTACTTGTATGTACTTGCTGAGTTAGTTGATATCAAACATTTTATTGTCGCAAAATCGTTCGCTTTGCCTAACTGTTTGGTCACGATGCTGTCAGTGATTATAGCGTCGTGTTTTATTACAGCGCTCTGATCAACTTGTCTCATCTTTGCACCATCGGCTTTCGCGTTTGCCGGCGGTACTCGCGAGCTTTTTTGTCTTAATAATCACGTCTTTGTGCATCAAAAATCTTGATACAACTGCGCCATTGGCATTATATTGTACAAAAGTACAATAAACAAGCAAAAATTTGAAAAACGATCATGATGAACTATAAGAAAGGCTTATTTTATCAAGTGAAAAAAGTCAAAACCGCTATTATGTGCTAAGATTAAGTTACGATGAAAAAACGTCTCTTTCTCGCCATACCGCTTGCGGTATCCTTGGCTAATAAATTCTCCGAATTCAAAGCTCGTTATGATGCGGAAATCGCGGGGGCAGATGGCATGGGCGCGATTCGCTGGGTAACAAAGCAAAATTTGCATATCACGGTTTATTTTTTTGGCGACGTGGAAGAGAGCAAAATTCCGCAGATGAGCGCGAAGCTTGCGCTGGTTGCCAAAGCGACTCCGCATTTTACGCTTGAATTTCAAAAGATCATCTACGCGCCTCCCAATCGGGCTCCGCGCATGATTTGGGCTGATTTTGGCGCAAGTAAATCATACACACGGCTAGTGCGCGCCGTTTACGAGCACGCCAAAAGCTATTTAGATCCTTCCAGCGCGCAAACAAAAGATCGCGCGCCACATCCCCACGTAACGCTGGCACGCCTGAGTAATCCGGCTATGGCGCGGCTCTTTAAGCTTGAGCAACTTTCCCCTGCAGCAATGACGGCGAACAAATGCCAACTGATTTCTTCAGAATTGACGCGATCAGGGGCGCGTTATATGGTTATGGAGGAGTACCAGTTCGCGTAAAGGTGCCTACCAACAATGCCAAACAGTGGTTTTCCAAAGAAACAGGTGCCAAATATAATTTTGCGGTTATTGCCGTAAAGATCGGTGCTTATGTTGTCTAGTAGCGAATATTTTCAGTTCATCAGAACATAGTAAAACAGAGCAGATTCACCTAAAAAGACTCACTAAAAACTAGATTAAATTACCTAAAAATGGTGCGTCATCAAAAATCTCAAAATTTCAGACAAAAAGTGATCAAAGTGGTGGCGGGGATCCCGCGGGGGAGTGTGATGACTTATCAGCAAGTCGCCAAACTTGCTGGCAGTCCACGCGCTTTCCGCGCCGTAGGGAACATTCTAAATAAAAACCGTGATCCCATGATCCCTTGCCATAGGGTCATCAGATCGGATGGCCAAATTGGCGGTTATGCTTGGGGAAAAGAGCGTAAAAAAGCTATCCTTGAGCAAGAAGGGTTTTTGTCAACACCGGGTACTGTTTTAACCAAAGATTTCTTTATTCGTCCGGTACTGAGTGTCGCGCCGTCGCTATTGGGTAAATATCTTGTTCGGCGAATTGGCGCCAAGACAATCGCGTTCAAAATTACGGAAGTGGAGGCCTATGATGGTCCGCTAGACAAGGCCTGTCACGCCAGCAAAGGCCTTACACCCCGCACCGCTCCTATGTTTGAGAGCGGCGGTATTTTTTATGTTTATCTTTGCTATGGAATGCACTGGATGCTTAACATCGTTACCGGTCCAAAAAATTACCCGGCGGCAATTTTGATTCGCGCCGCGGAGGATGATTCTGGCGAGGTCATTAGCGTCATCAATGGCCCCGCTAAGCTAACAAAGGCACTGCGAATAGATAAATCCCTGAATGCGAAACCAGCCACGCCGGCATCAGGGTTATGGTTTGAGGACCGTGGGATAAGGTTTAAAAATGGCCAAAGTCTTTGTTTAGATCAGGCGCGTTTTCACCATGATTGCGACATCACCAAATGTTTTTGCTGGGAGAGAAAGTTCAAGATCATAAGAAGCCCTCGCGTTGGGGTTGATTACGCCGGTCCAATATGGTCAAAAAAACCTTACCGTTTTACTCTAACAAAAGTAAAATAGAAATAGTATTTTCAAATATCTGCCGAATGAAAAAAAGCAATGTTCTAATTATTAGCGTGATGATTTTGATTGTCGGGTTCATGACTTCTTGCGCATACAAAAAACATTATATTCCCATAACCAACATAACCATGAAATTAACTAGCCCCGCGTTTGGCCACAATGAAAACATTCCTAAAAAATATACCTGTGACAGTGAAAATATCAGTCCGCCTCTTATATTTTCCGATGTTCCCACCTCCGCAAAAAGTCTCGTTTTAATTGTGGACGATCCTGATGCTCCGGCGGGGGATTGGGTCCACTGGACGGTCTGGAATATCAGACCGGATCTTAGCGAAATAGCTGAAGCAAAAGCTCCACAGGGGGCGACGGAAGGCTATACTGACTTTGGCAAAACTGGCTGGGGAGGGCCTTGCCCTCCATCGGGCACCCACCGTTATAGATTCAACCTGTACGCGCTTGACCGGGTGCTAGATCTGCCGGAAACAGCACGTAAATCTGATCTTGAAAAAGCCATGGAAGGACATGTTCTGGATTCAACTGTCTTAATCGGCTTATATCAAAGAAAACAGTCATAGCTAACCGGGCGAGCCAATTTAAGCCAAGCATGATTTTAGGCCTAATCCGGCCGATCAAAGTTTAAAAGCGGAAGGGCAAATTTTATTTAGCAGGCAATCTTTGCAAGCTGGCTTTCTGGCCTTGCATATCTTTCTACCGTGGTTGATCAGCAGGTATGAAATTGTCATCCAGTCTTTTTTGGGAACGATCGCCATCAAATCTCGCTCAATTTTTTCAGGCGAACGTTCACTAGTAAGGCCCAATCTATGGGATAATCTTATGACATGCGTGTCAACCACTATCCCTGCCGTTACGCCAAAAACATTGCCAAGAACCACATTGGCGGTTTTGCGCGCCACGCCGGGCAAAGTCAACAAATCTTCCATGGTAGAAGGTACTTTGCCATTAAAACGATTCAGTATTACTCGGCACGCACCTTTGATGTTTTTTGCTTTATTGCGAAAAAAACCTGTTGACCGTATATCATTTTGCAGCTCTTTGTCGCTGACCGCCAGATAATCTTTACAGGATTTATACTTCTTGAAAAGCTTCTCCGTAACCATATTTACTCTCGCGTCCGTGCACTGCGCGGATAAGATTGTCGCTATAAGCATTTCAAGCGGTGTTTTGTGATTTAACGCGGTCTTTGCGCTTGGATAAGCTTTTTTTAGTAATGGCAAATACTGGCTCAACAGTAAGCGCGTGTCATTGGCGTTGCTTTTTAATTTTCCTGCCATATATTTTATTAAAAGACAGTAAAATCTTAACATGAAAAAAACACTACTCAAATTTACAACAAAAATGAATTCCCTTAAACACGCGAAAAAGGGAATCGCGGTCCTGATTGTTTTGGATTTTTTCATGGCGATAGGCAGTAACATTGCCGACTGGCCTTGGTTGATGAGCGTAAAATGGTATCTAATGCCTTTTACGCCAATATGCAGCCTTTATCCGCTAACCCTTGCCATTTGGTTCAGCCTGTACTACTCCGGCAAAAAGATTCCTGCATGGTTTACCAATTTCATCTTCATGGGCATCGTGAGTTACGGGATCATGGCTTATGTGTATTATCCAACTTATATGGCCTGGGACGGCGTGCAATGGCGATTGATCGGCAATATGGCCTGGGTGACAGTGTATGCCATGCAGGCTTTCATCATCGCCTCGGAAGTAAAAAAGATTCCTGTTTATCAGTACCTGCTCATTTTTGCTTACTTTGCTTTAAAGGACTACTCCGACCGTTATCTGGGATCGTTCATTGACATACTGCGTCCGGACTTTCCAGAATACTTAAAGAATTATCTTTTTTACATGCTTGTGTTCATACACACGTGTGTGGCCGCGCTAACATTGCTCATGCCGTTGTTTAACAAAAAGGAACGTGAAGCTTTTTCAAAACCAGCTTCAGCCGCTTAGGACTATCCATGCTTAGGACTATCCATGCTTAGGACTATCCATGCTTAGGCTAGTCTAGGGTGACAAACGCTTTTATTGGTGGGTTGCCTCAGCTGACACGGTTCTTTTTACCTTTGGTTTTTCAATGGTAAGCAAAGATTGATATTTTAGAGGCAGAGTATCCAGGGGAAGGTAATTTATAGGTAGATACAAGAGTGGGTCAACATATTGGCCGTTTTTCATGATTTCAAAATGCAAATGCGGTCCCGTTGTCATGAATCCAGCGCCTTTAGATCCCGGAGTGCCGCCGCTCATTGCTATTACTTGTCCAAGACTGACTTTGTCTCCTTCTTTGACCTCAAATTCAGAAATATGCCCGTAGGTCGTTGTGTAACCACCACTATGGGCAAGAATTAAATAGCTATAGCCGTAACCATTATCTTTTACTTTATAAACGATGCCGTCTGCCGGAGCCCTAATCGCGGAACCTTGCGGCGTCCTGATGTCAATGGCGTTATGTTGCACCCCAAAAAATGCCGCATACGCGGGATCGTGGAAATATGCGCTAATGCCATTGCTTGGACTAACCGGCCAGTGAAAAACCGGATCTTCACTATCTCGTGTCGCGCTAATATAATCGTACACCATGGCTGATTGTGGACTCAGCATGCTCAAATACTCATCGGGGTTAAAATTTGCCCCAAGTTCAGCCATCTTTTTGCGAATAAAAACAAGATTGTCGTTTAGCGTCCGCAGATCGGAAATTACTTGTTTTTGTTGTTGCAAAGACTCGTCCAGCAATTGCTGATAGATTTTCTCTTCTCCTCTTGTTTCTTCAAGCAAATGAGTTTTTGCGTTTTTTTGAACTTCCAACTCCTTTTTGCGATCGGCAAGGTCATTTTTTAGCTCAGCAAGACGGTTTTTTTTTAGCTGGATCGCAACTTCATCGCTTTTTATATCATTTAAAATTTTTTCTAGGTTATCAAAGATTTCATGACCTTCCCGCTCCAATACTGAAAAATATTTTAACTCTAATAGCTGGTCGCCGACGGAATTGTCGGCAAGCAACAGTTTAGCAATGCTGATTTGATCATTATCAAGAGTTGTATCAGAAATCCCACTTTCTCGTTCATAAATAGCCTGAAGATAATCAAGCAACATTTGTTTCTGGTTATTTAGGGCAGCTTTTTTGATTTCTTCCTCGTTATAAAGCTCAATCAATTCAGCTTCTTTGGCGTTTATTTGAACCGTTACGTTCAAAATCATGTCACTGGTATTTTTAATTTGTTCATCAAGGTTATCAAGTTGGCTTTTTAGCGTATTAACGCGCTGTTTTACCCCTTCAAGGCGGTTATTAGCCTCACGAACATTGCGGGTAATTTCCTGTAAATCTTTTTGGTTCGCGCGTATTTCCGCTTTTAAATTGCTGAGAAATTTTTCGCCTTTGGCCATTCTAAGTTCAGCGGCAGAGGTTGGCTTAGCAGTAAGATCAGTCTGATTAGCAGCAGGGCTAGGCGGATTTAAATTTACATCTCGTGGGGACGGTTCAGAGCTTGCTGAATTTGCCTTAACATCAGCCCATGCTGACGCGCTTTCTTTTGGTAGTGGGTCAGAGGAAACAAAAGTTCCGGAATCAGCGGCAAAAACCAAGCCATTTAGCAAGAAAAAGCCAAAGAAGATTAAAGCTGTGACTGATTTGATCCATTGTTTGCGCATCAACTAATTATACCAGTAAACAGCTCTTTTAACAATGCGCTTTAAGCCAAAAATAGAGCATAAATAAGCCAAAAATTAATAAAGACTTGCAACAAGCCAATTATTTAAGTAAAATCTCACTGCTATTTTGATTTAACTCCATATGGCTCACAAAAAAGCGGCAGGCTCAACAAGTAACGGGCGCGATTCACAGGCTAAGCGCCTGGGAGTAAAATTGTTTGGTGGACAAGTTGCGCGTGCTGGTAACATCATAGTCAGGCAAAGGGGAACCGCCTATCACCCCGGGAAAAATGTCGGAATCGGCAAAGATCATACGATTTTTGCTCTAACAGACGGCAAAGTTGTTTTTCAAGAAAAACAGTTCCGCAAGTATGACGGCCGGGTTTTCAAAGAAACCGTTGTCAACGTTGTATCTTAAGGCACAGGCGACTTGCGCAAATAACTTATGTCTGAACTGGAATCATTCTCAGGATTTGATAGCGGCGGCGAAGGAATGGATACCGCCTCTTTTGAAAAGTTTAAAGAACGGATGAAAGCAGCTTCTGCTCAGTTGAAAGCGCTGGCTAAAGGCGAGCAGAAACAGAGACAAAAGGAGGATGAGTTAATACGAATTCTGCTTAAGTTTATAAAAACCGGCAAAAAAAAGAATACTCTAATGCTTGTGTTACGACTATTGGAGCAAAATGTGCCGGCTGGTTTTATTGTCAGTATTTTGCTCATCTCCAACCAAGACATGCAAGAAGCGCTCGGATTAAAGATGTTGCCATCCGCGCCTGAATTGAGCGTGCCCGGTGATTCTGATATTGAAACGCTACCGGACAAATATCTTGAAGACAGCTCGCTCCCGCTTAGCATTAAGCTTGCCATTGACGCGTGGTTGCAGGAGATTGCCAAAAGAGCTGCCGAATACCCCGATCGTATTTTAAAGACGGTACTGGATGAAGAAGGTCTGTTAAAATTGCCGGTCACGCAGTTGGCTGTCTTTTGCCTTCGCGATTTCTTGGAGATGGAAAATATTGAACATTCATACGACAAACTTAAGGATTTTGTGGATCTTATGCTTGAAGGCATCATCAAAAAGACCAAAGAACAATACGCCAACCTCAAACAGCTTAGGGGTTATTAGCAACTAAACATAAGCTCTAAATAACACACTATTTTTAGCTTAAAGAGAAAAAATCCCATGAGGAGTAAGTTGCGTCGCTAAATAACACAATATTTTTTAGCTTAAAGAGCAATTTCAAAAAGCGAAGATTTTCTGGGGTGACCTAAGGGGCTCGAACCCTTGACCCTCGGGACCACAACCCGATGCTCTACCAACTGAGCTAAGGCCACCATAACTTACGCTTTGAATCTTGCTTAAGAAAGTTCCAAAGGCATGCGTTATTATAATCAACGTATGTTTATTGCACAAACTCAAATATTCACCAAGACACCCTTAGAACTTGCCAAGGGTGTCTTTAGGGTTTTAGGAGTATCAACGCCCTAGAAAAGCCTTAATATCCTAAAACTTTTAAAATTTTTTAATAGTCTTTTCTTGCTACTCTTTTAAATCACAAAGAACTTCTGCAAATCGTATGGCAATACTGTAACATCATATTGCCGAACATTCGTGTTCACCTTCCCGGCACCATTAAAATACTCTTTTCCATTAAAAACCTGTGTTTTCAAATAATCATATTTCTTTCGCAATGCGACATTGCTCTTAATAAGCTCCCGAAATTCATCCCCATGCAATACATAATAAGCGTAACTCTCTGCAAAATCCTCAAAGGGATCTGTCATTGCGTAGCCTGAAACAAAATCCAACTCGCTTGCCTCACTCTTTATTTCTGAATTGCTGTTGAAGTCTATAGAATAGAATTCAACGCTAGGATCATCGTTGTAGACAGGTTTATTTCCATCCACAAAAGCGCTATTGCCGCTAGCGGGCGATCCGTTCATTACGCCAGTGTCAGTTACATGGCCCATCTCGTGAACAAATACCGCAACAAGCTCTTTCTCCTCCATGCCCTGACAACGAAGGATAATCGTGCCACCTCCACCTAATCCTCTGCGACCATCTCTATTAAAGGAAAAGGTAAGATTTTTAAGACCCGAAACATTATCTTGGGGCAAACTTTTAAGAGTCCTGTAAACCAACGATTCGCAGTGTTTCAAAGAACTTGCAGAGTTAATGCTTTCCGGAGGGTAAACTGTTCCCGGATGAAGGCTTATTCCCATTTCCCTAAGCCATTCAGCATATCTTGCTTCAGAATTACCAGCTGTCACATTGTACTCAATCAATTTTGATCGCGCAAGGTCTTTTTTGAGTATAAGATTATTCAGAAATGAACTATTGGCATTATTTAGTCCAATGAACATTGCTAATATGACTCCAACATTTAACAAGGTAACAGTGTGTCGCATGTGCCATAAAATTATGCGTATGTTTACCTTTTGTGTTTGTGTTGGATGTCTTTAAGAACTAATTTTGTTTTATTTTCACAATTTCAATTATTATTCAAGAAATTCAAAGAAAAGGGGTAAATAATAGCAGAAAAATACAGATTGTCAATGTTAAGTGCCGCGATCTTGGAAAAGAGATAAGAAAATTGTAAAAACAGCCTAAAAAAAGCATGCTTCGCGCGTCAAAAGCGCGTCAAAACTTTATAGTGATCTTTTATAAATAGAGACAAGATGCCGGTTTAAAACAATCTATTCTTTCAAAGCTGATTGAAAGTCTAGTCAAGCGGAGGCAAATTTAGGTTGCCCTTTTCGTAAGCATTTACCCACTCCTCGCACTTTTTCTGGTAATCTTTAATTACGGATGTAATCCAGTCATTGTTTTGAGCGGGATCATATTCCTTTGGGTTCAAGTTCATAAGATGGGTTTTAGCTTCCTTGTCACCCAGAATTGCTAATCTGATTTTATAACCCATTTCTCTTCGCATAAATTCAACAAGTCTTTCCAAAACTGGGGCTTGCCACGAAGAGGCCGCGCGCTTTTCAATTTTTAATAGCTTCTCATCGTAATTACGCAACAATTGTTCCGATCCACTAAGCTGCTGCCGCAAATTCAATTCTTTAACACACCGTTCGCGAAGAGCTTCATCCTCAAACAAAGCTTTCATGACTTCCTCGTGAGTCATGCTTTTTGTTTTAAAGTAATCAGTAAACCAATTGCAGACAGAGTCAAGTTCATTTTGCTGGTCGCAATCAAGTAGAAACAATATGCGCAATCTCTCTTTTTCAAAATTCTCAAGTTTGGCATACTCAATTTTGTCACCTATGCCAAAGATTTCTGCCCCCGCCTTTTCTGTCCGCTTTGCCGGTGGTGTTGCCATCACTGACTTTCTGCTGAATTCAGGACTGCCTTTAATTGGCATTCTTATAAACAATTTAAAAGTTGAATTTGTCGTAACCCGCACGCCGCGAATTTCATCAAGGTTAATGAATTTGTAAAGATCATCCGCGACTTCCGGATATCTTGCCTTCAAAAAAGTCTCGGCTTCATTAAGCGCGCCTTTAAGCATCTCCTCTATAGCATTTTCGCTTGACAATGCCACGTTAAGTTTCGTCTCGCTCATTAAATAGACACTGTCTCCTGGCACCTCTCTAAATTTTACGCCCCGATTAGCATTGTCACGTTGGCCGCTGATCATGAGTTGTTTAAACTCCTTGGCCGAAGTCGCGCTCATGACACGGTCAAGGAACAAGTTTAGTTCTCCATCTGAAGCTACTTCATTTTCCAGTTGTTGGCGCAGTTTAAAGATACTGTCATTCAGTTCGGCGTCAGTTGGTTTTTTGCCGTAAACATTAAGATAAAGGTATCTCATCAGACCAACCCCTTCAGTCGTCACCCAGAAACCATTCCAGCCCCTGCTGGCAAATTCTCGCACGTTGTCATAAGCTCTTTCCATTGCGTCTCCAGAAATTTGAATGCTGCTGTCCTCAACTAAGGCCGTGGACACGACCGCCGCCCAGTTGGGTCTTCTTTTAGCATTGCGGTATTTCAATTCAATCTGTTCAGGAGGATAAATCTTGAAGAAAGTATCCAAAGCCAAGAAGACTTCCTGCGGCGACATATCTTTTTCCTGCACTCGGGGCAAAGTAACTTTGCCATTTTTTGCTTCTTTATAGGCTCTTATGACCTGCATGTAGTCTTTATCTCCAAGATACACCATGCTCTTTTGGACAAGAGCCGCTTTCTCGGCATCTGTATGCAAAGCTTTACTCCAAAATTCGTCTGTTGCAAGGTTTTGCTTGGACCAGTCTGACACCGATTCAAGAGCAGTTTTCCCAGTAAAAAGTTTATAAGCATAATTAGCCGTAACGGCCATGCCGCAAAGTTTAAAAGCCTGCAAGAGATAGTCTTTAAGTTTTTGCACTTTAGGATTGTCCGATGTCGCAATCATGATCGCGCCAGCAATCAAACCTCCAACGGCAATCAGCCTTTCTGTCTTGTCCATCTTATTGAAATTGCCTTTCACTTCATTGAGCACTTCCTTAAATGACTGCGTAAGACTTTTTTCAGTAGTTACTACTTGCTGTTCTCGCTGTTCAGAGTAATGTCGCTCAATTTGGAGCAGTTTTCTTGCTCTGTTCTTTATTAACGCATAGGTCTCATAACCGTGCATTACATCCGCTTCCATCTGCAATTCGTTGCGTTTGTGCAGTTCTTTTAGCAGTGTGGAATGAAAAGTTGCCGGGTTTTTGTCCTCAATCTCTTCTTTAAGACCGATTTTGTTAAGATAATTAAGGCTTAAACTGATCACTCTGATCATTTCAAGTTCGCCTTTTGTTCCACCAGCTTTAAGAAGGCCAATGGCTGAATCCACAGTAAAAAGTTCGTCAAAATTATCGGGCGTAAATTTGTTCACCTTAAGATAATCGCGCATACGATCGGTATTCAGGGTTTCTTTTTCTGGTATTGTTTCACCCTGCGGCGTTTTTTCGTCTGTTTCACGGTAGTGACCTAATATTTCTTCTGGAGATGGCATTTTCAGGTGCTAATATCTAAACATTATAACTTAAAAAGTGCCTTTAAGAAAGCAACTTGCGGCGGATGGCCTCAATTTCTTGGCTTTCATTTGCCGCGCGAGCACTTTCTACAGCGCTCATCATCTCTTTTTCAACAGCAAAAAGCGTGTTTTTAAAGTTGGCTGTATCATCATCGTAGAAACCTGGTTGGTCTAACGCTAAGCGCTTTAGGTAGGGGATTGCCTCAGCTTTAAGCTCATTAAGCCTCGCACCTTGAGCATCCATTTGAGTTTCATTAAAGACAATGGCTTCATCTATTGATTTAAGATGAGCGGCTAGTTCAGCGGTGAATCTTTCCCCATCCTCTAGCGTGAAATTTTCAGCCGCCAGCCTTTCCAGCCAGAATTTGACCCTATTATCTGGAAGTCCAGATTTGTCCAAAAGTTCAAGGAAAAGTTTAATTTGATTTTGCATTGTTTAAATTATTTATTTTTAATCAATTTAATGGCTAAACTACATCTTTAATCATTTCTGTAATTTGCTCATCAGTTAAGTTTGGCAGACCTCCAGCTACTTTTAAGGCATCTCCATCGCCAACAATTTTTTTGGCGGCTTTGAGCAATTTCTCCTTATCAAAAGTAAAATTTGCTGACAATTTCTCAACCAACTTGTATATTTTTAAGAAATTATCAGCATTTACGTCGTAACAAAGGCCTTTATCTTTAATAAGCGTTGTATCAAACAACTGACCGGTAAAGAAGAAATTGATCAGACGAATTTCATTTTCCGGTTTTTTCGCTAACTTTTCCATGGCCACGTCCGTGCCAAGATTATCGTCACCATAAGCTTTTTGAAAAATATTGGCGATAACATCTGCGTCACTTAATTTTAATACGCTTGACCCCGTGAATTTATTCCATAAATCTGATATTTCATTGACGCGTTTAACCTCAATTTCTTTTTTACTTGTTTCTTTTAAAACAGATTTGTGAATATATTCAAAATCCTCCGCAGTATATTCATTGGGCCATTTTTCAGCAAAGGTCAACATTATGCTCCTAAGCTCATCAGGTTTGTCTTTATATTCATGAGCAACTTCTTTTACGCCTTGTAAGTGATCAAGAACCTCTTTGACTGACAGTTTTAAGCGTCTTGATGAAGCCAGAATCTCCTTACCTGCATTGCCGGGCGCCTTGCCCGCAAACAAAAATTTAAATAAGTCGCAAACCATGACCGTTTCCGCCGATGGCTTGTCCGCGATAAAATCATTAAGAAAAGCTGGATCGTCTTTTCGCAGTTCTTCAATCAAAAATGAGATGTCGTCTTCAGCAAGATCATCTCCAAATAGATCTTTCCATTTTTTGCCTACCCTTACACGCTCTTCATTTATTTCAAGCGATGTCCGCGGCTGTTTATAGAAAACAACATCTGTCGGGGCTGAGCTTATTTCAGGCTTAATGCCAAGCGCTTCATTTAGAAAATACTCCATGTTGACAATGCCGGAAGATTTGCCGAATTCTCGCACTTTTTTTCTCATTTCATCAAGTCGTTCATGGTAATCATTTTCATCCATCAGCTCGCGGTTTCTTAGCAAGACCTGTAATTGTTGGCCAAACACTTTAAGGAATAATTGGCGTCCGTCTTCGCGCATTTTTTCAACCTTCTTAAGCGCGGCTTCAAGCAACTCTTTGCGCCGGGATAAAGTTTGTTCTTCTTTTTCTAGAACTGCGATCTGCTTTTTTCCTTCCCGTCTATATTCTGCTTCGTTTTTTTCTTTAAGATCTCGGGCCGCTTTATAACTTTCCCAAAGGTTAAGTTCCGTGCTAAATATTGAAGTCCAACCCTTGGCTTTTAGTTTATTTAAATAGATTTCTTTGATTAAGCCCGCTTTAGTAACGCCAAATGTTATTCCAAATTTTTCGGATCCAAGAATCGTCGCTGTTGCCTCGCGAGCCGCCTTCAACATCTCAATTTCAACTTTGTTCTTTTCAATGTCTTCTTCAAGTTGTTTAATTTCATCAAGTATTTTCGCGAGATGATCGGCATCGATTGAATTTCCCCAGATCTTTCTGCAAATGTTTCCAACTTCAAATTTTCCGGCGCGAACGCGCACGCGAAAATTTTCCTGCACGCCCGCGGGGCGCATTTTGCCGTCAACAGCAAGGAATTTGCCTTCATATTCACGAATAATATTTTGCTCACGCTCACTTTTTGCTTTCGCCTTCATCTCAGCGACTTTCTTCAAGACATCCTTGCGAAAACGCTCCTTTTGTTTTTCATGTAGCAGGTCTTGCTCAAGGATGGCATTGATTAGAGCGTCGGCCTCATCTGAGCTTTTTTCACCCCTCACAATCTCTCTGGCCTTTTCAGCGGTCAAGGCGTCATAATAGTTTTGTTGTGATTCTGACAGTTGGCCCGTCATGTGATTGCTATTAAATAGTCCTAAGTTTGTTGGTCTTGTCCTCAAGCGCCCTTTGCACGGCTTGCCTGAACCCAAAGCGCAATGGCCCAACTTGTGTCGCGAGGACGCCACTCTGATTAATCTTCTCTATTTCAGCCATCACAACTTCACGAGGTTGTCCCACCAGCTTTTCCGCCGTGACATTAACAATCCGCTTAAAAGCCGCATGTTGAGCGCGTGTCGCCATCGCCATATTTAATTGGTTAAAGAGTGTTGTTGCGTGTATTTTTTTGCGATTTCAGCGTTTTTTATAAGCTCATAAAAAAGGGAATTAATGTTGCGCTCCATCTTTTCTTTAAGCCCATCTATACTGGGCGCTAACACCATTAAAGCGTCTACCTCGTCAAGTTCAGGATGATCTGCAAGGATTCTTTCAAAAAGTTTCATTTCTCTTTGCGTAAAACTATCAATGACTGTGCCGATGATCCTTTGGCTTAAAAGAAGACCAATTTCTTTGCGCAATTCAAGCATCGTAATTGCCTTTGCTTCGCCTAAATTCATCGCCGCTATCACGTCGTCAATAAATTGATCCGCATTGAAATAAATTACTTTTTTTTTCATTTTTTTATTTTTATTGATTATTTTATTTTAGTGATGAGCAGACGCGCTCCCGGATCCAGAAGAGGTTTTGGCGCTAAGCCACGGTTCTTTTGACAACGCCCAGGCCGCGCCCAAGATGCCTCCAGCCAAAACAAGAGGAAAGACTAAGTATTTAGCATTGCCGATTGACCATTTAAGGCCTTTGCTTATACTGCTTCCGAGTGGTTTTGCCACAGCTTTGTAAGGTCTACCAACCAGTCCAGCTCCTAAGTGCGAAAGACCTTTGCCGCCAGAGGCAAGGACGGTTCCAACTTTTTTTGCGATTGCGGCTGTAATATCATAAATCTCTTTTGCGACAAGTAGATTCTTAAAAGTATCATACACAGTTAGCATGCCGTCATTTGTCAGTGCCTCTTCAAATTCTTGTGCCGACATTTTTTTCTTCTTTTTCTCAAGCCATTTTCCTTCCAACAGATCAAAAAACTTTTGCTTAAGGAAGTGAATATCAAAGTAGCTTTTCCATTCAGCTCCTTTGCCCGCGATTTTTTCCATAATCGCCTTCGTCTCCTCCTCAGTCTTTTTCCTTTTTTCACGCAACATTAACAAAGTGTTTTCAGCAGGATTGCCATTTTTATTGGCGATACTTTCAAATCCCGTGCGCGTCCAAAGCACCGCTCTAACTTTGGATATAACGTGTAGAAGCTGTTGCATGTCGTAGGCGTCCAAATCAAACAATTCAACCTTGCCTTTATGGTGTAGCATCTCAAAGCCGTTAAAAACCTCAGTAAGCTTAAGTTGAAATTCAAATAATTTAGCATCGCTGATACCACCCTTCGTATCAATAAGGTTAATTAGTTCCTCTTCAGTTATGTCTTTTCTCATTCCTCTAAACATCGCGAAATCTCTGTCAAAACCACTCACATGATCAATGATGCTTTTAGCTGTTTGCATGCCGCCTATACCAAATCTTGCTTTAAGTCTCTTCTTGAAGCGGCTCAAAGCGCCTGATCCAAGCCACTCTTGTTGTTCACGATTGGCTGAGCGGTCAACCTCTATTAACATTGCTTTGGCTTCATCCATCATCACGGCGGCAACGGCCTCAACCCTGCGTTCTCCCGACGTGAAAGTGCCTTTTCTTTCCGCGTCCCGCTCGCGAAGAGCCACATGCAACTCAAAACAGTTCAGTTTTGTTGATTTCTTGAATTTATTTTTAAACTTGATTTCAATTTCCTGCTTAAGGGCGTTGATTTTATCATCTCTATATTCACGCAAAATGCGACCGGAAAAATTTGCGTTAAATAATGGTGGTATGTACGCCGTAGATAAGCCATTCGTATTGCCAAAAATTTCTGCCGGAACTGACTTGGCTGGAGGATTGGCAATGAATTTATCAATAAATTCTAAAATTATCGGACTTCCTAAAATTGCCCTCCTGTCTTTTCTTTCTAACATCATGTGCAGAGTTTTTGCCTCTTTAAGCAACGCGCTTTCCAGTGCCAATATTTCTTTAAGCAGGGTGGTTTTTTCAGCTTCTTTACTATCAACTACCTTAATTAGGCCGCTATAATCCTTCACTCCTCTCGCCATTGCAGCCTGCAGGTTTTTATTCGCGTCAAATATCTGATTCCCTAGGTTGACGGCCATTTGGTAATTGTCAGCCAATAACTGGCGAGTGGCACTAAATTTGTCAATTTGTTCAATGAGTTTTTCCAGCTCGCCTTTTTGCTGCGCTTCTTCATTTTCAACTGTTTTAGTATCCTTTTGCCCATCTGGCAGATTGGGTAAATTGTCAATTATATATTTTAAATCTGCTTTTAAAACATCTTCATCAGACCGCAAAGCCAACCGAGTTTCAATATATCTTAAAAGCCGTAGCGCTGAGTTATTTTTAGTAAGGGTATCAAAAGAATGGTCCTCTAAGATATTGACCATAAGATCATAGATTTCGGCGTGATGATCTTTTAAGTCTTTTAAAAAAGCGCCTAGTCTGCGCGGCTCATTAATTACAGTGCTGTTTTGGCGTTCAAGTAATTCGCCGTGTAGTTTCTTGGAATCAATTAAGTATTCAATTGGATTTTCCGGCGTTCTTTCAATTTCTGGACGAAATATATCACTTGGAGCCGGAGGAAAAATCAGCGCGCGACCGATCCTCAATTGTGAACGCATATATTCAATCGTGTTAAGCGGGGCGTTGGCCAGTTGTAATGTCTGTCTAACAAGCAATAGCGCTTTTCCGCGAAAGATCTTTGGGAGCACAGCGGGCGCTGGTGGCAAAGGTACGCCATGATTCGCTAGCCAATTCTGCGCCAAGGCTCTTTGGTGAGGGCTTAACGGTTCAAGCACATTCAAAGCGGCCTTGGCTTGAGCTAATTCCACACTTTCAGCCCCGCCATAATGTTCGTCAAGTCTAATGCTAACCGCTCCGCCAAAAGTGAGACGTAGAAAATGGCGTGTTCTTGCAAAAAAACCTCTAGGCACTGTATAGCGGTGACGTATGCCTCGCATTTGTTCAAAAGCCACATTATGCTTCATTCTTCTGCGCAACGCCTCTCCGTAGGATCTATTTAATATCGCCCCGTTCCATTTTTGCAAACTGCGGCGCGTGCCTAAAATACGATAATCCAGCAACTGATCGCCGCTAAGACCATTAAAGCCGCCTTCAGGCGTTGGAGCGATATGATTTTGCCCAATTTTTACAAGATTATCGGTTTCAAGTTCGTCCAAATTTAAAGCCCTATCCTCATCAGAAGAGGCAACAAAGACCATACGGCCACTGCGCGATGAGCCTTGAATCGGCAACCAGCTTTTTATGCAAAGTTTTTTATGTAAATTTGCTATCTTCATAAGTATCTTAATATTATACCACAGATGCGGGTTGAAAAAAAGAGCGAAACGGGCTACCATGCTATGGCTATTTAAAAACAATTTTATGAACGTAACCGTTAAAAACTTGCCAAAATCTGAAGTAAAGTTAACCGTGGAAGTTCCTCCCGATAAATTGGAAAAATATTATGAAAAAGCGGCTAGACAGATCTCCAATATGGTTAAGATACCCGGGTTTAGGCCTGGTCACGTGCCAATTGATGTGCTCAAAAAACACGTGAACGAGCAGGCCATTGAAAATCACATGCTGGATATTGCCATTCCTCAACTTTATGCGGAAGCTATTGTAACTGAAAAAATTAAGGCTATTTCTAGGCCAAAAGTTGAAATCATCACCCAAAAACCGCTTAAATTTGAGGCAACCGTGGCCATTTATCCGGATGTAAAAATTTCCGGTTACGACAAAATAAGCATAAAAAAACAGGAAGTGAAAGTTACGGAACAGGATGTTGAAGAAGTTCTGCGAGATGTCCAAAAACGCTATGCCACTTATAAAGAAGTTGAAAGGCCTGCCAAAAAAGGAGATAAAGTGGAAATTGACTTTGAAGGTTTTGACGCGGACGGCCAATCTCTTGAAAACACAAAGAGCAAAGATCATCCTCTCATTATTGGAGAAGGATCGCTTGTCCCGGGTTTTGAAGAAGCTTTAATTGGCATGAAGAAGGGTGAGAGCAAAACATTTGATGTGGAATTTCCAAAAGATTACTTTCACAAGCCTTTTCAAAGCAAAAAAATCAGATTTACCGCACAGATGAAGAAGGTAATGGAAATATCTATGCCAGAATTTACGCAGGAATTTATCACTCGCGTCACAGGTTCAGACAAGCCGCTGGAAGAAGTTAAAAAGGACATTGCTGAAAACCTTAAACATGACAAGGAATATCAAGAAAAAGTGCGCCGTGAAAACGAATATTTGGAAAAGATTATTGAACTTACCAAGGTGGAAATTCCGGAAATTCTGCTTGAAGAAGAGCTTGATGGCATGATAGATGAGTTCAAGTCCGAGCTGGAGCAAAGGGGTATTCCATTTGAGCGATACCTTGAACAGACTAAGAAAACAATTGAAGATTTACGAAAAGCTAGGCGTAAGGAAGCGGAAAATAGGCTTAAACTTAGGTTTGGACTACAGCAAATATTTCAACAGGAAAAGATAGAGCTTAGTAACGATGAGCTAAAAAAGGAAATTGAACACATTATTGCGCTTTACCCGAAAAATGAGCAGTACAAAGTCAGAAGTGAATACAAAAATGATTCATATCTGCTCAGGAGGCTAGAAAACAAGCTCAAAATGGACAAACTGTTTGAAAGATTTTTGGGACAGTGATATAATAATAAAAGGGCAACATCTGATTTTAGCCCTCATCTAAGCCCATAGCGCTAAATGAAAGCATTTTTTTTGACTGGTTCAATTGTTCTTACGGTCTTGATTCTAATTATAGGTTTTGAGAACCTTGGAGCCACGGTTCAAAATTTCATGATCTTGTTTACCCCGGTTGCTTCACCTTTTCTGATTGTAATGGGACTCTCCGCTGTTGGCATCTTAACAGGAGTATTTTATACGGGACTTATTACATCCATTATCCGCGGTAATAAAGAAGAAGACGAATCCCCTGGCAGCGAATGGTAACATTCACTTTAGTGCAGAGGCGAGATTATTAAACTGTGCTAAATTTTTGAACAAAACCTTGCATTTATAGCAAGGGTAATTTAAAGTGTGGCCGCATTTGAATAAATATATTATACAATATTGCTTAAAAGGCTTTTTACATCAAACACTCGCGTCAAACTATTAACAATTTTCCTGTCCAATCCAGACAGTGAATTTTTTATACGTGAATTGACCAGAAAACTGGAAGAGCAAATAAATTCAGTGCGAAGAGAACTTGATAACTTAAAAAAACTTGGCTTGTTAAAAACAAAATCGCGTAATCGCAAAAAATACTATATTGTCAATAAAGGGTTTATCGCCTACCATGAATTGCGCAGCATCATCTTAAAAGCGGCCAGTGATAGAGAAAATATCGCCCGCAAATTGATGACTTTTGGCCAGCTTGATGTAATCGTGCTTTCAGGCCTTTTTGTAGATAGAGAAACACCTGTTGATTTGTTAATGGTTGGCGATGTTGACCGCAAACAGCTTGAAAACTATTTTACCAATGAATTAGAAACCAAAAGGCCGATCCGGTTCAGCATAATGGGGCGCGAAGAATACATTTACCGCCGCAAGTGCAAAGATAAGTTTTTAAGTGATATCATGGACGACAGCGCCAATATAATCGCATTGAATAAAATAGAGAAAAAGCAAGACAATAACGATTTTATAGCCCCAAAGCATAATTAGATGTAATTAGTGGTCAGCAATTTAGCTTGATTTTTTACAAGATGGTTCGTAAGATAACAAACGCGTATTTTTGAAAGTAAACAAGCACACTATGACACATTTAGCAGTACAAGCACTTGAAAGGAAATTTGCAAAGAAAAAGTTGCCCGTTCTAAGGCCTGGATATAAAGTCAAAGTTCATCAAAAAATTAAAGAAGGGGATAAGGAACGTATCCAGATTTTTGAAGGATTGGTAATTGGCTTGAATTCTGGTCATGGAGTCAGCAAGACTGTTACTGTGCGTAAGGTTGTGGAAGGTATCGGTGTTGAGAAAATATTTCCTCTTGCTTCACCGAATATTCCAAAGATTGAAGTAGTTAAAACTTTTGGGGTGCGCAGGGCAAAATTATATTACCTTCGCGACGCGAAAGGGCTTTCTACAAGGCTAAAAGCTAAACTTGGACTAGAAGAAAAAGACATCAAACATAGCAAGAAAGCAGAAGAAGCTCGCGAATTAGATGAACCTACTCAAACTAAAACAGAAGAAACCGACGGCAAAGAAACTGTCTCAGTCAAAGAAACGGGATATATTAAAGAAGAGCCTGTTTTAAAAAATGAGCCAGTCAAACAGAATACAAACGCCCAATCCTAATTTAGACACATTCAAAAAGGTGAGCGCTTTCAATTGAGGTTAACCCAAAACTAGACCGATTTTAATTTATGGTTTTCAGGCCAATCAAGCATTATCTACAAGGAAAAGGATATAAAGGAAAAGAACAGGTTATTTGCGGGCTAGATGAGGTTGGCAGAGGCCCATTGGCAGGGCCCTTGGTAGCGTGCGCCTTAATTTTGACAGGCGAAGTAAGATTCAAAGGGTTAAAAGACTCAAAAAAAATGAGCGCCTTAGCTCGGGAAAAAGTTGCAAAAATCCTTCAAAAAAAAGCGATCTACGGTCTTGGCGAGGTAACGCCGGAAGAAATTGACCAACTCGGTATAATAGCCGCCAACAATTTAGCGTTCAATCGCGCCCTAAAAGATATGGAGCGCAAAAGGCAAGCAGCAAAACCTGATTTTCTGGTCGTGGACGGACTTGACAAACTGCGATTGCCATATCCGCATTTAACGGTCATCCGTGGGGACGAAAAGCTCAAGGTCATAGCTTGTGCTTCAATCATGGCAAAAGTCACGCGCGACCGCCTGATGGTACAACTGGCAAAAAAATATCCACATTACGGCTTTGAACAGAACAAAGGGTATGGTACCGCTTCGCATCTGCATGCGTTAAAATTGCACGGCCCATGCCCAATCCACCGCAAAAACTTTGCGCCCGTGAGGGAACTAACCTGATTAGGTCCACTTACGCAGATTTAAGTTGATTTTAAGCTATCAAGCTGTGTTTATAAATACATCCTTTAAGCTATCAATAAATCGTAACAGAACATTGAGCTGTGGTGAGTTTATAAATAAAACGTTAATATGGATTCATTAAAGCGAGTCAATAAATAACTTGATTTCATCAATATTTTTAGCCGCTGAAGCTCTGTTTAAGAGATTCTTTTCTATAATATGTCCTTTGACTCTTTCATAGTTTGACATAAGCAGGTTGAACTTTTCACTAAGCGTTTTTTCTGACAAGGCAGTCAAGGGCAGGGCATAGTCATCCATTTCTAATTCTCTGGCGTACGAGGAGACTTTGTCGCTGTATGACAAAGCCAAAAACGGCGTGGCCGTAAGCGTGGCAAAGATTAAACTGTGCAACCGCATCCCTACAACTACTGTTGCTTTTTTTATAAGAGCCAACACCTTTGTAAAATCATTGGAAAACTCAAAGACTTCAGCGGCGGCTTTGTCTTTTATTTGCGCAAAAATTTTATCCAATAAAATAGAGTCATTTTCCGGGTATAAAGAGAAGGGGACCATTACTGTCCGTAAGCCATATTTAGAATAATTTGTTTCTATAAACTGAGCAAATATCTTGTCCGCCTTTGAAGGCATATTTTTATGCCAGCTACGCACAGATAAGACTACAATTTGTTCTCGTTTCGCGCTCGCCGGTTCAGACATATGTAGCAGAAAGGCTGGATCAGCAACAACCTTGGGGACTGGCAAGTTCAATGAACGTAATAGCTTTTGTGAATTAATATCTCTGACTGTAACAACTCTGCACCTAGCGTAAATAGATTTTACGATTTGTCGCGAAAAAAAATTATTCAAGGGACCAACGCTTTGGCCAAGGCACATCAATGGTTTACGAAATAATAGCGCGACATGAGCCTGCAAGCCCCAAATTAGTATGGATAAAGGCTTTTCATCATTGAAAAGCCCCCCTCCACCAAGTATGAAACCGTCACAGTTGCGTATCGCGTTTAAGGTCTTAATAATACTGCCTTTGAAAAGAGCACGGATCAATGAACGCAAACCAGCTGGCACAAGCGGAAGACTTTCAACGCCGTGAAGCGCGGTTGTATTATTGGGATTAGTGCTTAAAATTATTATTTTAGCAACATTAGTTAACCTTTCAGGATCCAATCTGCGAAAAAGCTCCAAAATTCCTGCCAGTATGGCTTCATCACCTAAGTTTGTAGCTCCATAATTTCCACAAATTATGATCTTTCGCATTTCATAACTTAAATTAACTTGACAGAATTATAAAAAACCCTACAATTAACAACCTACTGTAATTTTGAATGTCTAATTGCATTGTATCAACTGGCAAAACAACTTACCAATTTTAATTAATTATATATCTTAAAATAATTATATGAAAACACTAAAAAATTATCCTGTTACTGGATCAGAGACTGACCGGAACGAACCAATGGGCAAATCATTGGCGAGCTTAGGTCAGACTAACAATGTTGGTGTAAATTCTTTTATAAAGAACTTTAGCGCAAGGCTAGCAATCGCTACAGCCGTCGCTATGGGAAACATGCCCGTGGCATGTGCCACTGATGAATTAACCCCTGCGGAGGGCACCTGTTTTAATGGTGATGGGACACCTTGCAATGATTTATATAATAATGGAAGTGTTGGGGGGTCATCTAGTCACAATAATGCCGACGGAGGACTTGGCGGTTCAGCTGGAGACGGTGGATCCGCCGGTGGTACCAATCCAGACGGAGGACTTGGCGGTTCGGGTGGAGTAGGTGGCTCTGCTGGTGGCAATATTAATCCCGACGGAGGGCTTGGCGGTTCAGCTGGAGACGGTGGATCCGCCGGTGGTACCAATCCAGATGGTGGAGTTGGCGGATCAGGCGGGGTTAACGGTAATGATGCTGGCAATGCCGGAGATCCATGTCAATCAGATAATGATTGCCAAGGATTCGCACTTTGTTGCGGAAATGTTTGCGCCGATATCACAACAGATGAACATAATTGCGGTACATGCGGCACAACTTGCGCAGCTCCGACTTCGGAGTGCTGGGCAGGAGAGTGCTCATGCCCTTTTCCAACAACATTATGCGGCTCCAACGCATGCGTTGACACAGCCAGTGATGAGTCAAATTGTGGAGGATGTGGCAATGTATGCGACATGGGACAAACATGTCAAAATGGTAAATGTGTTAAGTAAATTTTGTCATATTATTTTTAATTAATAACCAATTAATAAATGAACACCATTGAACATTTTAAAACCGCGGTCACAGGCAGCGAAACTGCCAAGGCCAAGAAAGGTCACTCACTAACACAGGCTAAACAACTGATTGCTGCCACTGGAGCAAGCATCGCCGCGCTTTTGGCAAACCCTACATCTAGCGAGGCGCAAACAAGCACTAAGTATCTCTGCGAAGCAGAATTAAATAATGTCGAGCTAAAAACAAATTCACCAGCGCAGGAACTTAATGAAGGGGAAGTCGCTGTATTAGCAGTCACGACTCCACACAAACCAACGGCCATTGATGGTCTCCCACCGCAATGGGAGTGGAAATGGACGGCTGAAAACGCCTGTCCGGGTTATCCCGTTGGTTGCGGCACAGTGGTTATTTCAAAAAGGGTTGTGCCTAGTGACAGCGGTAATTACAAAGTGACTTTGCAAAATGCTCAGTGCTCCAATAATATGCAAGAATTTGCAATCAATGTTACACCGCGTCCCGCTGAAAAAAATAATCCGCAGCCAGCAACCAATGGTGTGCCTATCACTGCTGAGGAAAAAGCAAGGTATGACGCGCTCCTAAATGACACAAGCTCTAATGATTTAAGCGCGCAGTTCACTTGGGCGCCTAATCTGTCAACAACAACACGTGTCGCACTTGGTGGCGAATTGGCATTCAACACGCACCTAGGAAGCGAGCATTTCAAACTTGGCGCCGCCTTACGAGCTACCGAAACGGGTATCCCGTTCGCTCCTGAATTGCGTTCCAGCCAAATGCAGGCATCTGAGACAAGAGTGGGAGCTAGTTTCCGCGCGGCGGGCGTCATCACAGCAGGAAAAGATAACTTCTTTCAGTTTGCTCCAGGCCTTGAAATGGGCCCAACTGTCTATCATTACGACACTGAATTTGTCCGCGATAATCCAAATGGCGGCACGCGCTGGGTAAGCGCAGATACACAATACGCGCTTGATATCGGTCCTAGAGCAGACATCTCCATTGCTCCGCACCCAAACTTCGCCTTTAGCGCTTCTTTCGCGCTGCCAATTACCGTGACCCCTGTTAGCAGAGAAGTAGGAGGCAAGGAGAAACATCCTCAACTTACACCATTCTTTGGAGTTGGCGTAACAACATTCTTTTAATTTTATGGAAATTAGCCATAAAATTACGCAACAAAAACTAGCGGTGAGTTTGGTTAGATTGCTGTCATGACAATCTTCCAATACAAGTCATTAAAATTCTAGCTTATAGTCTAATAAAATACTTGACAAAAATCTAAAAATTAGTAACATAGCAATCCTATCACTAATTTATTTCAAATGACAGAAAATTTACTACAAAGAACATTAAGTACAACTTCAGAAGATACAAATCATCTTCAAGCCATTAAGAACCAAATAGGCAAAATAACCGCCCCTATCGCGCTTTGCGTCGCGACTGTTTTGCCAACTAACGGGTGTTCTCAAGACAGGCCAGTTTACATAAACGATAGCAATGATGGCGGCTCCTCAAGCCACGATAGCGGTACTAGTCAACAAAGACCAAGCACGGATGCTGGTTATACGGGTGAAACACTTCCTGGCGCCAACAAAAGAAATGTCTGGCAAGTCTTCTCATATGACATCAACAATGGTGATGCTTACAATACTTTTGCCTATTATGCCGCGAAAGGTGATGCTTTGATCAATTGCGCAGAATCAACGTCATGCATGCAAGCGGCTCTAAACAACACTACAGGCAGACAGTTTCAATTTCTTACAGAAGGTCCTTACAGTGAATCCTTCCCGGGGTTACTTAAAGGATTCTGTGCTTACAGAAACGGTGATTGCGGCAACCAAGCCATAGGCGTTGAAGCGGGATACAACTGCGCCGATTCTGATGGCAATGAGCGAACCTGTAACGCGGCTGGCGTGCTTAAGCTTTCAGAATCAGCTAGTGGCTCTCCAAGCGGAGAAGTCGGTCCTGCTCATAAAATCGTTATTGGATTTCAGAACGGTGATGAATGCCAACCAGCCGTCATGTGCGTGGGCAGTGAACATGGTTTCACTTTTGATGACGATATGCTAAGCAAAATGTGAAATAGATTAGGTCAAATGCTGACTAAATCTGAATAACAACAAGCACCAGCGACTTTCAAAAAAGCTGGTGCTTTAAGTTAACCAAAAAATCATTATCATTCAACAAAGTTACGACTTCCAAGCACTTTACTGCTATCACGCGCTTCATTTTTTTTTGACTCCGGCTTCTCCGCAAAATACGCACTTGTGTCGCAATCCCATGAAAATACATAACATGATTATGATCAAAACTTGTTGTGCCAAACAGAAAATACAGTATGTTTTAAGGTAAAAAGTTTCAATGTAGGTAAGATAAAGAGTAAAGGCCACCCCAGCCACGGTTAGCCATTTCATCAATCTAATTAAATTCAATGGTTCAAGCCACTTCCAGACTCGCGTGAATTTCCACCCTTTAATCAAACCGATCACACCGATAAAAACCCCCAAATAATACAAAAATCCAAGAATGGACACAGGTAATTCAAAAGAACCTATTGGAATATAAGACCATTCACTTTTATTCACTATATCGCAATTAAAACTTTCATTGATAGTACAAACCTCCGAAGCCGAAGGGGCGTAATGCATATAGGTCAAATATACCGTTGTCAATGTTGCCAAAAAAGCACACACTGCCAAACCAACAAGCATCTTTTTGGCATTTCCAGAAAATTCAGTTTGATGATTTATTTTATCCATAGAAAAAAGTTTAATAATTATACAATTGATTCATTGAAGCTATCCTCAAAACGACGCTTAAATTCTTTGAAGGTAAAGATGTGATTTTGAGTGCCAGCGTGTTCTAAATTATAAGTTGCGGTCAGCGCGCCTATTTTGCAAGCTTTATCCAATTTAAAGCCTCGGCTAAGCCCCATCAACACGCCAGCCCTAAAAGCGTCACCACAACCAGTTGGGTCTACTAAGCGATAAGCTTTTACAGCCTTAATATCACGCGCACCTTCGTTACTACTGATCAAAGTGCAACCGTGTGGCCCGTGCGTTTCTATGTAATTTCCAACAATTCTTTGCAATTTAACCCGGGGCATACACAGTTTTTTAGCCAACAAATCAGCTTCATAGTCGTTAACTATTAAAAGATAACAATTCGTTACCGCCCATGTTAAATCGGCGACCGAAATATATTCAATCTCTTGAGCAGGATCAAAAATAAATGGGATACTAAGTTCAAAACACTCTTTTGCGATTTTAATCATTCGCGCGGGATTGTCCGGAGCTATGATGGCATAACTTAATTCGCGATATTCAATTTTTTTTAGCGCTGGAGCAGTCGGGATCACCATGGCGCCAGCGTCAAAAAAAGTTATCTGGTTTTCCTGATTGTCCGTGCAAATGAAAGCCGCGGCAGTGAGATGTTGATCAGTTTCCAAGACATTAGAAGCATCTATCCCAAGCAGATTTAATCTTTCACGATAACGGTCAAAATCACTGCCTCCAATACCGATTAAAACAGGGTTTTCGCCTAGCAGTTTAAGATTATAGGCAATGTTTCCTCCGCATCCGCCGTACGAGATCCTGCGATTAATTGCGGTAACAGCGAAACTATAATGTTCAGGAAGAATAACATCCTTAAAACTCCCGTCATAAAGCATTACATGATCATAAGCCAGCGATCCCACAACTAAAATTTTTTTATTTTTTTTAAGCACAATAATTTAAAAGATTATTTTTGCCCTTGAACCAGCCGTCTAGCTATTACATTCGCCCTAAACAAACTTTCAAAAGTACCAGCGTCAGTCCATTCACCAGTAATAATCCTTGCTTTCATTAAACCTTTTTTAATATAGATATTGTTGACATCCGTAATCTCCAGTTCGCCTCTAGCTGAAGGCCGCAAAGTCTTGATTATTTTAAATACATTATTGTTATAGATGTAAAGACCAGTTACCGCCAAATCAGTTTTAGGAAATTTTGGCTTTTCTTCAATTTCCAGCACTCTATCTCCTTGAAGAGTGGCTACGCCAAAACGACTCGCGTCCTCAACTTTTTTTAAAAAAATTTTAGCTCCATGAGACTGTCCATGGCGTGCTTTAAGATTATGGTTATCTTCAAATTCCTTAACATCGGTCGCGAAATTATCCGCGAAAATATTGTCGCCCAAAATAACTGCGCAGTTATCATCGCCCACAAAACTTTCCGCTAAAGACAGAGCTTGCGCTATTCCGCCCGCTTCCTCTTGAACCTCGTATTGAAACTTACAATTGAATGATTTACCAGAACCCAACAGCTTTAGGAACCCACCCGCGTGATCTTTGCCCGAAACAATCATAATATCACGAATGCCAGCATCAATAAGAGTTTGAAGTGGATAATAAATCATCGGTCGGTCATACACAGCCAGCAAATGTTTATTTGTCACGATGGTGATGGGTTCCAATCTGCGCCCATTGCCGCCAGCCAAAATGATTCCTTTCATGGCGTAATTGTTAAAAATTCTTTTAATGCTTCCTGCCACGGTCTTAATGGCGGTAGTTTTGTGTTATTAAGAGCTGAAAACTGTGGTCTTTTAGCAGGCCTAACTACTTCATTGGATGAGCAGGGAACAACATTGGCACTGATTTTGGCCAAGCGTAATATTTCTCTCGCAAATTCAAACCAACTGGTTACACCTTCATTGGTGATATGGTAAATACCAGATGGATATTCTCTAGTCTGCAATAGCCATTTAACTTGTCGGCATAAGTCAATTGTGTAGGTGGGTTTACCAATTTGGTCATTTACAATTTTCAGCAGTTTTTTTTTGGCGCTTTCAACGATTGTCGCGGCAAAATTTTTACCATGATGACCGTAAAGCCAAGAAGTTCTGATAATAAAATACTTACCCTCTTTAGGCATGCTATCAGAAAGCGACTCCATCTCGTCTATCAATAGTTTTTCACCAAGCTCTTTTGAGCGCCCGTAAGCGTTGATTGGATTAGTAGCATCTTCTTCGTTATAACCGCTCTTTTTTTCCCCATCAAAAACGTAATCAGTGCTGAAATGCACCAGCGTCGCATCAAATTCGCGGCAAGCGCGCGCTAAAATACCAACAGCATATCCGTTAATGCCATTGGCGATTTCCTCTTCTTTTTCAGCTTTGTCAACGTTAGTGTAACCAGCGGCGTTAATTACCACATCCGGTTGCACCTTGACCATTGCAGCAAAAACGGCATCTCGATCAAGAATATTCAAGTCCTCTTTGCCGTACCCGATGAAATCTTCATCACCAAAAACATTTTGCAAATCATGACCTAACATTCCGTTTTTCCCAAGGATCAAATAGCGCATCTAACCTATTGCGTTAAGAATCAATAAACGATTTGACAGACTTCATCACCTCTTTCAACGGTACGTGAAAGCCAATTTTTTCAGAACGAAGCTTAAATTCAGCGGCATCTTCCTTCAAGGTGCGCTCACTAATAACAATCCGAAGCGGTATACCAATTAAATCGGCGTCATTGAATTTTTTACCAGCGCTTTCATCTCTATCGTCATACAATACTTCAACGCCAGCTTTTATCATTTTCCCATATAGCTTTTCTGCTGTTTTTTTTACGGATGGATCAAATCCAACGTTAAGCAGATGCACATGATATGGCGCAACGGATTTAGGCCAGATTAAGCCCTTTTCATCGTGGCTTGCTTCTGCGATTGTTCCAACTAAACGCGAAGTTCCAATACCATAACAACCCATCACCACCAATTTTCTTTGACCGTCCGCATCCGTAAAATAAAGACCGCAATCTTTTGAATATTTAGTGCCAAGTTTGAAGATATTGCCAGCTTCAATTGCTTTTTCTTCCGTTAAAGGTCCCGCGCATTTTGGGCACTTAAATCCGCTTTTTACCTCAACAAGATCGGTGAAGTCAGCAACTTCAAAGTCTTGTCCGAGGTTAACATTCACCAAGTCAACATCTTGCTTATTCGCGCCGGTGACAAAATTTTTAACACCACGTATTGAATGATCCGCGATGAAGGACAGGGGAATCAAATGTCCATTTACATTAATTTCAGCGGCATGTTTGAGTCCTCCTTTAACCCTTTGTTCTCCAACGGGCGATATAAATCCAATTACAAGCCCCAATGCCTTTAACTCTTCGGGACTAGCCGCTCGGGCTGGTTTTCCTAAATAACGCATCAGTTTATTCTCATTGATCTGCAAGTCTCCGCGGATCACAACGCCTAGATAACTTTCATCAACCTTGTAAATGACGGTTTTTAGAATTTTCCATTCAGGAACATGATGTGCCTTGGCGTTGTCAGCAACGGAAATGCCTCGTTTAATAGGCACCTCGCGCATCGGCAGTTCTTTTTCCGCGGGATTCACGGGGTTATTGACCTTGCCTTCAGCAATCTCAAGATTTTGCGCAATACCGCATTGCTTGCAGATAATAATGGTATCTTCACCTGCGGGAGTAACGATGGAAAATTCATGGGAAAGATTGCTGGTAAACGCGCCGCCGCTAGCTTCTACAACAAAAGCCGTCATACCGCAACGTTCGTAAACTCTTGTATAAGCCTGTTTGACTTCTTCATAATAACGATCCAGATCAGTTTGATCCTTGTGGAAGCTATACATGTCTTTCATGCCGAATTCACGGCCCCTCAAGACGCCAGACTTCGCGCGAGCTTCATTTCTGAACTTGGTCTGTACTTGATACACAGCAAACGGCAAGTCTTTGTGAGAACAAACAAACTTAGCGGCTAGAGGAGTGACTGTTTCTTCATGTGAAGGCCCAAAAACAAAGTCTTTTCCCCCCGCGCCTTTAGTACGATACAGAATCTCGTCCATGGTAACGTTTCTTCCAGTCGCATTCCAAATCTCAACCGGATGGAGTGATGGCATAAGTATTTCCTGACCGCCAATTTTGTTCATTTCATCACGAATAATCGAGTTAACCTTATGCAAAACTCTCAACCCAAGTGGCAGAAAAGTATATACTCCAGCTGCTAGTTTATCTACAAAACCTGCCTGGGTGAGTAATTTAGCGTTTACAGACTCGGCGTCATGAGGAGCGGTAAGTTTAGCCTTGCCGAAAAGTTGGCTGTATCTCATCGGAGTTTATTAACAAGCGCAAAAATATTACCATAATTAAGCGTGGTACCGCTAGATGAGTATCTAGGGTTTAAAAAGCTTTATTTAGACAACTTGCTTACCCAGTCCTGGTTTGCTCTATACCATTCAAAAGTCTTCTGAATACCTTGATCAAATGTCACGGAAGGTTTCCAACCAAGCTCGCGTTCAATTTTAGATGGATCCATGGCGTACCTACGGTCATGCGCTTTACGGTCTTCCACGAATGTGATCAGATCTTCACTTTTGCCAAGAAAATTCAAAATTTTACGGGTTATTTGAAGATTGGTAAATTCATTGTGCCCCCCTATATTATAAATTTCACCGTATTTATTACTTTGCACGATTAGGTCAATCGCCCGACAGTGATCAATCACATAAAGCCAATCTCGAACATTCAAACCATCTCCGTAAACGGGCAAAGGCTTGTTCTCGCTTGCCAATCTAAAAAAGAATGGAATTAGTTTTTCAGGAAACTGGTAGGGACCATAATTGTTTGAGCAACGGCTGATAGTTATTGGCATTTTGTAAGTCTCAAAATAAGACATCACCAGAATATCCGCTGAGGCTTTTGAAGCAGCATAAGGGCAGTTTGGCCTAATTGGCGTATTTTCCGTAAAATAATTTTTAGAGCCAGTCCCAAGGTCGCCGTAAACTTCATCAGTTGAAATTTGATGATAACGCACTTCATGATCGCGTGCCGCGAGAAGCAAGTTATGCGTGCCAAGAATATTCGTTTGCACAAAAATGTGCGGATCAATAATACTGCGGTCTACATGCGTCTCGGCGGCAAAATTTATGACCGTGTCAAACTTTTCATTATTAAAAAGGTCGCTAACAAACTCTCGGTCAGCAATATCCCCGCGCACGAACTTAACCTTGTTTAAAGCAATCAATGAACTGATATTATCCAAATTACCCGCGTAAGTTAACTTATCCAGTACGATAATTTGATCATCCGGATATTTATTGGCGTGGAAGTGGACGTAATTGCTCCCGATAAATCCCGCGCCTCCTGTGATAAGTATTTTTTTTGACATAGCTCATAAAAATAATTCATTTTCTTGATTCATTCAAGTATTCCTCAAAATCGTAAATATATTTGTCTCTTTCATAATTCATGTTAGAAATGGCGCATAAAACCGCCCCTTTAGAAAAGCCAATAAATTCTCTCCAACACATCTCTTCCATCAAAATCGCGTCAGACGGCCCTAGCAAGCTCAACTCATGCCACATTGCGCCGTCATGAATCCGCGCAGTTGCTTTACCTTGCATCATAATGTAAATCTTCTTTTCTCCACGCACCGCGTGTCCTCCCCGGCCCGCAGTAACATCAGTTACGTAATAAACTCGCTTGACCTCCCAGTCTACAAAATCCTTCAACTCCAACACGCTTAAAATACCGCGTTCGTCCTTATGCGTTGGGATCTTAATTAACTTGAACTTCTCCATATAAATTTCACTACTAGTCTTGGCGAATCTATTAATCCACAAAAATCACAGCGTCCGCACTCTTTGATCCATCATATAAGCCTCCAAAATGTCTCCTGCCTTCAAAGGCATAAACCCTTGATACAAAATACCGCAGTCATTACCTTCTGAAACCTCGTTTACATTCATGTCAACTTTTCTTAATTGCACAATCTGCCCTTCGCCGACAAGTTGTTCATTGCGAAAAACACGGACCTTAACTCTTCGCATCAAGCCGTTTAAAACCTTGCAACCAACAATCATTTGTTTCTTTTCCGTCATAAAGATTCGCATCACTTGGGCTCTTCCCAAAATAACTTCTATAACTTCAGGTTCAAGCAAACCAGTCAAAATCTTCTTGATGTCATCTAAAAGCTTATAAATGACTGTGTAAAGCAATATTTCAACCCCCTCTCGTTCCGCGGTTTTTTTTACATGTTGATTGGCATCCGTGTGAAAACCCATTACAACTCCATGTGCCGCCGCGGCCATCATCACATCTGACTCAGTGATATTGCCAACGCCCGCCAAAATCACTTTAACTCCAACATCATCATGCTTAATTTGACCAATTGCCTGCCTAATTGCTTCCAAAGATCCCTTGGTGTCGGCCTTGAGGACAAGTTTAAGCTGTTTTAACTGCCCGCTTGAAATTTGGGAGATAATCTCTCCCACGCCTCGCTTCATATTTTGCTCCGCCTCTTTCAAGGTTTGCACATTCATTGCTTGTTCACGGGCTTTCCTTTCATCAGAAACCACTTGGAAAATATCACCGCTGGCGGGCGTTTGCGACAGCCCTGCAATTAGAACAGGAGTTGAAGGACCAGCCTCCTTAATATTTTTTCCAAGGTAATCTTTCAATACCTTGACTCTTCCATAAGTTCCGCCTACCACAATATTGTCCATGATGCGCAAAGTTCCAGAATTGACTATTACTGTGGCAACAGGCCCCAAGCTTTGGTGAAGATGAGCTTCAATAACAGTTCCAACGGCCGCCCGATTTGGATTTGCTTTCAGGTTTTCCATATCAGCCACCAGCAAAATCATATCAAGCAATTGCTGTATGCCTTCACCGGTTTTAGCCGAAACATTGACCATAATGGTTTTGCCGCCCCATTCTTCAGGTACTAATCCATACTCACCAAGCTCTCCTTTAACTCGGTTAGGATCAGCACCTGTTTTGTCAATTTTATTAATAGCGACAATAATCGGCACTTCAGCGTCCTGCGCATGCTGAATTGCTTCAATTGTTTGCGGTTTTACGCCTTCATCAGCCGCGACCACAAGAATTGCAATGTCAGTAACCTTCGCGCCTCTAGCTCGCATTGCCGTAAAAGCTTCATGGCCTGGCGTGTCAAGAAAAGTAATCTTCTTTTCATTTTTCACGACTTGATAAGCTCCGATGTGCTGGGTTATACCTCCTGACTCACCAAGCGCTACCTGGGTATTTCTTATGCAATCTAGCAGGGTAGTTTTTCCATGATCAACATGACCCATCACCACTACAATTGGCGGCCTAACTTTAAGCTGGCTTGCGTCATCTTCCTTTAACAAAGCGTCCAGATTGCCCTTAAAAACGTCTTCAGCGGAAGCCGCGCTTAATTTCTTCTTGATCTTAATATGCAGATCATCGGCAATGATTTGGGCGGTATCGTAGTCAATTTGCTGATTAATATTTGCTAAAATACCATTTTTCATTAATTCGCCAATCACTTTAGCCGCTCCGAGCCCTGTTTTTTCAGAAAATTCCTTAACCGATATCACCTCCGGAATCTCTACAACCCGATCTAAAACTGGTTGATAGACTTCCTGAGCGGGTTTCTTAACCTCTTTCTTCACATCTTTGCCCGCCATTTGTTTGCGCTGACTGCGAATTAACTCACGCTCCATTTCCTTGGCAATCAGCTCATCATAAATATCAGCTTTTTCAAGAGGTTTTTCGGGTTCTCCCAGCGCGCCAAAAAGTGCATCGTCCGTATCCACATTATTTAAGAGAGATTGCTTTTGCGATGACTTAATTAGCGACGTCTTTTTTAACTCCTTAACCTCAGTTGTTTTCACGGGCGCTTTTTTGTTTTTGCTCTTGGTCATTTTAAGCCCTGTAACTTTTTTTGACGCGGCCTTTTTAGAAGTAACAATCTTCTTTTTAGTTTTAACCTCTTTTTTGGATTTTGAAGCTGGCGATTGTTTCTTGATCGCCGATTCTTTTTTCAATATTTTTTTGGGCACTAGAATATGATTTAATCAAGCTTTAAAAGCGTTGACAGTTTATGCAATCAAACATTGAAAGTCAATTCGAAACACCCTATAGTTCTGTCGGTTTTTCAAGTAATAAAGGCTCAAAATGCCCCCCTGACTTGCCGTCAGTGATTTTGAGAACATCTTTATCAATTTTTTTGAATTCCTTAGCGGCGCTGTTATACATGTTAACGGTCGTTCCAAGATTATTGCCGATTTTTAGCATATAATTTTGAAAATTAAAAAGATGTTTATCCAATTCTTGAACGTTTTTGATAATTTCTTGAACGGATTTTTCAATTTTTAAAGCTGTTAATCCCTGTAAAACTGTCTCTAAATAAGCGAAAAAAGATGTTGGCGAAACAATAATAACGTGTTTTTTGAAAGCGTATTCAATCAAATCTTGCGTGTTCATATTAACTGTGCCCACGTTATAAACTAAAAGATTGTAATAAATACCCTCCGCGGGCAAAAACATGAAAGCAAAATCAGTAGTGTTTTCTGCTGGTCTTATGTACTTTGACGTTTCATCAATACGATTTTTAAGATCCATTTTAAATTCTTTTTCAAGCTGCTCGCGACGGTTTTTATCATTTTCCTTCATCATTAAATTATATTTTTCCAAACTGAACTTTGCATCTACCGGAATGATTTTGTCTTTAAAGAAAATAGCCGCATCCACAATCTCCCCGTTTTTGAATTTGTATTGCATTTGAAACTGATTCGGCGCGAGCACTTCACCTAGCAAGGTCTCCAAAAAATATTCTCCCAATATTCCTCTATGCTTAGGGTTTTTCAATATATTTTCCAAACTTTTCATTTGCTCCGCGAAACTAACAACCTGCTTATTTGTTTCATCAAGTTTGGTAAGTTTTCTTGTCACTTCCTCAATTATTCTCGCACTCTGACCAAATTGTTTTTGTAATGTGTCAAGTGAGCCTTGCTGATGTTCCGCGAGAGTTTTGGTAATTTTATCTAGTTGATCTTGGAGGGCTTTACGAGTTCTTTCATCACCATCTTGCATAGCTAAACGTAATTTTTCCATCAAATCAACTATGAGCCTTTGTGAAGAATCATCAGTTGGTTTTTTGAGTTCTGATAATTGCTTAATAAGATAAAATAGAGCTACCAATACGGCGATTCCAAGGGCAATTAAAATTACTTCCATGAATTTAAATTAAAAAATCAACCATAAGTATAGGTGAGTAAACACTCACCGTCAACATCTACAATTATCTTTCCGTCAACTACCGCGCCGCGTTGCACAAAATCCTATATTCACACCATTGACAATGTCGCCCCGGCGCAGGCGCAAAATCTGAAACCATCATACGCTCGCTAATCCCTATCAGCTCCTGCTTAAGATCTTCCAGATCTTTTTCCGTGCGCTTAGTTGAAATCTTTTGGGCACTCTCCAAAAAATATAGACTTAATTTAGAAACATTCAATTTAAGAGCGTCACGGCAAGCGAGCGCGTAAAGTGAAAGCTGTAGATCTTTATCAACATCCGCGTCCTTCTTGTATGAGCCAGTTTTATAATCAATGACTTCATAAGTACCATCAGCAAGTCTGTCAATTCTATCAATTCTCCCGCTAAACCTAAGCTTATCAATTTTGACATTAAAAGATTTTTCTAGAAAGGCAGGCTTAATAAAACCATTTTTCTCTTCATTTTGATAAAAAGACTCTAAGACGGCCAGCCCTTGCCTTTTACGAGCTTGTTCATGAGCTTTGCTATCATAACCCCTGGAAATCCAACATTTATCGTATAAATCTTTTAGCAATTCAAATGATGGACTTGCTCCATCAATTACGGCGCTATAAAACATATTAATCGTGTTATGCAAGCTCGAGCCAAAATTAGCCGCGTGCGAAGTCGGTGAAGCTATCTTGAAAAGATACCTAAACTTATATTTGAGGGGACACGACTTGAAAGTATCAACTCGGCTATAACTTAATAAGTTCAAATCAACCGCAGGTATATAAGATAAATTATCTTGCGCGTTACGGTTGTTGCTTAAAAGGATAGGTTGTTCCTTGACATTGTTAGATTCAGAACTTGCTTGGCCTATTTCTTTTTTAATAATTGCGAAGCCGTTTGCTTCAATCTCTTTTATGAAAGGAGAGACTTTCCATTTTTTGCTGCCTTCATAAAAATCGCTGTAACTCAAAAAAAGTTTACTTTTTGCGCGTGTACAGGCTACATAAAAAAGACGCCTTTCCTCGTGAAGATGCATGTCATTGTGAGGCAGATCTTCACTGACAAGTTCAAAGGGGATCTCAATCGCGTCTTTTCTCTTCACGGCCGGAAAACGTTGCCCAACCAGCGATGGCACAAACACATATTCAAATTCAAGACCCTTGGCGGAATGAACTGTTAAGATCGCGACCGCATCAGCATCAGGCGTGACACCAATTTGCGTTGGAACATTCACTTGGTCCATTGACTCAATGTATTCCAAGAACGACAATAAGCCTTCACGACCAGTTATATTGAAATCAGTTGCAATCTGCAAAAATTGAGCTATGTGAAGCGCTTTTTCAGCATTAACAGCGTCCATTTTGCTTGTAATTGCGCGATAATATCCACTTTTGTCTAAAAACTCACCGAGTAGCCGGTTGACGGAGTGATTGCGCGAAAAATCCAAGAGGTATTCAAACAACTCTTGTGTTGCTTTAACGGCTTCTATGGGATCATCACCATTTGCCATCCCAGGCAAAAAAGCAACCCTGTTCATGTTCATCGCCGAAACTGATTTCTTAATATAAAAAAAGAGGTTCTCATAATCAGCTTCTTTAGCTCTTTTAATGATTTCAAGCAAATCACTCATTTTCAGCCCGAAAACTGGAAGGCTTAAAAGACGAAAATAAGCCACATCATCGTGCGGTTTAAGTATAAACCTGATCAAAGCTATCAAATCCTTTATTTCTTCATAACTAAAAAGCCCCTTATTGTCACGCATTGAATAGGGGATACCGGCTTCTTTCAATTGCTCAGCAAAAGAACCAGCAATATTATTCGTGCGAACTAAAATAGCGCAATCTTTATAAGTCACTTTACCCTCAGCAACTTTTTGAGCAATAAAGGCGGCGATAGCTTTAGCTTCATCAAGATAAGATTCAAAATGGTGAATCTCAACTGGCTCGCCATCGCCTAGTGCCACAAGTTTCTTGGAAAGATTCTCACTTGCTTCAAGCCTAAAAGGGTCATTTTTTCTAATCAGGGCGTAGCTTAAGTCTAAAATTTTTTGAGAAGATCTGTAATTTTTATTTAAAACACAGGCTTTCGCGTCAGGAAAAACACGTCGGAAAGTCAAAATATTGCTTAAACTAGCCCCGCGCCATTTGTAAATAGACTGATCGTCGTCACCGACCACAGTTATATTACGATGGTCCTTCGCTAACAGATTGACAATGCGATTTTGGGCTAAATTTGTATCCTGAAACTCATCCACCATTATGTACCTAAACCGATTAGAATACTCTCTTAAAACAGAGACCCGGGTTTTGAAAAGTTTTAACGCGTAATAAATCAAATCACCAAAATCAAGCTGATTTTCTTTTGCCATCAGTTCTTGATATTTAGCATAAGCATTGGCCGCTTCAGACATCTTCTTTGCGGACTCAATGTCAGCTTTATCAACAGCCTCTTTTGTTTTTTTTGCCGCGAACGCCACATATGCTTCAGGAGAGATGTCTTCATCCTTTAATCTGCTAAAATGCTCAATAAGATTCACGATGAATTTGCCGGGATTGTGGGGAGGGCGATAATAATCTAGCTCAAGCAAATGAATATGTTTTTTTAAAAACAACCACTGAGAAGCTTGATCCAAAAGACGATAACCTGAATCTATGCCGATCTCATGACCGCTTTCTCTCAAAACAGAATCGCAAAAACTATGAAAAGTTTTGATCGCGATCTCTTCGTAACCATAAGGTAAAGCTTCATCTACTCTTGTCTTCATTTCTTCACTAGCTTTTTCCGTAAAAGTTAAAGCTAATATTGATGAAGGCGGCACATTCTTGTTAACGATCAAATGCAGTATTTTTGCCGTGATAACGCGAGTTTTGCCTGTTCCCGCGCCCGCAACAACCAGCAAAGGGCCATTTACATGATTGACCGCCTCAGCTTGAGCTTCATTCAAATTTTCAAATATTGGGTTAGTCATGGTGCTTTTTGACGCTCTGCTCAATCATTAAACGGATACTTGGAGTTAAATTTGTTTTTAAACTTTTGGACAAAGCGTCTTTCTTGGTCCCTTTAAAAACTTTATCCACACAAGATGCTTTACGGCACACATACGCGCTGCGTCCAGCCACGAAAGGTTTATCTTGAACGATAATCGTACCATCTTTTAACCTTGTTATAGCCAATAATTCCAGCTTACTTTTAATTTCGCGACAACCGCAACAAGTCCTTTTGGGCATGGCAGCTTTCTTAAACATACAGACCTTAAAAAAAAGTCTAATTTATGCTATAATTATAAAAAATATCAAAAAGCATGCGCAATACAGACTTTATCCAATCAGAACCATATTCACAAGCGCTATTTTGGAACGCAAGAGGTTTGGTTTATTTAAACGAGCAAGCCGATAAACCATCAAATACAGCAACAAAAGCAGACGATTTAGCTGAAAATCCAACGCGGAAACCACCAGGCGTACCGATTGACCGTCAAGTTTCTAATGCCGACGGTAAAAACCCGAGCAAAAATGCCCAAAAAGATCTTGAATCAAAACAGCCGCCTGATAAGGTACCTGCAAACACCGCAATTACAGATAGCGCTCCACGCATTCCAGCAAGGTCGCCGGAAGCAATGACATCAGAGCAGTTTAGGCAAGCCTTAAGAGCTTGCAAAACCGAAGAAGAAAGAAGAGCTCTCTACATGGACCAGGTGGCAAAAGGCAATATCCCAAACAGCTTGAGACATTTTCAAAAAGTGGTCGTAAATAAAGGTAATTTAACGGTTGCATTCCAAGTCGCGCCAAGCGCATTGGCATTCGGTACAGATGATGATCCGGTTGAAATTACACCAGACGCGTATACGGCGGCCGCCCTTGCGGATGCGTTTAACTGTTCTCTGCCTACTATGTGGCTTGTTCAAGAGACGGAAAAACAGCCAGATGCCCAAAGAGTACATTTTTTCCATCAAGGTGAATTCGCGCAGGAATTAAGAGATGAGAACGGTAACCCGCTTAACCCCAACATTACCCATGGCGCAAAAACATGGTCTGCCGATTTTATCCTTAAACATAACGAAAAAGTAAGGGAATGGGGCACCCGGCACAACATTAACTGGAATAACTTAGTGGTCGGCTATTACAAAGATATTGTTCTGCCAGAACCTGGAGTAACACGGCAGGGACATCTAGAAATTTATGGAGGGCTTTACGATAATGGCACAAGAGTTCAACCATTAAGCGGGGGACGCCATGAAGCAGGTTTCCGTGATTATTCAGGCAAATTAAGACTAACCAGCAAAGTAGTCATCAAGAATGGAGTTGCCATGACTGCCCAACAAGCAAGCCAAGATCCGGAGCTGATGGCTGATCCTGAAATCGCGAAAATCATAAAGGGAATGACCGGTCAATTGCCATCATACGATTACCAAAAAATTGCCCCTCTGCGAGATTTTGTAAACACAATGCGCCAAAACAATCAAACTTATCAACTTGCTTCATCAGCCGACCAACAACAAAACTTGACCAGTCCAACACAATCTGCGACAGCAAACCTAGCGCAAGCTAAACAACCTCTACAACCACCTATCACATCACCACGCCTGTCGCAACCGCGAACAAACGAAGCAAAACCAGAAAAAGCCTCCCATCCAGCCTCGGGCATACCAATCACGGCAGACGCCTCATCGTTCAGTACTTCACCAACAGAAGTTTACGCGTCACAACCTAAACAAACACCCCTAGGACGAACACCAAGCACCTCGCGATCAAATGACAATTTTGCGCCAGATCTTGTTGGTGAACAATTAGAAACACAATCTTCAAATAAAGTTTTTGTGATAGGGGATTCTCTTTCAATGGGCTTCTCCTCTAAAATTAAAGGTTTCAACGTTGTTCACACGCACACAAAAAACAATGATGACTCAACCGGAGCCCACACCTCTGACATGTTGAGAGCTTTAAAAAACAAGATCTTGAACAATAATGTGGTTAACGCGACTCTAGTTGTTTTGGGGGGAACAAATGATATTTTTTCTCCAGATTCAATGGAAAAAATAAAGACTAACCTTAATCAAATATACACATTGGCCAAAAATGCAGGCATGAAAGTAATCGCCGCGACTCTTCCGCCGGTTGGATATTCCCAGTACGCAAAAAGAAATTGGGAGATCGTTAAAAAAAACCCATCATACAAAAATAAATTTTCATCCTTTGAAGACTATAACGGCGACTTAATCTCGCGCTGGAATCAACTAAATGACTGGATCTTGTCCAGAAAGGGGGCAGCTGACTCTGTTGGGCAAGGACCAGACGAAGTTGTAGAATTTCATCACATCCTTGAAAATCCAAATCTTAAAGGAAGCCTTACTCAAGATAATTATGGCGAGGGGGGCATCCACTTAAAGGATTATACTGTGATGGGTAATGCCTTTACTGAAGCTATCTCAAGACTAAACCCGGGGCAAGAAAACCCCTCCAGGTCACAGAAACAAACTCCACAACAAGCGGATAAAACAGCAACCAGTGATGAAAAAAACAGTGATGAAAAAAACTCCGATCAGCAAATAGAACCTCCGACCATTGAAAGTCCCTCTTTTAAGATTACATCCGAAACAAAAGCAAACATTATGCCAGCCTCAGATCCATCAAGAGAGCTTGCGCTCGCGCAAAACAACCAAATAAGAAGTAATCTTACTGGCTATTATCCTCTGACTCAATCTGTAAGCAATTTAGGACAATTCGCCAGTTCAATACTACAAAGCCGTCCTTTTGGCGCCATCGTGTATTTTAACGACGGCCAACAAGAATATGTCGCTATCAAAGAATGGCACCCCCCATACGACCAGCATCACCCCGAAAAACCTCAAAAATGGCATTATGGCGTATCAATATTAAAAAAAGGCGCCTAAAAATAAATAACTAGCAAGCGCCTCCTCTAATAACTTTTAAACTATTCTTCCGTTGTTTTCTTGGGCTTTTTGTCGCTTTTTTTTTCTTGCGCCTCAGCCTCTTGTTGGTCACTTACTTCCACTTCTCCAACATCACTCATTTTTTTAATTTTCTTTTTAGGTTCTTCAGTAAGAGCTTTAATTGAAAGCCCAACACGATGTTCTTCAGGCTCAACCGCGATAACTTTAGCTTTTACCTTTTGCCCAATCTTCAAAACTTCACCTGGATCTTTTAAGTTTTCTCCGCCTGGTATTTCTGTAATATGGATCAAGCCGTTAATCTCATCGTTTAATTTAACAAATGCTCCAAAAGGAGTAATTCTGTTGACTTCCCCCTCCACGATCGTGCCAATGGCAAATACTTTTGCCGCTTCAAGCCATGGATCAGCGACGAGTCTTTTCATGGATAATGAAATCTTATCACCGTCAACACCAATGACCATCACCTCAACCTTGTCACCAAGTTTGCCATAGTCAGCGGGATTCTTTACATGGCCCCAAGCAATCTCAGAGATATGAACAAGCCCTTCCAGACCATCAAAGGCCACAAATATACCAAATTTTACAATTCCGCTGATCGTTCCCTTAACCACGGAACCTACTTTAAGCTTGGTGAGAGCCGTTCTCCTTTGTTCTTCCATCGCAGCCTTTTCAGAAAGAATCAATTTCCCATTCTCTCTATCCAGATTAATAATTTTTACCATAAACTTTTGACCAACCAACTGCTGAAGCCTATGAAGAATCTGGTTAGCGTCAGCGTCATTCACGCGCGGATAATGCATTGGGGCAAGCTGTGAAACTGGTATAAACCCTTTGATACCATCTGCTTCAAATAACAACCCTCCTTTATTTGCTTCATTAGCCTTTACTGTGATCACATCCTGCTTCGCGTAAGCGTCAAGGAATTTTTTCCAAGTCTTTTCCTGATTAGCTTTTCGTAAAGACAAAATAACGTAACCCTCATCATTTTCACCTTCAATTACATAAGCAAAAATAGGATCTCCAACATTAATCTTTTTACCTGTGTCATCTTCTCCACCTTTAGCTTCTCGTCCACTGATAATACCCGTAGAAATTCCGTTAATATCAACAAGAATTTTATTCTTATAAATACTAACAACTTTTCCTTCCACCAAAGTTCCAGGCGTAGGTAAAACAAAATCAGGCATACTCTCCAAGAGCTGGCCCATTTTATCCGTAGTTTTTACAGCTGTTGCTGTCATAAAATCACACCACGGCAGATTCCTATTAAAAATAAAGCTTTAGCTTGCGGCGATCTGCCGGGATTTAGTATACCGCAAAACAGAAGCCCCAAAATTTTAAGGTCTGTTTGACGGATTGTCAAATGATTAAGCTACTTTTAAAACTTCTTTTTCGTATTTTTGCTCAACTCCATTATCAGACACCACATTCTTCACAACCGTTGGCTTTCTGCCTTTTTTAAGAATGATAGAACCATTTTCTGCCGTAACTTTGATCAGATCACCATCTTTAAATTCACTCTCAAGATACTTTTGCGTCAAAACATCCTCTACCAATTCCTGAATTTTCCTCCTCACAGGGCGAGCGCCATATTGGGGGTCATAACTTACTTTAGCCAAAGCCTCAAGCCCAATTGGCGTAAGTTCTATCTTTAATTTTTTAGATTTTAACCTTTCTTGCAAATAACCGATATGAAGTTTAACAATTTCTTTAATGTCCGAGTGTGAAAGAGGCCTAAAAACAACCACTTTATCAATTCGGTTAAGCAGTTCCGGCCTAAATGTCTCCTTTAATTCAGACAACACCTCATCTTTAATTCTTGAATAATCTCTTTCAGCTTGCTCAATCTCTTGTACCGGCAAGTCAAATCCAATTGGCGCCGCCCTCTCAGTCAATTTTTTAGCGCCAATATTAGATGTCATAATGATTATACAGTTTTTAAAGTCAATTGCTCTGCCTTTACTATCTGTCAACACGCCATCTTCAAGAATTTGCAAAAGTAAATTAAAAACATCTGGATGAGCCTTTTCAATCTCGTCAAACAATACCACTGAGTAAGGTTTTCTCCTTACTGCCTCAGTTAATTGCCCGCCGTCGTCATAACCAATATACCCCGCCGTCGCGCCCACAAGCCTTGAGGCAGTGTGACGTTCCATAAATTCACTCATATCAATCTTAATAAGCGCATCCTTATCGTTATAAACCTCTTTCGCGATCGCCTTAACCAATTCAGTCTTGCCAACGCCGGTTGGCCCCATGAAGATAAATGAACCAATTGGCCTATTTTCAGCGGCAAATCCTGCCCTAGATCTTTGTATTGCCTTTGAAACAGCCAAAATAGCTTCGTCCTGTCCAATAATGTGTTTTTTTAACACATCAGCAAGATTCATTAATCTTAACACTTCAGATTCAACCAATCTTGTTACTGGAACCCCAGTTATGTTAGCGATAACTTTGGCTATATCATCTTCTTCCACGGATTCACGTTGTTCACGTGGAACTTTAATTGATCTGCATGCTTCTATCTCTTTCATAATTTCCAATTCACGATTGCGCAGCTCAGCAGCAAACTCATAATCTTGATTAGAGACTGATTCTTCTTTGGACTTAGTAACTTTACTAAGCTCTTTTTGCAGTTTTCTCAATTTTTCAACCTGCCCTTTGCCTTTAATCCTTTTAATTGAACAAGCTTCATCAAGAACATCTATAGCCTTATCAGGAAGAAAACGATCGTTAATATAACGTTTAGACAAATGAACGGCCGCTTGAATTGCCTTGTCACTAATCAGCAAATTATGATGATCTTCAAAACCTTCTTTAATACCTTGCAATATCTTGATTGTGTCTTCTTCAGAAGGCTCCTTAACTAAAATTGGCTGAAACCTTCTTTCAAGCGCAGAATCAGTTTCAACGTACTTTCGGTATTCATTGGTGGTTGTGGCGCCAATTACCTGAACTCTGCCCCGTGATAACGCCGGTTTCAAAATATTGGCCGCGTCAAGACTTCCTTCCGCAGAGCCAGCACCTATCACACTGTGCAATTCATCAATAAACAAAATTACATTAGATTGTGAAGCGGCTTCGTCCAAAATTTGCTTAACTCTTTCCTCAAATTCGCCTCTATACTTTGTCCCAGCAACCACAGCTGTCATAGAGAGAGACAATATCCGTTTATCTAACATCACGTCAGGAACCTGTTCCGCCACAATCGCCTGCGCCAAACCTTCCACTATAGCTGTTTTACCAACACCGGGCTCTCCAATTAAAACCGGATTATTCTTTGTTTTTCTACATAAAATACTGATTGCCCTGTCAATTTCTTTTGTTCTCCCAATAACAGGGGTCAATTTACCTTTACGACATTCTTCAACCAAGTCCGTGGTAAAATAATTAAGTGCAGGTGTCTTAGAGGCCTTCTCGTCTTTATCATCCTTATGTTTAAAACCGTCTTTATATTGTTCCTTATTCATTTGATTCATATTGCCAACTAAAACGCCATGAAGTCCGCTTAAAAAGAATTCAATTGGGCTCATACCCGCCACATTTGGTACTTCGGGATGTTGCTGTTGTCTGTTCATCTCTCGGTTCTTTTCAAACATTTGAACAATTTGGTCCCTAATATCCAACGGATTCACTTTCATGTTTTCCAGTATTACAGTCGCGGCTGTGTTTTCCTGCGACACTAAGGCATGTAAAAGATGCTCAGTGCCAACAAAAGTATGATTGAACTGATGGGCAGACATGACCGCCCCTTCAATTACTTTCTTCGCGAAACCGCTCAAGCCACCCCAACCTTTTTGACTATTAGCTGGCGAAGGGGGATTCATTCTGCCTACGGTTTTAAGAACAAGAAAAACATTTTCAAGCGAAACCCCAAAATTGAGCAATATAGAAGCGCCAAGTGAGTTGGTCTGCGATAATATGCCAATTAGAATATGTTCTGTTCCAACATAATTAAGCTTTGATTCGCGCGCTTTTTCTTGCGCAACTATAAGCGCCTGTTTAGCTTCCTTCGTAAATTTTTCAAATCTATTATCTTGCATGTAATTAGTTATTTGTATTGTTATATTTTATCATAATAAACTTTATCTAAACACAACAGATTACCATTTCCACTTTACTTGAATAGTTATTATTATATCACATCCATGGCTCACAAATGAGAATACTTAAAATTAGCACTTAACATAATAGAGTGCTAAAATTAAGCTGTCAATACTTAGTTCAATATTAATCAGTAATACTTGATGCCATGTTCATCAAAACATTTTTTTTAGAAGCCGGCCCAGTAAGACGATAAACACGACTGCCACTTCCTTTAACATATACCTCTACACCGTTTGTATCACTAATAACAGTAAGCTCTTTTCCATTTACAATAGTTACATTCCCGCTCGGAATAGTACCACTGGTTAAATCCATAGATACATCACCTGGAACTTCCTCAAGTGGTTTGCTCCCAAACTCATAATGCCTAATCACGCCAGAGCCATTTCCAGCCGAACCGCTATAATACCAGCTCTTAGGATATAGCATCGCGAACTTAAAACTTTCACTTTCAAGTTTCTCATAGCCATCTAAACTCATCTCCTCAGTTTGCATAGTTTGAGATAACCCTTTTACATCTAAATCAGGCTTGGCTTGATTATCATTTGAGGTAACGGAAACTCCAGAAGAAGTAGTAATACTAACGTTATCAGCAGGCAAAATCGTTTTCGCGCTAGAAGTTTTAGTGTCTTCTGTGTCTAATGAACTTGCAAGTCCGCCCTCGTCGCTCGCTTTCACGGTAGCGTCAGGGTTGGCTTGCGACAAATCGGGTGTTTTGCTTTCTTTGGTAAGACTTACCGCATCAGAAGATAATTTTAAACTATTCAACATTGTATAAAACAAATTTTGATCCTGTAATGACTGCTCATCATTACCAGCATCAATGATAACCGTATAAACCGAATTTCCACTTTGCAGATAATAAGAAGTTGTGTCGCCGTATACCTTTTTGAGAGCGTCATAACTGCCTAAACCAATCTTACTTTTGGTAATACCAGAAGACAGTAAATCAGTTTCTCCGTTTTTAAGTCCAGCAACGTTGTAAATAGTTTCGTCACCCAATAAAATGGTTTTTGAGATAGTCAAGCGATGAATAATCTTAGGTAACAAAGCATCACTTTGCGTGACTGACGCGGACTCACTAAACTGTGATTGTTGCGGAACAGAGGTTTGAGTACTGCCGTGATCATCCAATTGCTTTATTGAAGATGTCACCTGATTATTAGGTTCAATTTTTCTTGAAAAGACCAGCACACCATCATTGTAATCAACTTGAAGATCATCCCTATAATTTATTGCTAATCCAAGCTCATCATTTTTCATTTCTTGCCAGCGCGCTTCCCGAGAGACCGACATATCCTCATCATTAACAAGATCTATGTTAGCAACCTCCATGATTTGTTTTTTATCAGTCGTATAAGTTAAAATACCCCTAACTTCAACTGTCTTATTAAGATAAGAGACATCATCAAGGTTAATTTGTAAACTTTTTAAAAGAATCGTACTTCCATCATCCATTTCCAAAAGGTGAGTGCCTGAATCAGAGGTTCTCACACCGCCCAATGATTTCAAAATGCCCACGCGCCTGTATAAGGGCATCTGGTCACTCAATTCCTGCGGCACCGTTTTGGGTTGCAATAGCTGACAACCATAAAAAAAACCTACTAATAACAGAAGAAATAAACCAATAATAACAAATCCAGCCTTATTAAATCTGCGTTGCCGTGTTATTTGGTACATTTTTATTAAGTTAAAAATTATTGTCTTGATGAATATGGAAGTCCTATATGCGCGTAAGCGCTCCGTGTGGCGACCCTACCACGGGGCGTGCGATCAATAAATCCAAGTTTCAGCAAAAATGGCTCGTAAATTTCTTCAATCGTTTCCTGTTCTTCAGAAATAGCCGCGGAAATTGTATTCAAGCCAACTGGACCACCGTTGAATTTCACAATCAATGTACTGAGGATATTGCGGTCTGTTCCATCTAAACCAAGTTCATCAACACCAAGTGATTCAAGCGCTTTTTCCACAATAGCCACATTGATAACACCCCCGCCACGCACATCGCTGAAATCACGAACGCGTCTTAAAAGCCTATTTGCTATTCTCGGAGTTTGACGTGAAACTTTGGCCAATTTAAGCGCCGCCGTGCTTTCAATCGGGCAACGCAATAATTGCGCGGATCGTTCAATAATTTGCCTGATGTTTTCCTCTGAATAAAAGTCCAGTTTATATATTAAACCAAACCTGTCTCGTAAAGGAGCACTCAACATGCTTACTTTAGTTGTCGCGCCTATAAGAGTAAAATTGGGTAGTTTAAGACGCATGGAACGAGCTGATGGTCCTTTGCCAATGATTAGATCAATGCCAAAATCTTCCATTGCCGAATAAAGAACTTCTTCAACAACTGGCTTTAACCTGTGAATCTCATCAATAAAAAGCACATCTCTATCGCGAAGATTGGTGATGATTGCCGCCACATCGCCTGGTTTCTCAATTGCCGGCCCAGAAGTTACTCTAATATTGACTCCCATTTCAGCCGCGATAATGTTGGCCAGCGTAGTCTTGCCTAGACCGGGTGCGCCATGGATTAAGACATGCTCCAGACATTCCTTCCTTTTGTTGGCGGCCGCCATGGAAATAGCGAGATTCTTTTTTATTTCCTCTTGCCCAATATACTCCCTCAGAGTTTTAGGACGTAAGGTAAGATCAAAAACTTTAAGATCATCTTTACTGGCTTCTGGCTGTAGCAGCTTCTTCGTCCTGAATTTGTCTCGCTGTATCATGGACTTTATTTAGATTCAATGCAGACTCTATTCTAGACGGTTTCTGATACAAACGGTAGATAAAGTGTTTTATGCCTTCTGGATCAGGCGCATCTTTAAAAATAATGCTAGTTTTAGTAGAAGCGGTTTCCAAAGCAAATAAACCATAATCAAACATTTTAAAAGCGGCAAAAATACCCATCTCCTTAGTGGTAATATCCTGAATATCAAGCAGTTCCGCTTCCGCCTCGCATCTGCTGAAAGCGCTGTTCCAGTCAACATGAATAATTCTCCTGTTGGTAATAACCAGTTTATCAAGGAAAAACAGTATTAGATCATAGGCGGTTATAATTAGGAAGACGGCAAAAATTCCTAGATAGATAGCCACAGATTGCCAAGAATTGAGCGCAGTGCTTATAATAAAAGCTACAAAATAAAACGGCAGACTTACAAAAAAATAATTTAAGGCTCTAAGCACAAAAGTCATTGGATGGTGATGAAACACCTTAATTACTACTTCATCATCTTGTAAATTCAACATTCTTATGCGCTATGGGGTATACTTATAACACATTTAAAACATAAAAGCAATAGTGGTACGCCCGGGCCGATTCGAACGGCCGACCTTTGCCTTAGAAGGGCACTGCTCTATCCAGCTGAGCTACGGGCGCTCACCTTGAGAATTATACCTGAAAAATCGTTAATACAAAGATAAATCTTCAGGACTTTAGCTAAAATATTTATCTGCCTTTGCGGTAGAAACACTTAACCCTTCAGTATAAACATTAGCATCGCTCAATTTTAACATAATTGACCGGTAAACGGTCTCGGCAACTTCAGCTCTAGTCATCCCTTGTTGAGGCTTAAATTTTCTTCCGCTGACATCAAAAAGATTTTTTTCCTTAGCAAATTTTACGTATGCGGCAAACCAAGCTTCCTTAGAAACATCATCATAAGGATCCCGCGTCACGATAGGATTAACTTTAAAGTCCATCGCAACTACCAGCATCTTGAGGAATTCAACCCTATTAACGGTGTTTGACGGTTTAAAAGTCTTGTCTTCATAACCGGCCACAATATTCTTTTTAAAACCAGTTGCCACGTAATCAGAATACCACTGACCAGCCAAAATATCTCTAAAAGGCAACTTATCACCTTTTATCAAGCCAACCTTTGCCGCTTCCAAAATAAACTTAAGCGCTTCTACCCTTGACACAACATTATCAGGCTTAAAAGTACCATCCGGATAACCTCCAATCACACTGTATTTTTTCAAAAAACTTATCGCTTTAAAATTCCTGGCTGAGGCCTCAAGATCCGAAAATATTTGCGACTGCAAAACCTTACTTATGCCAGAAATTGAACCATCAGTGACGCTTATCTGCAGTCCGTTCGCGGCAGTAGGCGTAAATTCAAATATTGCCTTCCCATCTACAAAATCATTTTTATTTAAATAACGCGGTAAATTCGCTCCCCCAAGCTCAACTTTCAGATAAACATATTCGCTTGGTTTATATTTTACCGCGACATTTCCCAAATCGTCCTCAGCCGTCACAATCATTTTTTGCGGGACATTAACCACAAAAGTATCATTAGCTTCCACGCGGAATTTTGATGCAACCGTGTCTTCCGTCTGATATTGTTCTGGAGCAGAATCAAGCAATGGTTTTGTTTTAGCATCAACAAAATCTTTTACCGGTTGAGCTGAATTTATTTGATCAGATTCCGACACATTTTTAGGCTGGCTGGAAACCGTGGACTCCTCGGAAATCATGTTTTTTGCCTGCGTGTCAATAGTTGTAGTATTGGACTCAATCTGACTATCAGCTGATACTGAACCTCCAAGATACTTCTGCGCGTACAACAAGGGATTAACTGTTACGGCTATAGCCTTTTCCGCGTTGAATCCAGCGTTAACAGCTTCAAAAAAAGACAATCCGGCCGCGCTAGCTTCAAGGCTAGTAAATGGCCAATACGGATGAAACGGAGCTTGGTCAGTATCAATTTGAAAATGAAGATGGGGAGTGGTTGCCGTACCAGTTTGTCCACTTTTTGCAATCAACTGCCCTTTTGTAACAACATCACCTTGAGACACAAACATTTCACTCAAATGACTATAACTAGAATAAAGCGTGACTTTTTTATTTGGATCGCTTAAAGAAGGAACATTTTCGTGTTTAATAACAATGTGTTTGCCGTAACCAGTCGTTTGATCAACCGCCTCAGACACAATACCATTAGCAATGGCATAAACAGGGGTATTTAAGGGCACTTTAATATCCACAGCGGGATGAGAGCCAGCATACTCAAGCCCATCCAATTTATAATTGCCCAGATAAGGAGTGCTAAAAGTTATTTTAGAGTTTCTAATATTCAAATCACTTGCCGATTTCCAACCGAGATTTTCCGTGGGAGTTTTCAAAACAACAGGATCATAAACAGGTAGAGCAATCAGTTTATCAGCTGGAATTGAATCGTAAGGCAACTTATATTCCGCGGTAGTCAATGACGTCCATTTTGGAACATTCAAGATTGGAAGAGCGGTTCCATCAAAAGGCGGTGCTGTTTTTGTAGCAATCACGCTGGCCATGAAATCAGACGCGTTTCTGCCCGCGACAAAAATCGCGCTGCTCATTAAAATCAACAACAATGTCAAATGCCAAATCTTAAACATAAAAGGTTCTTTCTTTTCGTCGTTTGTTTCCATTGTGTTTTTGTTAATAATTTAAATCTCTTTATTATAGCAACAAAAAGCCCTAAAATCAAAGCCAAAGCGGCTGTATCTGCCCATGATATCTGTAATAATGAAAAGATATTTATCAAAATCAGAAGCCCAAACTAGACAAATCGCGATTAAGTTGGCGGCAAAGATCCATTTACCCGCCATGGTTTGTCTCTATGGTGATTTGGGTTCAGGCAAAACAGTCTTCACTAAAGGATTAGCGCAAGCTTTGGGAATCTCGCCTAAAATTATTAAAAGCCCTACTTTTACGCTACAAAGACAGTATCTAACCAAACAAGCGCACCTTTACCATTTTGACTTTTATCGGGTTAGTGCGTCGGATGAACTCATCGGCCGTGATCTCATAGAGGCGCTTGAAGACCCAATTGGACTGGTCGTAGCTGAATGGGCGGATAACGTTAAAGATGTTTTGCCTAAAAACAGAATTGATATCCAATGCAAATACATTGACGAAAATACCCGCGAATTCATCATTAATTCAACCAAACAAAATGACCGAACGCGCTGTTAGATCATTATGGCATCAATACAGAGTTCCCGAACACATTAAATCTCACATGATCAAAGTGGCTCAAGTCGCAGAATTTTTAGGATCAAAAATGAAGCAAAGAGGCTACCCGATTAAGCTGCGAATTCTAAAAAGAGCCTGCCTGCTCCATGATCTTGTTAAAGTCTGCGATATCACTGACCATCAAGCATTATCAGCATTTGCTCAATCAGCTAAAGACATCGCTATCTGGAAAAAACTGCGAAATCAATATGGCAAAATCGGTCACGTCAAAGCTGGCTATAAAATTATGCGCAAACTAGCTGAGCCCAAAATCGCCACAATCATCTTAAAACACAAGTTTGATTCACTAATCGCGCCTGATGCTTCCTCGCGCCCAATCACTTGGGAAGAAAAACTGCTTTATTACGCGGATAAAAGAGTAAAACATGACTGCCTTGTTAACATAGAAGAAAGACTGGAAGATGGACACAAAAGGTATTTTCCCAAAGGCAAAATCTCCGCGCAGGAATTAAAAAGAGAATTAAAAATTAAAAAAGCACTGTATAAACTTGAAAATGAAATTATGAACGCCGCTGGTATCAGCGTTAAAGAGCTAACCGAAGCCGCAATTGCAAAATCATTGACCACAAAAAATTAGTATTTTTTGCGGTCAGCTATTAATTTTTCGGTTTTTAATCTTTCGGCGATCAGAGCATTCAAATTTTCTCGTGTCAGAGAGCCAAACACACCAGCGCCTGGAGAATTCTCATCAAACACTAACATATTTATCTGCTGAAATTTGAACACTGCGTGAGCGGTAATTTCTCCATAGATACCAGTCGGCTCTATACCCAATAAGTTCATTTTTTTTAACTCTTCCTGAAGAGCCCTAACATTATCGCCCTGATCACCAGGCTTTAAGTCATGTTTGAAATAATTAGCTACAGGCAACTCTTCTGTCGCGGCATGAACTGTCTCAATATGATCATCCATCGCGAGGACTTTTACAGTTTTGGGACCGACATAGCCTGCTCCATAAGAATTTTCACTATCAATTATATTCTTATCCATTTGATATTTTTTTACCGCCTTTAAAGTCACTTCATCAAATACTCCATTAATCTCGCCAAAGTAATAATTCAAAGCTTTCAATTTTTCTTGCAATTCTTTTACCTTATCACCATTTGCCCCTAGTGTTAGCACTTCGCCAAATATCATACTTCCTTGATCTCCACCTTTAGCATTTTCAGATGTCACATCATTGTTGAAATTCAAAATGTTTGACCCAGATAATTTTTCTTCTTCAGTGTAACCTTCAAGGACAACTGATTCCTTAATATTAGGATTAACACCATAAAGAGCCACCGCGACCTTTCTCTTGCCCCACTTTAAAGCTCTTTTAAGTCCAGCCTCTCCATAACCCATCCAAACATCTAATCTGTCATAATTGTTACCACCAACCCCTTCATGAACAATCGCGCCCCCACGATCATGAACTGAGACTGTACCAATACCCGGCACCAACATTTTATAACCAAAGGGATATCCTTTGGGAGCGGCAACCATGCCAGGATAAACCAGTGTTCCATCAGCTGCTTTAACACCATCACCATTTAATTTAATATCACCGGCATAACTTCCCGTCACATATTTTGACTGATTGGGCAGGGGAGAATAATAAGCTGAAACCAAAAAAGTCTTCACCGCCACCGGCTCATCATCGCTGCCAACCACTTCCGACAAATGTTCTTCATTAACATTTAAAGAATCATCCGACGAATTTAGCTCTGAATCAATTAAAATAGGTTCATCAACAAAGCCTGGGGGCAATTGAGACACAAATTTTTTGCTTACACTAACATCATCTTGACTCGCTAACTTTAATTCATCCGCTTTCACTGGAACAACATAAACAAAAAGCTCAATATAAGTCGTGAAAATTCCTAAAACCATTACAGCAATAGCCTTCCATAAAAGATTTTTACAAAATATACTTTTCATTTTATTTTTATTTAAATCTTTATTTATCTTTTTTTTTAAGAATTCTTAATATTATAGCAAATATAGAAGCCAAAAAGCGCATTTAAGATTGCCAAAAATAAGGGTTATATTTTAATTAGACCCTGAAGTTAAGCGATTTTAACTCTAAAATTAGACGAATTACTAAAAAATCGCTCCTATTCGTCGCAAAATTTCTCTTTCCACAAATTCACGATCACGCCCATACTTCAAACGAGATAACTGCTTATAAGCCTCAGCAGCTTCAAAATCACCCTTTTCAAGATAAGGATTAATTGGAACAATACTAAAAGGCCTGCTCGGCTGAGTATCAATAGAAAGCTTCATTACAGCCTTATATTTATCAAGATTAATAAGATCCTGATCACTAAATACTGGAGCCATTTCCTTAGCCAAATATTCCGCGTCTTGAGCTCCTATCTTGTAACACATTATTGTGCCAACATTGCCAAACACAGCGTCCTTAACCTTAGACTTACGATCGGGGCCTTCCAATTGCGCGATATACTGATGCGCCATGTTCAAACCCAAACGATATTTTCTGGCTTCAGACAATATGACCTCAATACTATCAGTAACATAATTCTGAAATTCATCAATATACAGGAAAAAGTCCTTGCGTTTTTCTTTTGGCATTTTTTGTCTAGCCAATGCGGCCATTTGAATCTTAGACACAATAATTAGACCAAGCAGTCTTGAATTGATTTCTCCAACATCACCTTTTGAAAGATTAATCAACAATATCTTTCCCTCATTCATCACTTTACTAAAATCAAACGCCGACTTTGCCTGTCCTATGATATTACGCATCATGGAGTTGGTAACAAATTGACCAAACTTAGCCGCAAAGTAGGGGATCATCTCCTGTTTTTCGCGCGCGCCAGTTTTAGCCATTTGATGCTCCCAAAATGATCTAACAATCGGATTCGTGACATGTTCTACCTTCATCCTCTGATAATCATCATCAGTAAATAACCTGACAATATCAGTCAAAGCGCCACCTTCAGGATCGGACATCAAAGTCAAACATCCATTCCTAAAATAATCCTGAATCCTGGGACCAAAAATCTCCTCGTTAAATAACTTAATCATTATATTCATCGCCTCTAGCGCCACATACTCCTTTTCTTCCCATGAACCGCCTTCAAGCAAATTAAGACCCATTGGCCTTTCCATATCAGCGGGATTGAAATAAATCACGTCATCTGCCCGTTCTCTAGGAATAAAAGGCAAAATGTCCTCAATCAGGGAACCATGAGGATCAACCACCGCCAAACCGTCACCATTCTGAAGATCTTGCCTAATCATCACTTGCAAGATTGAAGATTTACCAGTACCTGTTTGCCCAATAACATAAAAATGTCTAAAACGATCTTCGCGTTTAATCCTAATTTCCCTTTTTTCTCCGCGATAAATATTATAACCAAGCAAAATACCTTCAGTAGGAATGTTGGCCGGCGCTGGAGCAACCTTATAATTCTGCCAAGCGATCGTCGGCGCTTTGTTATACTTAATATTTGGCAAATGAAAAAGACTCGCTAACTCATCTACAGCCAATATTGTCTTGTTGCCAGTAACGTTTTGCCAAAAATTCCCACTGAATTTACGCAAAATAAAGTCCTTGATAATTTTCTTTTCCGAAACAAACTTAGCGCGGGTTAAACTGTTCGCGTTAGGAGTACTGTATTGCGCAAAAGCACTATAAATATTTTTAAGATGACTCGTCGCTTCCCGTTCCGTTGGAGCGCTAGCAATAATCCTAATAATAGTTTCATAACCAACTTTTGAATTCTTTTCCTCAATCGCTTTTACCTCTTCATTCGTAATCGGCGTTACTTGCGCCATTGACTGAGGTTGCTCGCTTTTACTTATGTTACCATGAACTAACAAATCAAAGAGTGCGCCCAGCAATGAAATAGGATTAAGTGAGATAGAGGCGGGTTTATTTTTATGACTAAAAATGTTTTTTGCTAATTCTCTGCCTTTCTTTTGCCAACCATTTTTAACAGGCCGAACCATAATTTGTATCACTGCGCCATCATCAAAAGCCAATTTAGAAAGAACATTAGTGAGATTATTCAAAGGATCAGAATTCATGTAAGCAAAAGTCCTAATCGGGAAAATATAATCTTTTGACAACTTCAATAAATAAGCCGCGACTTTTGAATTATTTTTAAAAATATTGTAATCAGGAACTTTCTCTACATACACGTCCGGATAAAAAGAAGTAATTTGTTTTTCAATCAACAATTTAAGTTCATTTGGTACTACAACAAAAAAATGAATCTGATTTTCCATTACCGCGTATTCAAGCGAAAAAAAATCCTGCCCAATAAAATATCTTTTGAAGCCCTTAGAATAGATACTATGTAAAGCCTCAAATAAATGTGAAGCAACTCCAACAACTTCCTTAAAATCCTTAGCGCCAGCAGACTGATCCCTTTCCAAATCCTCTTTAGATTCTTTTTTTGGCACAACCACTTTCAAAAACACCATGTTAAAAGACCTGTCCTTATCCACGGCGAACCTAATGCCAAACTTAATTATCAAAAAAGCCGCGTAAAGAGCGGTGACAACCAACAAAGCATTAAGAAAATTTTGAAAGAAAAACAACATTTTTATTCTTACATCTTCAAATATTATAGCCCAAAAAGGGCAATCAACAAAGCTTCAATAAGTTGCCCCTTTCGCGGAAAATCACTTTTTGGGGAGATTAATCCTAATATGCATTTCCGCAATCTGTTCTTCGGGCAATTCCGAAGGAGCGCTTAACATCAAATCCTTTGCTTTCTGATCTTTAGGAAATGCAATAACCTCTCTAATATTGGGCTCATCCCTAAAAAGCATTACCAGCCTGTCTAGGCCCCACGCGATTCCGCCATGCGGAGGAGCCCCGTACTCAAATGCACGCAACAAATGACCAAAACGACGATCAGCATCTTCCTTGCTTATTTTTAATATATCAAATATTCGCGACTGAAGTAACGCATCATGAATCCTAATACTGCCTCCGCCCACTTCCGAACCATTTAAAACCAGATCATAGGCCTTGGCACGCACGGATTCCGGCTTTTCTTCAAGCATCGGCAAATCCTCATCCTTCGGACAAGTAAAAGGATGATGAGCCGACTGTAAAGACTGCTCTTCTTTATTCCACTCAAATAAAGGAAAATCATATATCCAACAAAAAGCAAACAAATGTGGATCGCGCACCTTTGCTTTATCCGCACAAACAAGCCTAATATGGCCAAGCACATTGCAAACCGTCAAATAAGAATCTGCCGCAAAAAAGATAATGTCACCAGTTTTTGCTTCTACACTTCGCGTCAAAGCATCAACAACATCACTATTCAAAAACTTCAAAATCGGCGATTTTGGCCCTTCAGCAGTAATCTGAATATAAGCAAGCCCTTTCGCGCCAAAAACCTTAGCAACTTCAGTTAACTCATCAATTTCTCGCCGCGCAAAAGACGCGCCGCCATCAACTTTGAGCGCCCTTACCACACCCCCAGATTTCAAAGCATCCGAGAAAATTGTAAATCCACAGTTTTTAACTAACTCTGATACATCTCTAATTTGCATATCAAAACGCAAATCCGGCTTATCTGAACCATATTTATCCATAGCCTCTTTCCAAGTGAGACGCGGAAAAGGTCTTTGTAATATCTGCTTATGTGGAACCAGCTTTTCCACAAGCCGAATCATCATCTCTTCGTTCATCTCCATAATAAAGTTTTCATCCACAAAGGAAAGCTCCATGTCTAGCTGAGTAAATTCAGGCTGACGATCTCCTCTTTGATCTTCATCTCTAAAACAACGAGCTATCTGAAAGTAACGATCCATTCCGGCAACCATAAGCAACTGCTTTAACTGTTGCGGACTTTGAGGTAAAACATAAAAATTGCCCGGATAAAGCCTAGAAGGGACCAAATATTCACGACTTCCTTCAGGAGTGCCTTTGATTAGAATTGGAGTTTCAATCTCAAGAAAACCCTTTTCGTCCAAAATATCCCTAATCATCTTAACCAGCCTATGTCGCAGTACAATGTTCTCTTTCATACGCTCTCGGCGCAAATCCAAATATCTATACTTAAGCCTTAAATCCTCACCGATATCTTTATCTTGATCAATCTCAAAAGGGGGCGTCTTGGAGGTATTTAAGATCTGGATATCTGTCAATAATACTTCAATCTCACCGGTAGCCATTTTTGCATTCTGCATGCCCTCAGGCCTTAATCTGACTTTTCCAGAAGCCATAATGACAAATTCAGACCTTAATCTGTCTACAATCTTATGACAATTGCCCGAAACGCTAGGATCTGAAACCAATTGCGTAAAACCATATCTGTCACGCAAGTCTACAAAGATCAAACCGCCATGATCTCTCCTCCTATGCACCCAGCCACATAAAACCACTTCTTGCCCGACATTCTTTGCTCTTAAATCATTACAAGTATGCGTTCTATACATAAATTTGATAAGTGATGGTATATTTTACAGAAAAAAACAACTCACACTCACAATATTAAATCATAAACCTAAAGATTCTTTAATACTTTGTTCCAATTCGGCACCCACTTTAACGCAAAAAGGCAATTTAATTGTACGCGAGCCAATCATAAGCTCAATCTGTCTTTCTCCAGGATTTTGCAACAAAAGCAACTTTAGTTTTCTCAAGGTCTCTTCCGTCGCGTCCGCGGGAACATTTATACGATAAGGGTTCTCATTCCATTGATCTCCACACAAAGCCGCCTCACCTAGCTCCTCTTCGTCCAACTGATCATCAACACCCGCAACATCTTCCAACACGCGCGCATGCCTAACCACCTTTTCTTTTTCATCATAAAGTCCAGCGGTTTTCGCGTTTAAAATCATACTATCCAAAGACACGGATTGAACATTATTAACGCTGAACTGAAGATTACCAACGCGCAAATCAAGTCTGCCTTCCATTATTAATATATTGCCTTCAACAAAACTACTCTGAAAAAGAGCATAAACCTTCGGAAAAGCCACAATCTCAATTCTGCCAGTAGGATCTTCAATCTCACCATAAAGCATATACGCCCCAGCTTTAGTAAAAACTTTTTTCGCTTTCATCAGCAGACCGCCAAGTTTAACAATCTTTCCCACGTTCCGACGTGTTAGCTGTCCGATCAAGTTAACCTTCTTGGCAAGATATTTTTTGAGACCTTTAAGCGGATGACCAGAAACATAAAGACCCAAATATTCTTTTTCCCAATTCAACCTTTCCATCAATGAAGCCGCTCTAGTTTCCTTTAATTTAAGAGCAGACATTTGAACATCTGCGCCCATTGAACTAAAAATGCTTGTTTGCCCTTGCGCGTTAACTTCTTGTGAGTTTTTCGCAAAACGCATTAGATTATCAAAATTTTCCAATATTGTCTTCCTTTCACCTAATTCATCAAGCGCGCCAGAAAAGGCCATTGATTCAAACGCTTTTTTATTAAGTACCTTGGCAGGAACTCTGCTGAGAAAATCTTCAAGTGAGCGGAACTTTCCATTTTTGCGAACTTGTATAATCTCATTAACAGTGCCCTCACCAAGACCCTTGATCGCGCTTAAACCAAAACGGATAGTTTTTTCATCAACAACGGTAAAACTTGCAAAAGACTGATTGATAGATGGAGGCAAAACGCTAATCCCCATTTCCTCACACTCCATTATTTCCAACGCCACTCTTTCATTATCGTCTCTATCAGAGGATAGCAGTGCCGCCATAAACTCAATTGGATAATGAGCCTTTAAATATGCGGTCCGATACGAAACCATCGCGTAACAGGCGGCATGCGCCTTATTAAAACCATAACCAGCAAACGGTTCAATAACTTTCTCAAACACCTCTTCTGCAAAATTTTTCTTATGGCCTTTTTTTACGGCACCAGCAATAAATTTTTCTTTCTGCTCTTTCAGCAATGCAGCAATCTTTTTTCCCACCGCCTTTCTTAACAAATCAGCTTCTCCCAATGTAAAACCTGCAAACTCTCTCGCAATTTGCAAAATTTGTTCCTGATAAATCGCGACACCATTAGTTTCTTTAAGTATCGGTTCAAAAGAGGGATGAATGTACCTTACAGAAGCAGGATTATGTTTTGCCTTAATGTAACCAGGAATCCATTCCATCGGACCGGGACGATAAAGCGAAATCATGGCTACAATATCCTCAAAAGCGGTTGGTTTGAGCTCTTTTATATATCTACGCATCCCGGCAGATTCAAGCTGAAACACCCCAGTTGTATTAGCCTTTTGCAATAAATCAAAGGTCAGCGCGTCATCCAGAGGAATTTTTGACAAATCAAGATCAATACCCTTTGATTTTTTTAAAATCACTAAGGCATTCTGAATAATAGTCAGATTTTTTAAACCCAAAAAATCCATCTTTAACAAGCCTATCTCTTCAATCGGCTTCATTGAATATTGAGTGATAATTTCTTCACCGCCACCTGTTGATCGTTGCAAAGGAGTATAATTCACAAGAGGCAACTCGGACATAACAACCGCAGATGCGTGAGTACCAGCGTGCCTAACTGTACCTTCAAGCTTGATCGCGTTATCAAGCAATGCTTTAGTTCTTGCCTCATTCAAATACACACTTTTCAATTCGGGATCCTTTTCAATTGATAACCGCAAAGGCACATGCTTGCCCTGAACAGGAGGGGGAACCAGTTTTGCGATCCTATCAACCTCACTGTATGGATAACCCATCGCCCTACCTACATCTCTAACTGCCGCCCTAGCAGCCATTGTCCCAAACGTTATAATTTGAGCCACATTTTCACGCCCATATTTATTTTTAACATATTCAAGTACTTCATCACGCCTGTTATCAGCAAAATCAATATCTATATCAGGCATGTTAACACGTTCCGGATTAAGAAAGCGCTCAAAAATGAGCCCATGCTTTATTGGATCAAGCTCCGTAATGTTAAGACAAAAAGTAATTAAAGACCCCGCGGCAGATCCTCGGCCAGGACCAACAGTAATACCGGCTTCTTTTGCATATCTGACAAAATCCCACACAATTAAAAAATAATCATTAAACCCCATCCGATTAACTATCCCAAGCTCATAATTCAAACGCTGAATAACATTTTCCGGCGGATTTTCGCCATAACGTTTTTTCATGCCATCAAAACATAACTGCTCCAAATAATCCTTTGCCGGAATAGAATTAGGGGTTTTAAAAACAGGAATCAGCTTCTGATGAAAATCCAACTCAAGATTGCACATGTCCGCAATTTTTAAAGTATTCGCAATTGCCTCGGGAACATTAGCAAAAGCTTTTTCCATCTCTTCCGGAGATCTAAAAGAAAAATCTCCAGAAAAGCGCATCCTACCTTCATCAAGTAAATTAGTTTGAGTCTGAACGCAAATCAAAATATCCTGCGCGGTGTTATCTTCCACATTAATATAATGGGAATCTTGAGTCGCAACCAAAGGAGCGCCAGTAATTTTGGAAAGTTCAATTAACCGCCGGTTCAATACTACCTGATCGTCCAAAAAAGGGTGATCTTGCATCTCAAGAAAAAAATTCTCTTTGCCAAAAACATCCTGATATTTGCCAATAACTTCCAATTGTTTTTTCTCGTCACCTTCAAGAACTGCTCGGGCAACTTCTCCAGCCAAACACGCGCTAGAGGCAATTAATCCCTCACGATGCGCGTACAATAAACCCAAATCAACCCTGGCCTTATAATAAAAACCTTCAAGATGAGCCTTAGATATGACTTTCAGCAAATTCAAATATCCAACCTTATTTTTTGCTAACAAAACAAGATGAAAAGGACGCTGTTCAGCAGCTGAACCACGATCAAATCTTGAATTCGGCGCGACATAAGTTTCACATCCAATAATAGGTTTAATACCATTTTCTTTAGCCGCTTTATAAAATTCTATAGCACCATAAAGCACACCGTGATCAGTCAAAGCCACCGCGGGAGATCCCTGTTCTTTTGCCTTTTTTACAATGTCCTTAGGCGTACCCAGTCCATCAAGCAAACTATAATGCGAATGAGTATGCAAATGAACAAAAGACATTGGTGACCAAATTACAAATTCCCGCAAAAAAAGTAAATTGTTCTGGTGCCGGGGAGAGGACTTGAACCTCCACGCCTTGCGGCACTAGCTCCTAAGGCTAGCGTGTCTGCCATTTCACCACCCCGGCTCGTCAAACCTCAACAATGTTACAAGAATTCAGTCATTTTAGCAAAAAATAAAAATAAGAAAAACAGCCTATTTCCACAAAAAAGTAATTTATTTGACAAAGCTATATAATTACTTTAATATCCCAACCCAAAAATGCCAAACTACATGCTTGCATTTATATCAAATTTCTTGCTTGACACCATCAGTGATTAAACCTAATCTCTTAAACGCATAAATAAATTAAAGCCGCTGATATGGAAAACAATACAATCTCCAACGAAACTTCCACACCATCAATAAAAGTAAACCTGAGCGAAATAATAGAAGATATGTTTTTAGTGCTGACCACAAAAGAAAAAGAAGTAATTATCAAAAGATTCAGCCTAGACAACAAACCAAAACAGACTTTAGAAAAAATAGGACAGGCCTTTTCTGTAACAAGAGAAAGAATCCGTCAAATTGAAAAAATTGCCCTTGGAAAACTGCGCAGAACTGTGGAAACCTCAAAACTAAACACAGTTAACACGATTGCCAAACAAATTCTTTCCAAAAACGGCGGCCTTTTGATGGAAGAAAAATTAGTTTCAGAAATACTTAACCAAATCTTAAGCTCGCAACAAGTTGATGCAAACATCATCAAATTAGCTCTAAACATCAACCCAGACATTGTTAAAATGGAAAAAACAAACCTGTTCAAACCATTTTGGAGACTCACCAGTATTAACTTAGATACAGTCAAAACAATAATTGAAAACGGTATTTCAATCCTCAACAAAAAAGGAGACGTCATGACCGATGAAAACATCAGCGCCAGCATTGCGGGCGTAATTGACAAAAACACAAACATTGATAGATCACTCATTCTATCTGCGCTTGAAGTTGATAAACGAATCAAAAGAGTGAAAGAAGGATTTGGACTTGTTTCATGGAGACATATCAATCCACGCAGCATTAGAGACAAAGCCTACATTGTGTTGAAAAAAAGCAACACCCCGCTCCATTTTGTTGAAATAGCAAATAGGATCGCGAATTCCGGATTTGACAAAAAAGTTGTCACCACGCAAGCAGTACATAACGAGCTGATCCGATATGACCAATTTGTCCTAGTAGGAAGGGGACTTTACGCCCTCAAAGAATGGGGCTACAAAAAAGGAACAGTAGCAGAAGTAATTGAAGATTTACTTAGAAAAAAGAGCCCCATGACTAAGCAAGAAATTATTGCCGGCGTATTAAAGCAGAGACAAGTTAAAAAGGGCACAATCTCTCTTAATCTTCAGAAAAACCCAAAGTTCGTCAGAGTGGGCAGAGCTGTCTACAAGCTCGAAGAGAATTAAAAAATTCACTAGGCTTAAAGTGCATTGCAACCTTTCTTTGTGCTGTATATCACATTAATTTAAAATACGAACAGTACTTTAATTTATAAAAATGGAGCAAGATTGCGTATTGTGTAAAATAGCTGATAAACAAATTCCCACCAAAATATTACTTGAAAACCAATATTGTCTTGCTTTCAATGATATAAAACCAAGAGCCAAAATCCACGTCCTCGTCATTCCCAAAAAACATATTCCTACCGTCAATGATCTAACACCAGAAGATGAGATAATAATGGGCAACATGCTCTTGATTGCCAAAGATATTACAAAGAAGCTCAACCTTTTAAGCTACAAACTACTGATCAGCGTAGGCAAAGAAGCAGGACAAGAAATCTTTCACATCCATATGCACATCATGAGTCCTCATTAATTAGACTCTGATCAAGCATTAAATTCCATGGAAACATCAAACCATGAAGAGGAGTGAGTAATAGATCCACTGGAAATAACATCTACTCCAATTTCTGCGTATTGATTGACATTATGAAGGTCAATACCACCTGATGCCTCAATATAAACATCAAAACCTTCAAAAGCGCCGCGAATCATATTCACAGCCTCTCTCATCACAAATGGAGGCATGTTATCCAATAAAATAAAAAAAGGCACTTTGCATTGCGCGATTATTGCTGATTTATAGCGCAATATTTGCCTAACTTCTGAAATAGTCGCGGCTTCTATTTCAACAAACTTCACCTTTTTTTTACTTAATAATAATCGCAAAATCTTGTCAAGACCACCGCTAAGCTTAATATGATTATCCTTAACTAATATCGCATCGCTTAAAGTCAATCTATGCGTCCCTCCATGGCCGTCAAAACATGCTTTTTTATCCATTAATCCCCAAAAAGTTTTTCTGGTTGGCACAACCAGAACTTTATTACCGCACTTTTTTACCATCGCATCAGCATAAGATGCGATACCACTCATTCTACCAATTACATTTAAGATAGTGCGCTCCAAAGAAAGAAGTTGAAACGAAAAACCCTCATAAACCGCGATAACATCATTTTTAAATGCAAATTCTCCATCAGCCTTCCTCTCAACAATCTTAACTTTTTCTCCAAATTGCTCACCATAATCAGCTAAATATTTTAAAAAAATGTCTATTTCCTCTAAACCTGACAATCTTCCATTTTGCCTTGCAAAAACAACAGCTCTTGACTTTTTTCTACCATAATTGAGCATTTGCGTTGTAATATCACCAACTTTGCCTAAATCCTCAAAATATAAAAGTTCCAATAAATCACAGACAAATTGACGATAAACTAAGTTACTTTCATTCAGCGTAACACCAGAATTATGAGTACGCTCAACAACACCTAGACGAGACATCAAAGTCCGTACTCTATGCTCATGATTCATTGAGTTATACCTTTAACAAATTTTAACCAAAGCCCTTTCAAAGCATCAGCGGTAACATCAGCAAGACTAGCTAAAATATCCCTCAATGTCCTAATTTTGGCAACAATCGTATTTAATTTAAAAGGATGAAAACCGCCCGGACTCCTCATTAATCTATTGGCCTCTTTCTCCAACATTCTTATTTCTTTTTTTATTTGAGTGGACACTTGTATTCGCATAATCTCAATACTAGGCAAAGTTTGTGTCGCTCCAACTACTTGTTGCTGCTGATTAACCGTAAAACCACCCCCAGCAACCTTTTTTTTACTTTCACCTAAGTTTTCAGCAATTTCTCCAGTAGTTTCCGCGACTTCCACGCCTTCAACCACCTCGCCGACCCCTTCAACAAACTGACGTGATTGCTCCAAAATCTCTTTTTTAGAAAACTCTTTACCAGCACTTTGACCTGTTTCGCTAGGCAAAGACTCTCTTTGTTTGAAATTATTTTTAATTTTATCAGCCATAAAAATCAACTTTACAGCTTAAATATAAAGAAAAACAGCACTTATGTCAAACAAGTGTTACGAGAAATAACAATATTTCCTCAACGAATTACGCATTTTGGTGTAATCTATTAATAAATAACGAATAAACATTTTTATGAAAGATATAGAAAAAACTTATGAAGCCAGCAAATACGAGGATCAAATCTATTCAAAATGGGAAAATTCCGGAGTATTTACACCAAAAATAGACCCAAAAAAGAAACCATTCACCATTTCAATGCCGCCGCCAAATGCGACGGGAGTACTACATCTTGGACACGCCACAATGTTGGCAATTGAAGACACTATGATCCGTTATAAACGTATGAAAGGCTTTGCGACCTTATGGTTGCCCGGAACCGACCATGCTAGCATTGCCACACAAAATAAAGTAGAAAAATTAATAGAACTTGAAGGTGAAACAAGGCACAGCATGGGACGTGAACGTTTTCTTGAAAGAGTAAACGCTTTTGTTGAAGAATCTCGTGCCGTAATCAGAAAACAAATCAGAAAAATGGGCTCAAGCTGCGATTGGAGCCGAGAAAGATATACCTTGGACAAAGGCCTTTCAACAGCTGTCCAAGAAATTTTCGTGAGAATGTACAAAGACGGACTTATTTACCGAGGTGATCGCATCGTCAACTGGTGCACAAGATGCGCCTCAACTCTTGCTGACGACGAGGTTGTTTTTAAGGAAGAAAAAACTAAATTTTATTACTTAAAATACGGCCCCGTTATAATTGGCACAGCCAGACCCGAAACAAAATTTTTAGACAAAATAATTGTTGCCCATCCAGATGACAAAAGATACAAAAAGTTTTTTGGCAAAACTTTCACTGTACCATGGATAAATGGCAATATAGAAGCCATATTCATTGCTGACAAAAGTGCGGATCCCAACTTTGGAACAGGCGCAATGACACTAACACCCGCCCATGATTTTATTGATTTTGACATTGCCAAAAAACACAAACTGGAAATTGTTCAAATAATAGGCCAAGACGGCAATTTTACAAATGCTGTTGGACCTAAATTCGCGGGTAAAAACGCCCGTAAATCGCGTGATCAAATCGTAAATATCCTCGCTGAAAAAGACCTTCTTGTCAAAGTAGACGACAATTATGTGCACAATCTATCAGTATGCTACCGCTGTGGAACCCCAATTGAACCGTTAATTTCAAAGCAATGGTTCATTGACGTTAACAAACCTGTAATTAAAAACGGCAATAAACTAATTTCGCTCAAACAAAAAGCTCTAGAAGTCGTCAAAAAAAAACAAATCTCAATTATTCCAGATCGTTTCACAAAAATTTACTTTCATTGGATAAAAAATCTCAGAGATTGGTGCATTTCAAGACAAATCTGGTTTGGACATCGCATTCCTGTATGGTATTGCAAAGCAGAAAAATGCAATAAACACTTAGTTCAAATCGCGAAACCAGCCAAATGCCCTACATGCGGATCAAACATAATGGAACAAGATCCAGACACTCTTGATACTTGGTTTTCATCAGGCCTTTGGACATTTTCAACTCTAGGTTGGCCAGAAAATACCCCTGACCTTAAATATTTTCACCCCACCTCCATAATTGAAACAGGGTATGACATCTTATTTTTTTGGATAGCAAGGATGATTATTATGACTACCTACGCGCTCAAAGACATCCCATTCCGCTTAATATACCTTCACGGCCTTGTAATGGATAAAAATGGGAAAAAAATGAGCAAATCTGCTGGTAACGGCATAGATCCGCTAGACATGATTCAAAAATACGGCACAGATGCAGTCCGACTTAGCTTTCTGATTGGTACTTCACCAGGAAATGATTTCAGACTCTATGAAGAGAAAATTGCTGGATTCAGAAATTTCATTAACAAAATTTGGAACAGCGCGCGATTCGCGCTATTAAACCTGCACGATAACGAAAAACAAAAGCAATTCACCAAAAAACACATCAAAACACATGCCGATAAATGGATTGTAACAAAACTGCAGCAACTTATTAAAGATGTCAATCACGACATGGAAAATTTCAATTTCTCTGAAGCTGGAACAAAAATATACAACTTTACTTGGGGACAATTCTGCGACTGGTATCTTGAAATTTCAAAAGGGGATAATATCAATCCACCGGTGCTAATCTACGTACTTAAAAACCTGCTTAAATTATTGCATCCCTTAGTCCCATTTGTAACTGAAGCAATCTGGAGCCATCTTAATGAACCAACAATGTTAATTAGCGAAAAATGGCCAAAATACGATCAAAAACTAATTTACAGCAAAGAAGAAAAAGAAATGGAGACGATACACGACCTTATTACGGAAATACGCAGCATCCGCGCGGAAAAAGGGGTTGAACCGGCAAGGAAAATCAAAGCCTTGATTTACGGTGGAAAATACACTCCATTATTAATCAAAAAGAAAAAAATTATTGAACGGATGTCCCGTCTTGAAGACCTCACCATTGCTAGAACTGGTGCCAAAATCCAAAATGCAGTATGGAAATATATCCATGGCATGGAACTTTACCTTCCAGTTGCTGATTTATTTGATATTGAGGAGGAAAAACAACGTCTCTTAAAAAAACTAGACTTGACCATGGATAAAATGAAAAATCTAAAAAAAAGACTAACCAACCAAGATTTCTTGAAAAATGCGCCTGCCACAATAGTGCAAAAAGAACGCGACCAATTATCAGAACTGGAAAAAGAATTGACAACTTTACAGAACAAAATAACTGAAATAAACACATATGACCGAAAATGAAGCACAACAAATCATCAAAGATGCCCTGATCCGCATCAACACACTAATGGAAATGGAAAAATGGAAAGACGCTCATCGCGCCTGCCTTGAAATTCTGCGCTTTGACCCGCAAAACATCAAAGTAATCAGGCTAAAAAATAAAATTGAGAAAATCGTTAAGAAAATTAACATCAAAACACTTAAATCAGATTTGGCAAGCTTAGAACCATTCTGGAAAGAAAAAGATTACCCTTCACTAGTAGAAAACCTTAAAAGACTTGAGCCATATGCCAATGATTATCCTAAAATAAGAAAACTCTATTTACTAGCACAGAAAAAATACAACGAACAACTCATTGCGCAACAAACGCAATTATTGCGGCAAGAAATGGAGCAAATGCAAAAACTTGCAAAAGAAAATAGGTATGAAGAAGCAGTTAAGCTTGGAGAAAAACTTATAACATATCACTTCAATGAAGAAAAAATTAAATCCAAGCTTCAAATCATCAAAAACAATTGGATTACATACGAATTGACAAAAAACAAAGGCTTACTTGAAAGCGAAAAATACGAAGACATTTTATTATTTTATCAGGGACTGCTTCATATTAATTCAAAAAACAAAAAAATTAAAAAACTAATCGAAAAAACAAAAAAAGCATATCAAATTTATAAAATCCAACAAAAAAAAGACTTTATCTACAAACAACTTGAAAAAATCAAAACGCTTTATCAGTTAAACAAATTCGAGCAAGTAATGACCT